>ERZ1034569.232-NODE-232-length-21552-cov-12.830302_pt1 | contig 21552 bp, 19 predicted proteins | sample MGYA00520706_ERZ1034569 | MGnify/ENA primary metagenome ERZ1034569 (study PRJEB33760, sample SAMEA4777722) | hypersaline lake metagenome | biome: hypersaline environment; feature: brines | place: Spain | collected 2014-08 | depth 0 m ...
CCGGACCAGTCAGACCGGACCGTCGTGGTGACAGGCGCAAACAGCGGCCTGGGCTACGAGGCAACAGCGGCGTTCGCCCGAAAGGGCGCAACGGTGGTGATGGCCTGCCGGAGCCTCGAGCGTGGCGAGCAGGCCGCAAACGAGATTCGAGAGGCAATCGACCAGACGGGGGCGGTGCTGAACGTCCGGCGGTGTGACCTTGCCGATCTCGAGTCGGTGGCATCCTTTGCCGAGGGCGTCCGCGAGTCGTACGACCAGTTACACGTGCTCTGCAACAACGCCGGTGTGATGGCGATTCCGCGGGCCGAAACCGAGGACGGGTTCGAGATGCAGCTCGGTGTGAACCACCTCGGTCACTTCGCGCTGACGGGACAGTTGCTCGGACTGCTCGTCAGGACGGCCGGTGAGACCCGGGTGGTCGGCCACTCGAGCGGCGCACACACCGCCGGCGAGATGAATTTCGATGACCTCCATCGCGAGAAGTCCTACGACAAGTGGGGCGCCTACGGCCAGAGCAAGCTGGCGAATCTCCTTTTTGCCTACGAGCTCCAGCGCCGACTCGACGACGCCGGAATCACCGAGACAGCGAGCGTCGCCTGCCACCCGGGCTACGCCGCGACGAACCTGCAGTACCGTGGCCCCGAGCAGTCGGGGTCGCGCCTGCGCTACGCGATAATGAAGGTCGCAAACACCGTCGTCGCACAGTCCGCCGAACAGGGTGCACTCCCGCTGCTGTACGCGGCTACGGCCCCCGATGTCGAGGGGGGTGAGTACTACGGCCCCGGCGGCCTGATGAGCATGCGCGGCGCGCCCGAGAAACAGCAGTCGAACGAAGCCTCCCGCGACGAGGCGGACGCGAGGCGACTCTGGTCCCGGAGCGAGGAACTGACCGGTGTCGAGTACGACATCGAGGGACTAGCACCCGCGCCGGCGTGAGTCCCGACAGCGGGTGAGGTTGCGTGTGTCACGCCCACCAGACCGTTCAGAGTCCGGCCTTGCTCTCGACATGTTGTGGGAACTGCCGGGAGATGAATGTGACAGTACGACATAACACACGCGGTGGGTGTGACGATGACGGGGGCGTGCACCGGCTATCTACCCTTTTATATTGCAGACCGGGTAGGTCCGGGCGACACGGTCACCGATACCGAGTGCGTCGGACACCCGGACCACCTCGTCGACGCTCTTGTAGACCCCGGGGGCCTCCTCGGCGACGGTCGCGCCGCTCTCGGCTCTGATGTGGATCTGGTCCTGTTCGCGCAGGTCATCCACCACGTCCTCGCCCCAGTACTCCTGTTTTGCCTGTGTCCGGGACATGAGTCGGCCGGCACCGTGGGCGGTCGAGCCGAACGTCTCCGACAGCGAGTTCTCGCCACCGCGCAGGATGTAGCTCCCCGCACCCATGCTTCCGGGGATGATGATGGGCTGGCCGACGTCGCTGTAGGCTGGCGGCAGTTCGGGTCGACCGGCGGGGAACGCACGCGTCGCGCCCTTCCGGTGGACGTACAGCTCCCGCTCGGCCCCGTCGACGTCGTGAAGCTCCCTCTTGCCGATGTTGTGTGCCACGTCGTACAGCAGCTCCATCCCCATGTCACGCCACGGGCGGTCGAACACCTGCTCGAACACGCACCGGGTCTGGTGCATGATGAGCTGGCGGTTGACCCACGCGAAGTTGATTGCCGCACACATTGCGCCGTAGTACGCCTCGGCGAGCTGTGAGCCCGCCGGCGCGGCCGCGAGCTCCTTGTCGGGCAGCTGGTTCAACAGCCCCTGGTGGGTCTGTTCGATATCGCGCAGGTAGTCCGTGCAGACCTGGTGACCCAGACCGCGCGAGCCACAGTGGATGAGCACCACAATCTGGTCGGGTTTGAGCCCGAACGCGTCGGCGACGTCCTCGCGGTAGATGTCGGTGACCCGCTGGACCTCCAGAAAGTGGTTGCCGCTACCGAGACTGCCGACCTGGTTGCGGCCGCGGTCTTTTGCCTTCTTCGAGACCGCCCCGGGGTCTGCGTCCCGCCGGACACCCTCGTCCTCGCAGCGTGCCAGGTCCGACTCGATGCCGTGGCCCTCGTCGACGGCCCACTTGACACCCCGTTCCAGGATCTCCTCGACGGGTGCCCCCTCGATGACGCCGCCACCACCCAGACCTGTCGGCACGTCCGCGAACAGCGCGTCGACGAGTTGCTCCTCGTGGCCCTGTATCTGTTCGTACGAAAGGTTAGTTTTCAATAATCTTACGCCACAATTTATATCATATCCGATCGCTCCCGGGCTGAGACAGCCGTCCTCGGCGTCGATGCCGGCGACACCGCCGACGGGGAAGCCGTAGCCCTGGTGGGCGTCGGGCAGTGCGAGGGCGTAGTTCCGGATGCCGGGCAGGTGGGTGGTGTTCCGGAGTTGCTGGAGGCTCTTGTCGTCTGCAATCTCCTCGAGCAGGCGCTCGCTCGCGAGCACGCGGCCGGGGACGCGCATCCCGTCCTCCTGTGGGAGTTCCCAGACGTACTCGCGAACACGCTCGAGTGTGAGACTGCCGGTTTCGAACGTTCTCATACAGTCTTTCCCTCGGGAAGCCACAAGAAAGGTTCGTCACACCGATTGTCGGCCCGTACCCGGAACTGGACCGGGAGACGAGTCTCGCACACACGACAGCTCACCACCGCCTCCCGACCGTGTCCGACGCAAGTCTGACCATGATTGATATACGAGAGCGCTCTACAGCAGTGTATGCGCGGCCGTCGGTCGGAGTTCGACCGCATCAGGTCGGTGCTCGAGGAGGTAGACACAGGTGAACCGTTGACCGCCCGCGAGATTCTGGCGCTGCTCGGGGAGCACGGCGAGGAGTTCGAGAGCGCCCACCGCATCGCGACTGTGCTCGGTCGGCGGGCCGAAGCCGGCGACGTCGAGGTTATCCGGGACCGCCCGTACCGCTACCGTATGCTCGACGGACACGTCAAACACAACTGACACTGCCGGACAGAACTACGTGGAGGGTTGTTCCGACGAACTGGACAGAGCCGCGAAGAACCGGACAGCAGGGTCCACTGGCGGGCAAAAATCCGCACGGATTTTTCTCCGGCAGTATCACCCGAGCAGTTGTTTCGCCGTTCGCCGGTATATCTCCCGGCACCGGTCGAGAACGTCGAGTGAGACACTCTCGGTTGCGGTGTGTGCCTCGCCCGGTTCGGCCGGGCCACAGACGACACAGGTCGTTCCGGCGTCGACCAGCCAGCCGGCATCCGTCGCGTGTGGTTTCAGGACCGCCTCGGGGTCACCGTCCTGTGACCCGGCGGCGGCAGCGAGCACGTCCTCGGCGAACGCCTCGTCGTGGCAGGCCATCGGCGGGAGGTCCTGGTCGAGTTCGTGGCGCACACCTGGCAGATCCGGGAGCGGCGCGCGCTCGCCGGGGACGGTCCGTTCGTCGACGGTGACCGTACAGCGCTCGGGGACGACGTTCCAGGCGGACCCGCCCTCGATTCCGGTCACGACGACACTCCCCTGCATCTTGTGGCCGAGAACGGTCGTCTCGGGTGCCGGGAGCTCCCGCAGTGCCGCGATTGCCTCACCCGCACGGTAGACGGCGTTCTCACCTTTATCGGGTTCGCTGGCGTGGGCGGCCCTTCCCTCGGCGACGAGTGTGCTGGCCCGGCGGCCCTTGTGTGCGACCGCGACATCGGTGACACCGGGCGCGGAGTAACCGGTCGAGCCCTCGCCGACGACAGCGTAGTCGGGGGCGAACCCGTCGGCAATCGCCGCCCGCGCACCGCGTCCCCCGACCTCCTCGCCGACGAACGATGCGAATATCAGCCCCTCCTGGTCGACATCTCGAAACGCCAGCATCGCGGCCGAGACGGCCCCCTTCATGTCTGCCGCGCCCCGCCCGTGGAGTCTGCCGTCGCGTCGCTCGACGACGTACCCTTCCCCGTCGACCTGCCGCTCGTCCGGCGGGACAACGTCGTGATGCCCGATGAGTGCGAGTGTCGGGTCGGACCCGCCGGCGGATTCACCCACCTCATGGCGCGCGATAACGTTCCCATGGCGGTCCCGCCCGACAGCGGCATCGGTGTGTTCGCGCAACCAGCCCTCGATGAGGTCGCCGGCGCGCTGTTCGTCCTCGTGGCTCGGGGTCTCGACGAGTTTACCTGCAAGGGCCGCGACTGTCCCGTCGGTCATGTCCGGACCGACAGCCTCCGCGAGCAAAAACAGTGCGGTCGCTCCGCTCTGTGGTGTCCGGGAACGCCCTTACCGGTGTGGCGTGGGGTACACCCCATCTGGGACAGTCCACCCGCTTGCGGGTGCCCGATCTTCAGTGGTCGTGACCGGTCATTTCGGCGAACGACCGACCGAACCGCTCCTCGAACAGGTCCATCGCGAGCGCTTCCGCGGCTTCGAGTTCGTCGCCCGCGCCACCCTGTGCGTGGTGTACCGCGCCGTGGGCCTGCTGTGCCATTCCGAGCATCGCGATGTCGCCCACGACCTCCGGTGTCTCCTCGTCACCCTCCCGCAGCAGGTCCAGGAGTGCCCGCGGCACGGTCAGTTCGTCACTCGCCTCCTCTGTCTCCAGATGTACCGTGACTGTCTCTGCCATGTGTTTTGTTTGGAACCCGGGCGTAAACCTCTGTGGGTCCTGTGTACGTCAGCGTCAAAATCGGAGAACGGGGACTCCGCGGACCAGTCCAGCCGTCGCTCGATTGTTCCGGCCGACCAGAGCACAGTCCGGCTGTCAGTCGTCAGCGCCGACCGCCACCTCGGTCCGCTCCTCGACGGCAGGTATCTCCTCAAGATACTCATCGGCGTCCATCGCGGCTTTCGAGCCCATGCTCCCGGCGGTGACCGCCTGCTGGTAGTGGTGGTCGACAACATCACCGGCTCCGAAGATACCCTCGACAGCAGTCTTTGTCTGACCGCCGCCGTCACCGCCGACCGTCTCGATGTACCCGCGGTCGTCCATCTCGACACCGGTGCCCTCCAGGTATCCGGTGTTCGGTGTGTGCCCGATTGCGAGGAAGACCGCACCAACATCTAGGTCAAACGTCTCGGTGCCGGGGTCGTCGAGGTTCTCCTTCGGGTAACCGGTCTCGTTGCGGGCGAGCGTGACGTGGTCGACACCGTCCTCGGGGGTCCCGCTCACCTCGAGCAGTTCGGTGTTTTTCATCACCTCGACATCGCCCTCACTCGCGTGCTCTTTGAGACGGTCGACCCAGTGGGCCTCCGCGCGGAAGTTCTCGCGCCGGTGGGCCAGGTAGACTGTGTCGGCGAACTTCGTGAGGAAGGTTGCCTCCTCCATCGCGGCGTCACCGCCGCCGACGACGAGCATATCCTCGCCGCGGAAGAACGCCCCGTCACAGGTCGCACACGTGGAGACGCCGTACCCCAAAAGCTCCTCCTCACCGGGAATACCGAGTGTGCGCGCGCTCGCTCCGGACGCGGCGACGAGCGCGTCACAGACGTACCGATCGCCGGTCGACACCTCGACGTCGATGCGGCCGTCCTCCCGCTTCTGTGCCGACTCCACGACACCATGTTCCATGTCGGCCCCGAACTGCATTGCCTGGTCTTTCATCCGTTGGACGAGCTCCGGACCACCGATGCCGTCGGGAAAACCGGGGTAGTTTGCCACGTCTGTCGTGAGCGTCAGCTGTCCCCCCGGCTCGTCACCCTCAAGCACGAGCGGGTCGTTGTTCGCCCGGCCGGCGTAGATGGCCGCCGACAGCCCTGCGATACCTGTCCCGGCAACTATCATCCGCCGGTGTTCGACGGCGTCTCCTGTCATACTACTATGTATGGGAAGACACGGCTTGTAGGTTGCGCTGCTGTGCGGTCTGCTGATAAACCGACCCGATGCTGTCACCGCGACTGTGGGATCCTGCGCCTGGACTAGTCACGCTCATCCACGTCCTGTTCTCCAGGCACGAGCACGGCAACGTTTTTTGATCTACTTATCTGCGCGACGACCTGCAGGCGTCGCGCGAGAGTCGGTCCTAACCGCTCACACCTGTCCGTCGAACAGTAGGTAGTAGAGCACGCCGAACGCGGCCCGTCCGTCCCGGAGTTCGCCGTTCCGGACGGCCTTGAGGAGGTCCTCGAACGCCGCCGTCGTAACCTCGATCGTCTCGTCCACGTCGAGGTCCTGTCCGGTTGCCCGCTCGCAGTCCCGCGTGAGAAAGTAGTGGAAGACGGCATCCGAAAATCCGTTTGCGGGTTCGACGGTGGTCATGTGCTCGATGTCGCCGGGGCGGTAGCCAGTCTCCTCGGCGAGTTCGCGGCCGACAGCCTCAGTAGGTTCCTCGCCATCTTCGAGTGTCCCGGCGGGGAGGCTGCGGTTCACCCGCCCGACGGCGTGACGCCACTCGTCGATGACGACAACCCGGCCGTCCTGCCTGAACGGCAGTATCACCACACTCTCTGCCTCCCGCAGGTAGTCGAACTCGGCGCGCTCGCCCGCCGGCAACTCGACAGTCTCGTTGACGATATCGAACCCCTCGCAGCTGTAGGCAACCTCGCTCGTGACCGTGTTCCAGTTCATTGTGACTCTGTAGGCGTTCCCCGCGCTAAAGTCGGGCGGTTCGGTCGTCTCCCCGGGTTCACAGGGCCGATACCTACCAGCCTCCACACTCCCGAGCGTGAATGGGACCGGGACGGTACAGTCGTCTGCTCTCCCGCCGTTTCCTGGCCCACACACAGGGGGCCGAGTCAGATGACTGGTCTGCCGGGTGGGGGTCGTCGACTCACTCGGGAGAGAGACAGTATGTGTGGCCTGGTTGTTGAAAGAGGGGATTGTCACTCCTGTTGTCGGCGTAGGTGGCACGCTCGGCACAGTAGAGACGACCGTCGACGGGGACCGCACCGCTGGTGAGCCAGCCTCTGGTCTCGACACGCCAGCGGCGCTCACCGGTGTCGCGGTCCAGCGCGTACAGCGCCCGGTCGTAGGAGCCGGCGAGCACCGTCTCGGCGGTGACGGTCAGCGCGCCGATGACACGACCGTCGACATCGGCCGACCAGAGCTCCTCGCCGGTCTCGGGGTCGAGCGCCCAGACAAAGCCGCTGTCGCTGCCGGTGTAAACGACCCCGGAGTCGGGGTCAACCGCAGGGTTTGCCATGCTGGCTCGGCCGGTGTCGAACGTCCAGACCCCAGAGCCGTCCGAGAGCTCAATACAGTGGAACCGCTCGTCCCAGGAACCGACGTAGCCGCGACCGTCGTAGGCGGCGACAGTCCCTTTTATCTGTGCGCCGAGTCTGAACGACCCGCCGGCTTTCTCCCTGCCGGTCGGTTCGCCGTCAGGGCCAGTTCCGGCTTGGTACTCCCAGTCGAAGTCGAGGTCGGGGTAGCGCCAGGCGTAGACGGCACCGTCGTTCGACCCGGCGAGGATATGGCCGGTCTCGCGATCGATAGTCGGCGAGGGGTGAGATTGGCCCCAGATGCGTTGGTCGCTCCACTCTGTCTCGCCGGTAACAGGGTCGACCGCGTACAGCGCGCCCGAGGAGGGAGAGCCGTACTCGACGATGAAGTAGAGCCGCCCGTCGTGGAAGGCCGGGCTGGACCCGACCGCGATGGTTCCCCCGAGCGTCTCCGCACCGAGTTTCCAGAGCAACTCACCGGAGACGGCGTCCAGTCCATAGATGGCACCATCGTAGCCGCCGAGAAAGGCGCGGTCACCGACGATCGCAGGCGAGCCGTGGAACCCACGAACCGTCGCGTCGGTCTGTGTCCGCCACTCCGGGCGACCGTTCGGCGTGCGCACCTGGACCATCCCCTCGTCACCGGCAAAGAGGATACGCCCGTCGTGAGTCGGGAGCGGTGTCGACTTTGCCGCCGTGTGGTGGGCGAAGTTCGTCGGCACCGCCCAGTCGACGCTGACCGACCCGGGCACGGTCTCCGCCGGATAGTAGCCTTGCCGTTCGAGGTTCGCCTGGAACAGCTGAACGTCTGCCGGGTAGCTCGCACAGTCACCGTTCGCTCCCGGAACACACTCCGGGTCCCCCTCCTCGTCCGCCTCGAGGTCACCGAGACAGCCCGCCAACCCGGCGAGACCGGCTCCGAGTCCACCGAGAAGGGCGCGTCGTGTCGGGTGGACCCGCTCCGAACTGTCACTCATTGTCTCAAGACACGAGACTGCACAATGAAAACCTCACGATAGCCACAACCGACAGCGGTCATCGGCGCGAACCGGCGGTATCCGGCCTCCCGGGCCGGTGGACTCGCCGATGACGCGGGGTTGACCGGTCCCCGGAGACTGCTGTGGCGAGACGCAGACATGCCCCCGGGTGCGTCGCTCACCCCTCTGGTCGTTCCAGATGCCCGACACGGATGCAGCCTCGCTCTGTCTGTCTCGGCCGTCGGGGTCGACTCACGCTCGGGTTCAGTTCGGCGTTCGGCCGCCGCCCCGGCAGTCGAACGCGGGAAACAGTTTACTGTCCGGTCCACATAGAACGGTGCATGAGCGTCGCAGACCCCTGTGAAATCTGTCTCACCGGAACCGTAGAGCACACCTGCGACCGGTGTGGGAACCTGGTCTGTGAGCGTCACTTCGACGAGACAACCGGGTTCTGTTCCAAGTGCACAACCGACATGGGTGGTGACTCCGGGCCGCAGGAGGAACCGCCGGCAGACACCGACACCGACACCCACGTTTACCGGTTCTGAGAGCAATCGCGACGGCGTGAGGCGGGTAGAGGAAGACGAGCAGTTATGATAACACCGGCGGGTCAGTCCTGGCTCATATCGCTGATACTCGTACTCCCCTTTGCGACGCCTTCCCCTTCGAGTCCTTCACGCTCGGCGACAATCGGGCAGTCTGACAGGCGGACTGTCTCCATATCCAGAAAGTCCAGTATCTCCGTTCCGTCATGCGTGCAGTGTATCTCGGGTGCCTCCGAGAAGTACTCACAGCCCTCGCAGTAGTCGTGTTTCGACACCTCGGCGATGCTGGAGCCATCCCCCCGCTGGTCTGCCGGTTCCGTCTCGGCGGGCAGATTCTTCTCCTCGTCGGCCTCGGTCACGTCACTCCAGACCTCGTCGGTCTCGACATCGTCGACGGCCATATCATCGAACGCCTCGTCCATCTCCGGGCCGGCGAGTTCCGACCCTTCATCCCCGGCGTCCGGGGTGGCCAACGGGTCTTGATCTCCCGATACATCTGACGAACCGGTATCGTCGGCCGGCGCCGGAAACGGCTCCACGTCGGTCTCCCTCTCCTCGTCTGCGTCGGCCCACGCCAGGTCGTCGGAGTCATCTCCACTACCCGAGTCGTCGGAGTCGACGTCGGCCCACGCCAGGTCGTCGTCAGCCCCGTCTGTGTCCCCCCACGCGAACTCCTCGTCGTCGGTTTCTCTTCTCTCGTCTGAGTCTGTCTCGTCGGTCATTGTTTCCTCACCAGGTAGTTGCTCGGTGAACGCCCGCAGTGTTGGCCATGACCGACCCGCGTGTCGTTGTCTGGCCTGCCATTATGATACGCAATGATAACCACACAATTAAGCGTTGTCACAGACCCAAAACGGGACCGCTCCACACCAAACTGGTGTCCGCTGGCTCTCAGGGTTCGATATCGTAGAGGTCGCCGTACTTCTCGCGGGCGTGCTCGAGAAAGTACTCGGCGGTCAGCTCCTCCCCGGTCGCCAACCGCACGAGTCCCGGGGTCGTGTGTCGGCAGCCGTGCCGGTGAATCTCGTCGGTGAGCCAGTCGGCAAGTGGGTCGAACTCGCCGGCCTCGATACGATCGTCGAGGGGGCCGAGGTCGCGTTCGGCGGCCGCGAACAGCTGGGCCGCGAGCATCGACCCCAGCGAGTACGTCGGGAAGTACCCGAAACTCGCCCCGGCCCAGTGGGTGTCCTGCAGGCAGCCCTCGGCATCGTTTGCCGGTCGGACCCCGAGATACTCCTCCATCTTGTCGTTCCAGACCGCGGGCACCTCGCTGACCTCGAGATCACCCCGGATCAGGTCCCGCTCGATCTCGAACCGCACCACGATGTGCAGGTGGTAGGTGAGTTCGTCGGCCTCCACCCGGATGAGATTGTCCGGGTCGACCGTGTTGGCGGCCTCGTAACACTCACGCGGGGTGGCCTCGACACCGAGGTGTGTCTGAAGGGTCGGCGCGAACTGTCGCCAGAACGGCAGCGACCGCCCGACGTGGTTCTCCCACAGCCGGGACTGGGACTCGTGGATTGTCATATCTCGGGCCGACCCGAGCGGTGTGCCGTACTCGCTGTCGGGGAGTCCGAGTGTGTAGCTCGCGTGGCCGAACTCGTGGATGGTCGACCCGAGCGCGTCCATCGGGTCCTCCGGCGAGAACCGGGTTGTCACCCGGGCGTCGAACTGTGTGCCGATCGAGAACGGGTGCTCTGCGGTGTCGAGACGGCCGCGGTCCCAGTCGTACCCGAGACGGTCCAGCGCCTCGCGGACCAGCGCCTCCTGATCGGTCTGGTCGTAGCTCCCCTCGAACGGGTCGGCCAGGTCGGCATCGCTGTCGGCGATGGCGTCTATCAGCGGCGGGAGCTGTTCGCGCAGCTCTGTCAGCACCGCCTCGATATCCTCCAGTGGAATGTACGGCTCGTAATCCTCGACGAGCACCGCGTAGGGGTCTCTGTCGGGGTCGATCGCCTCGGCGTACTCCCGCCGGAGGTCGACAATCTCCGCGAGGATATCCTCGAACTGAGCAAAGTCGGACGCCTCGCGTGCCTGCTTCCAAACCGGGTGAGCCTTTGCCTGTGTCTCGGTGAGCTGCTGCACCAGGTCCTCCGGGACGCGTGTCGCGCGCTCGTGCTCGCGGCGGACCTCGCGGACGACCGCGGCCCTGTCACCCTCGACACTCCCCTCGAGTTCGTCGAGCCAGGCGGCCAGGTCGTTGTCGGTCAGCATATCGTGCCGGACCGACGACAGCGCCGACGCCTGCTTCGCCCGTGCGGGTGTTCCCGCGTCCGGCATCGTCACGCGCTGGTCCCAGCCAAGCACCATCGACGCGCCGCCGAGGTAGTGGTACTGTTCGACGTGGTCGAGAAACGACTGGTAGGTGTCGTCCGTGCTCTGTGTGCTCATAACCCTGTTTGGGAGACCAGCACAATCAAGCCACTGGTTGTCTCGGGGTGGTTCGTCCTCTGGACGTGCAATCGGGCGGATATACACTCCTCTGAGGACAGCAGTCGGCCCGCGAGGCTGCTGTGCAGGTCGAGGGGAGAGGTCGGCGACCCCATCGCCGACACCACTGTCTCACAGTTGCCCGCTCCGGTGACAACTCCCGTGATACCGACCTCCTCCCTGCCGTAAGGCGAGGCTTTCGCCTCGAATCGTCCGTAACCGCGCTGGCGCCGTCGGACGGGAGGTTTAATTGGGCGTAGCGGCGAGCGTGAGTATGCTCAGCTTCGTCGGACTCGGACTCTACGACGAGCAGTCGGTCACACTCCGGGGGCGCGAGGAGCTCCGGGCGGCAGACCGCGTGTTCGCCGAGCAGTACACGAGTAAACTGGCCGGGGCGAGTCTGGCCGACATAGAGCGGACACACGGGGTCAGTATCGAGCCGCGTGACCGGCCGGGCGTCGAGCGTGACCCGGAGCCGATACTCGCGGCCGCCGAGACCGGGCGGACGGTGTTTCTCGTCGGCGGCGACCCGATGGTCTCGACGACACACGTCGACCTGCGTCTGCGCGCCGACGGCCGGGGTATCGAGACGCAGGTTGTCCACGGGACGACCGCACAGACCGCGGCGAGTTCGCTCACCGGGCTCCAGAACTACCGCTTCGGAAAGGCCACCACGCTCCCGTTTCCCGACACGCACGACGGTGTCCCTGGGAGTGTACTCGAGACGATTGGCGACAACCGCGAGCGGGGCTTGCACACGCTGGTCTACCTCGACATCGACGCTGCCGCCGACCGCCTGATGACCGGTGACACCGCCGCCGGGCTGCTCGCCGACCATCTCGACTGTCCGGCCGTGGTGGTTGCTCGGGCCGGCAGTGACGACCCGCTGGTCCGGGCCGACCGACTCGGAACACTCGCGACAGAGTCGTTTGGCCCCCCGCTGCATCTGCTCGTGGTGCCCGGCGACCTGCACCCGATGGAACGCGACGCGCTCCTCGCCTTTTGCTCGCTGTCGCCCACCGCGCTCGACGGCGATTGACGGCAACTCCACCTGCCGTGCCGTCTCTGTCTGAATCTCCGACTCTGTTCGGATTGCTCTGTTTCCTGCTGTACTGAACTATATCCCGCGCGGTGGTGGTGGCGGGTCACAAAACTCTGACGTGAGAGAGCATACACGAGAACGATGGCGTGGCAGACCCCGGGGCAGTGGGCCCGCTCCCACTGTCGGCGTCTCGATGTACTCACCGGTCGGCTCCGGTCATCTGGTAGCAGGTCACACCTTCCCGTCCGCGGGCCGGGGTTCGCTGTTGAACGCGTTGACAAGTTGCTCTGGGAGCGTCTCCGGCGAGAACACCGAGACGAGATCGCCCGGTTTGATCTGTGTGTCGCCGTTTGGGGTAACGTGGGTACCGTCCCTCTCGATGCCCACGACGAGGATCTTGTCAGGTAGCAAACCCTCCTGATTGGCGGCTTTGAGCGTCAGTCCGGCGATGTCCGCGGTCTCCGAGACGGTGAACTCCACAACCTCACCGCCACCGACGACAGTCTGAAAGTCGGTGACTGCCGACGAGGCGCGGTCGTCCTCGGGAGCGAACCCGTTGTACGGCTGGAACGTCTCGTCGAGCACGGTGCCCTCGCGCTCGATTGTCACCCCAGCAGCCGAGAGTTGCTGGGCGATGCGATTGATATCGGTTGTGTCCTCACCGACGGCGGTCACCACGAGGTTCTCCTGGCCGGTGAGGAGTTCCCTGACGTGAACCACACCGGGGGTGGAAACTGCCTCGTTTGCGACCGCTGAGCGCTTGCTGACCGGAGCGGTACAGGTGAACTGTATCGTGAGCTTGCCGTTGGAACGCTCGTAGTCGATGTCGGCGTGATAGCCCCGGATGATCCCGTGCTCCTCGAGCCGATTGATGCGGTTTCGTACCGTGGCCGGTGTGACATCCACCTCCTCGGCGATTGTCGGGGCGGACGTGTCCCTCGCGTTCGCCCCGAGGTAGTAGAGTATCCGTCGGTCGATTTCGTCGGGCCGATAGGTCATTGTTGTTCGTACCCACTGTCCGGACAAAGACGTTGTGCACTCCACCGGATACCGACGGGTGTGCGAACGGATTGGGAATACACCGATTTGGACGATATAGTATATTGATTCAGTAATTTTGGGGGCAACTTTTTTGTGAGTCGAAAACGTACCGGGATGTATGAGGTCGAATAGTGTTCACTCCCCGTTCGAACGGCTCAGAGAGTACTACAACCACGAGGACCACATCTGCCAGGAGTGTGGGTTCAACGATAGATACGGAACGTGGGATGCAGAGACAAACGGTGCAGACATCGCGTACACGCACACCTGTCCCAGGTGTGGTGCAGAGCGGGAACACAGGCTGGCGCTCTCGGATCAGGAGACTCGTCACGTCCTGAGCGAGTCGAGAGGGCAACGCTCGACGGACCAGTCGTTCTCCGTGTGACGCGCCGGCGGCTCTCTGTTGTATCCTGTGAGTCACGGTGTCGTCCAGCGGGCAAACCCACTGTCGGTGTCCTCGCGGGGAGCCTGCCTGCCGGTAGACAGCGGTTCCGAGTCGTCTCTTGATGCAAAGACGGCGGGGCCTGTGACCACACCGGTGGTGTATCACCATCCCGGCGCTACAGGGCGAGACTTTCGCCTTTATTTTCCGTAAGCGTTTAATCCTCGGTCAGGGTAGACCACGTATGGCCGACTGTCCACTCGCGGACGAGTGTCCCAGTTTCTCCGAGCGCATCACAGGGATGGGGTGCCAGCACTACGGTGACAGGGGTGGTGCCGAGTGGTGCAACCACTACAACCAGCCCATCGAGGACCTGAAATCGCAGCCGGTCAAACCCGGTGAGGAAGTCGTCATCAGCATCGAGGATATCCACGAGAGCGGTGCAGGGGTCGGTCGCACCGAGGACAACTTCATCGTCATGGTCGACGGACTCCTCCCACCGGTGCGTGCCCGAGTCGAGATAACGAAGGTCCATTCGAACCACGCCCGCGGAAAGGAACTAGAACGACTCCCGATGCCGGACGAGGAGGGGGAGGCAGCCGAACCCGAAACCGGCTCCGAGGAGAGCGAGGACGACGACCCGCGCCTGGGCAGTCGTGACAACTTCTGGGGCGGGTGACCCGTATCGGGGTACGACCGAACTGCGGACCCCGAGTCGGCGTGGAGAGCCGTTGCTCGTCCAGAGGACGTTTTTGTTCGGACACACTACATGGGGGTACGATGGCCACGATAAAAGACAGCGTACACGACCACATCGAGGTCACCGGAGTGGCGGAGGGCCTGCTCGACACACCACCAGTCCAGCGGCTCCGACGGGTCGGCCAGTTGGGGACTGTCGGACTGGTGTACCCGTCGGCGAACCACACCCGGTTCGAGCACAGCCTCGGTGTCTACCACCTCGCAGACCGGGCGCTCTCGCATCTCTCTATCAGTGGGACACAGGCAGAGCATGTGCGAGCGGCGGCACTCCTGCATGACATCGGTCACGCACCGTACAGTCACAACATCGAGGAGGTGCTGTACCGCTACACCGGAAAGTACCACGACGAGGTCACCGACCTGGTGAGCGAGGGGGCGGTCGCACGGGTGCTCGAGGAGCACACCCTCGAACCCGACCGCATCGCCGGGTTGATCGCGGGCGAGGGTGAGCTCGGACAGCTTGTGTCGGGCGAACTCGATGTCGACCGGATGGACTACCTGGTGCGGGACGCTCACCACACCGGCGTCCCATACGGCAGTATCGACTACGAGCGCCTGGTGCGCGAGCTCTGTTTCGTCGACGGCGAACTCGTGCTCGACGAGGGGAACGTCCAGTCCGCCGAGAGCCTTCTGCTCGCGCGGGCGCTGATGAACCCCACCGTCTACCAGCACCACGTCGCCCGCATCTCGAAGACGATGCTCCGTCGCGGGGCTGAACGGGTCATAACGGCTGGCAAAGCAAACGCCGAGGCCGTCCGGCGGATGGACGACTACGCGTTCCACCAGACGCTACGGAACTGTGTGCTGACCGAGGGTATCGCCCGGCGACTCGACGAGCGGGACCTGCTGAAGCGGGCGGTCTGGGCGGAACTTGACGCGGTGCCCGAGGCGGTGCTCGATGCCGACCACGAGGAGCGCCGCGAGATCGAGGCGACAGTCGCCGAGGCGGCCGGTGTCGACCCGGACACGGTGTTGCTCGACGTACCACCCGAACCCGAGATGACCGAGTCCACCTCGCGGGTGCTGGTAAACGGCGAGGTGCGCGCGCTCGGCGAGCAGTCGACGCTCGTGAACGCACTCCGGCGGGCCCAGCGCGACCAATGGCGACTCGGCATCTACGCCCCGGACCGCGTCGCGGAGCGTGTCGGTGACGCCGCCGTCCGCACGCTCGGGCTCGACGTGGACGGTACGCTCGTGCGCGATGTCCGAACCGGCCTCAACACCACGCTCGATGAGTTCTGACAGACGGTCTGCTTCGGACGGGACAATCCCCGATAGACCGACTCGGGGGTGAGCAAAGCAGGACGGGACTGTTCACGACTCGCCGTCACATTCGTAGGCACCGGCTTTCCTCAGTTCGCCGCGCTGTTGTAGCACCTCGGGTGCTCGACAGATACCGGTGACCTGCGGCGGAACGCAGTTGTTACAGCTCTCACAGAACATCACTGCTGTCGCCCTCGAGAATGTGGACGGCAAGTCCCGGTTCGGTGTATCACGGTCGCCCCATCCCGACCATGTCACAGGCCCCACTCTCGGGTCGGCTCACCTGTCACGCGAGCGCAGACGCTCGACACGCGACCCGGTCGGCGGGTGGGTCCCGAGCACGCGGCGGCGGTAGAACCGGATCGCACCGTCGAGCACCTTCCGTTCCTCCCACGGCGGTGGCACGATACCGAACGCCTCTGTCGACCAGCCAACCCGGAGGTCCTGTGTGTACTGTGTCGCGTACTCACGGTCGAGCGTCGTGAGCGCACTCGCCATCGCCGCGTGGGACCCGACGAGTTCGCCGGCCGCGTGGTCGGCGACGTGCTCCCGGTACCGGGCGACCGTCGGGACGGCGAGTCTGTTTGCGATGTACACCGGTGTCGCGGCGATGAGCACCGGGATGAGGACCATCTCCGCGTCCGATTTGTCGTGATTGAGAAACAGGCTGGTGAGTTTACCGACCTTCGATAGGGGAACCGAGAGCGCGGTCATCACGGCGGCGTCACGGTTGAGCAGGTGTGCCAGTTCGTGGGCGAGCACAGCGTCCAGTTCCGCGCCGTCGAGTGTGTCCACCAGACCGCGGGAGACAAGTATCACCGACTCCCCAGGTTGGTAGCCGACACTCGCGGCCCGCGGGAGGTGTGAGGCGCCGATCTCGACCTCCGGGACCGGGCTGTCCGCCTGTTCGGCGAGACGACGGACCCGGCGTTGCACCTCGTGTTCACGCTCCGGGTCCGAGACGATGTCGTACTCCACCTCGAGGTCCTCACGGACACTCCCCGACCGGAGTTCGTTGTACACCAGCCACCCGTTGAACACGACAACGAGGACGGCTCCGGGCACGGCCGCAAACCAGAGGAGCCAACTTCTGGGGCGGGTGGTATCGAAGAGAGCGAACATCGCCTCGTGAACGACAAACAGGCCGACCGCGGAACCGACGAGCAGTCCGACCCCTCGTGCCACGTCCCCGACCGTTGGTACGTCTGTCAGGAGCCACGGCAGATCGGACACCTCGATATCTCTGTCCTCGTCACGACCGAGCAGGTCCGAGAGTGTCACCCAGTTGAACCAGACACCGACAGCCCAGAGGAGAGCAACAGGGAGTGCGAACACGACAGCCAACGCGAGGAGTATCACACCGAGCGCCGGTGCGAGGTTCAGCATGCTAAACGAGACAACGGCCGCGAGCACGAACTCGGCGGCGAGCAACACCAGCAGACCGGCGACCGAAAGCGCCAGTGCGACACTCATCCGGAGCCACAGTCCGAGATACAGTCTCCCGGTACTCATCTGACCCGCCTACACGGGTCATCGATAAAACTGCCACGAGACGTCTCTGTCCGTGAGACACGTCACAGACGACTGTCAGGGGTGTCGGCCGACGACCGGCGACATCGAAACGACACACACTCAAAGGATGCATACAAACAGCAGACTGTGCCAGGGGAGCTTGGGTGGTACAAGCACCCGACTTGTAATCGGGAGTTCGTGGGTTCAAATCCCACCCCTGGCTTTTGCGTCTCAGTTCTTGTCCTCGGTGAGCCGTGCGGGGTCGGGAGATTCAGGAGTGCAGAGTCCTCGTCCTGCACGGGTGATCGCCCACCGCGGGGAGAAAAGGGATATCCGCCACCGAGATGATCTAGAGACATGGAGAGGCTGCGTCTCGCGGACGCGTTCGCGTCGTTCGACGAGCAGTGGTCCCCCCGGCTCGCGGGTGAACTGAACGGACAGGCAGTCAAACTGGCCAAGGTCGAGGGGGAGTTCGTCTGGCACCACCACGAGAGCGCCGACGAACTCTTTCTGGTCGTCTCGGGTGAGCTCGAGATCGAGTTTCGCGAGGAGTCCGACATCGTGCTCCAGGAGGGGGAGTTCGTGATCGTACCCCAGGGTGTCGAGCACCGTCCGGTCGCCGACAGCGAGGCGGAGATCCTCCTGTTCGAACCGGCCGAGACGCGCAACACGGGAAACGTCGACAGCGAGGAGACACAGACGGAGCTCGAACGGGTCGACTGATCCGGTCCGGGTGCAACTGACGTGGGTCCTCCAGCAAGAGCTCTGCCGCCCACCGGAGTCTCGACTCGTTATCGGCCCGCTGGGACTGCCCTCGGCCAGCGGCAAGAGTCACCTCGACAGACGGCGAGACCGATGGTCGTCTCATAGTGATTAGTGCGACTGTTTACCGGTGCGACCGCACGCAGTCGTGCGGTCGATACCGGAACGACTCGAAGTAATCACTATCAGTCACCGGGGTCTCGCGAGCGCTCGGACGGTGTCGGTAGCGTCGGTTCGTCGGGGTCTCGCTGTCTGTCGCGGATCTGTTCGCGGACCGTCGCCAGGATGGTCTCGCTCCCGATGAGGAGGAACCCACTCAGGACGACGGCGAACCCGACAAGTGTCAGCGCCGAGATTGCCTCCCCGAGTAACAGCCACCCGCCGACTGCCGACACGACCGGAATGAGGTAGAAAACCAGGTTCGCACGGGTCGCGCCGGCCGTGTCGATCAGTGCGAAGTATGCGAGATAGGCGATTGCACCCGAGAACACACCGACGTAGAGAAGCGCGACGACCGCCGTTGGTGTGACAGAGAGGCTGGACAGCGACTGGCCCGCCCCCAGGCTCAACAGGTGTGAGAGAACGGCGGCGAGTGGGACACCCCAGACCGTCCGGGCCGTACTCGAGAGCGTCGTGTCGGCACGCCTGATCACGACGGCACCGAGCGCACTCGTGACCGCCCCGGCAGAGAGGATGGCGATGCCGGTCGCGCTGACGGTCCCGCCGGAGGCCGGGTTCGCGACCAGAACTACACCGGCGAGGCCGAGCGCCATGCCGACCCCGGCCCGGACCGAGAGCCGCTCGTCTGTTAGGAGCACGGCGGCGAACACCGGCGTCAGAATCGGGTTCAGACTGAACACGATCGCGGCTACACCGCTCGTTGTATACTGCTGACCGACGAACAGGAACACGTTCGTGAACCCGATCACGAGCGCGCCCGTGGCGACAATACCGACTATATCACCGGCTGTGCGGGGTGTTAGTTCGTCCCGGGACATCGACACGACGGCGTAGGACACGAGCACGGCCGCACCGATGTCAAACCGGAGCGCGACGAACAGAAGTGGAGGCAGATACGCGAGTCCGGCTTTCGTCGCGACGAAGGTCCCACCGAACAGCACGGCGGCGGTCACGAACAGCGCGAGCGTCCGCTTTACACCCACGCTATCGACCCCTCCGACCGTACCGGCGGTCACTCGTGGCTCTGCGCGATTGGAATATCATACTAGGGTAGAGGGGCCGGATACGGATAAGGAAGTTTATAAAAAATTGCACGACGGCCAACACCGGCGTTCGGTGTGTGTCCTGCAGACTGTAAAATTCTTGCACGGCACGAAGAGGCTATACCGCATGCAGTCGTCGTAAGAGTATGGAGAGCGCGCTGTCGGAGCTCGAGTTTCTCGCCCGGTCCGAGAACAGGGTGGCGGTGTTGCAGTTGCTCGCGACGGACGCCCGGACGCGTGGTGAACTGGGCGAGGCGACAGGTGCATCGCAGGCAACACTCGGACGGATTCTCGACGATTTCCGTGCCCGGTCGTGGGTCCGCCGGAAGGCTGAGGGGTACGTCGCAACCGCGACCGGGCAGTTACTCGCCGAGGGGCTGACAGACCTGCTCGAGACGGTCGAGACCGAGCAGAAGCTCCGTGACATCGCGCCGTACCTGCCGACCGCCGCGCCGGGGTTCGAGCTCACACAGTTCGCCGGCGCGACGATCACAGTGCCAACCCAGACCAGACCGACCGCCCCGCTGCAGCGCGTGCTCGAACGGATGCGGGACGCCGAGACGCTCAGAGCGGTCTCACACACGCTCAACGAGCGGAGTCTGGGCGTTATCGTGGACCGGGTCACGGCCGGCGAACAGAGCTTCGAGGGGGTGTTCGCGGAGGCAGCAATCGAGACACTGGCAACCGACGAGGAGTCGTGGGCCGCGCTGACGAACCTCGCCGCCAGTGACGCCGCACGGCTGTGGATTCGGAGCGGCGACGTGCCGCTGGCCGCGACAGTCAGCGACGGGGCGGTCACGTTCCTGCTCCGCGACGACGACGGACTCGTCCAGGCAGCAGTCGAAACAGAACAGTCGGATGCCAGGGAGTGGGTAACAAACACCATCGACCGGTACAGGGAGACCGCCACCCCGTTCGCCCCGGCGGCGTACGCGACAGACTGATACTGTCGGCTGTAAGCCCATGGTACAGTTCGGTACCCCGGGGTGCCGAATCATTCCACGAAGTTACAGCCGACAGTATGAGCAGTGACGAGAGGATCTGCGTGTCGACGGGGTTTCACCCCTGTCGCTACCGGGTCGTCGAGCATCTCCAGGGCCGTACCGTCGGCTCACGTGTGTCGAGCGACACCGCGACTGGGTCGACAGCAACGCCGACGGGTTCGGACTCGACTGATTACGCCGGCCAGTCGACGAACCGCTCGTGGGCTGCCGCCAGCCGGCGGTACTCGCGTTGCATCTCGACGACAGCGGTCTGGAACCCGGTGCCGGCGTCGAGGCGGTCGCGGACCCGGTCTCGCTTCCACGTAGTGGGTGTGATTCCGGTCTCCCAGCGGCGTCGAGCCGGTTCGAGCAGTCGGTCGATGTGGTCGTCGGCGAGCCCGCGGTCACGCAGGCCACGGGCCGCGAGGTCGAACAGCTCCGGGTAGAGCCGGTCGGCTGCGGTCGTGCGGTCGCCGGTGCGTGTGAGCCAGGATAGATCGGCGTCGAGTCCGTCGCGGCTGGCGGCGGACAGCGACTCCCGTGCGGCGCGCCAGGGGAGCGCCGCGAGCGGGTGGTCCGAGACGACGACACCGTGGATGGCCCCAACGACAAGCGCCTGGAAGGCAGCCACGTCCGCAACACAGGGCTGGGCAGGCAGCGGACGGAACTCGATGCGGGGGCCCTCGGGGCCGAGCACCGGCCGCACCCACCGCCAGCAGGTGCTCTGTTTGTGCAACAGCTCCCAGTACCCGTCTATGAACCCCTCGCGGGGACCGTCGGTGTCCCACTCGCGCAGGTACGGCGCACACTGCCGGTCGGCCACCAGCCTGTCGAGTACGTCCTCCGTGCTCTCGATGTCGGGGGGGAGCCGCACCTTGCCGGGTGTCTCGACGTTCATCGACTCGAACACCGGCAGCCGCAGTTCGGCAGGACCCCCCAGAACGACCTCGGGGTTGATATTCGCCCCGTAGAGGTCCGGCGGAAGGAGCGGTGAGTTCACCGCCAGTGCGAGCACCGGGCCGGCGACCCGCAGAGCCACGTTGAAGTAGCGGGCGAACTCCTCCGGCGGTGTCTGGAGGTGGACCTGCATCGATGTGGCAAACGACTCGACGAGGATGTTCGGGAAGCGCCGCCGACAGCCGGGCACATCGAGTTCGACCCCCCCGTTCGCGGTTATATCGGCGTCGAGGGCGTAGTAGCGCGCCGCCGGGGAGATGTTCGTCGGGACTGTCAGCCCGTCTGTCTCGTGTGTTGCGGTCAGATAAGGGATGGTCCCCCCAGGCGGCGGGATGGCCCACACTCCGTCGGTGACGAACCGGTAGCCGGCGTCGTCGAACCGCTCGTGTACACGGCCGACCCGGCCCGCGAGCGCGTCGACCTGGTCCGCCACACCCTCCGGGTCGAACGCCGTCGCCGGCGTGTGCAACTCGGCGTTGTGTCTGCCGAGTTCGCGCTCGCAGACGACACCGAACGCGGATGCGGGAACAGGGGCCGGCCGACCGTCACCGTCGACGGCG
>ERZ1034569.234-NODE-234-length-21459-cov-12.486077_pt1 | contig 21459 bp, 23 predicted proteins | sample MGYA00520706_ERZ1034569 | MGnify/ENA primary metagenome ERZ1034569 (study PRJEB33760, sample SAMEA4777722) | hypersaline lake metagenome | biome: hypersaline environment; feature: brines | place: Spain | collected 2014-08 | depth 0 m ...
CGTCGACCTCGTCGACGACTGCCTCCGCGACCTCCGTCGAGAGGAGGTTGTAGATTTTCCCGATGTGGTTGACCGGGTTCTTCCCGGAGGTCGCCTCCATACTCATCGGTCGGTTGGGCGTGATCAGCCCGTTGGCGCGGTTCCCTCGACCCACGGAGCCGTCGTCACCTTGCTCGGCGGAGAGACCAGTGGTCGTGAGGTAGATCGAGCCGGCGTCGAGATCGTCTGCAGTGTTGACCTCGACAGAGACCGACCGGTCGGTGATCGACTCCGCGAGTTCGGTGACGCGCTCGCGAACCCCCGCGACGGCGTCCGTGTACGCCGCCATGTCCTCGACGTGCCGGTCGACCATCGCCGCCGCGACGGTCACGTCGAGGTGGTCGCCCTCGCGTTTCCCCATGATCTTCACGTCCGGCCCGAGTTCGGGGTTATCCTCGGCGTACGGCCCGTTCAACTCCCGTTCGGCCTCCAGAACGACCCGTTCCGTCTCCGTCAGCGGCGCGTGGCCGACGCCGTAGGAGGTGTCGTTGGCCATCGGCACCTCGACGCCGTCCTCGCCGAAGACACTCTGGAGATCGCCCGACCCCTCGCCGAGTTTCACGTCGACGACCACGTCCGTCCCCAGGTCGAGTTCGGGCGCGACCGTCGCGAGGTAGTCGTGGGCCGCCGACAACGCTGTGCTCTCGACGGGGAACTGCTCGCCCTCGTACGTCTTCGTCGCTCGCCCGACGATCAACAGGTATATCGGCTCCAACACCTCGCCGCCGCCGAACGCGGGCGCGGCGTGCCCGGCGACGAGCTGTGTCTCGTCGGTGTTGTAGTGGAGCACCTTCCCGACACGGTCGAGGTACAACTCCGACAACGCCCGCGAGACGGCCTCTGCGACGCCGTCACAGACGGAGTCCGGGTGGCCGACCCCCTTCCGCTCGACGATCTCGACGTCCTGGTCCTCGACTGCACCGCGGTCCAACTCCGAGACGCGTACGTTCCTCATTACCCACACGGAGGACGCCCGGCCATGCTATAACTTGCGAAAAGTATCTCGGGTGGTAGGATTACTGTCGGACATTCCTCGGGGTCGCCCGGCGGGGGTTCGGTCAGTTCGCGTCGAGCAGTAAGCCGAGATACGAGGTCCGGATCTGGTCGGTCGGCTCCAAACCCAATTCTGTGAGGAGTTCCCGCGCGCCGTCTCGGACGCGTTCGATCCCGGCCTCGTCCGTCTCCGCCTCGACCTCGACGAACTGGCCGAGCCCCGTCACCGCGTCGAGTGTGACGGTGTAGCCGTCAAGTGCGTACCGCTCTCGGTGTTTCTCGACGGTCGCGGCCGGCTCGTACCCCAGTCCGTCGAGCACGCCCGCCAGCTCCGTGCCGTCGCCGACGACCGTCTCGTGTTCCGCTCGTGTCTTCGAGTTGGCGTCGACAAGCGGCCCTTTGTAGGTGACTTTCGTCCGGTCCGCGTCGCCGTCGGCGCCGACCGGCGGCGGTTCGGCGTCCGGCGCGCCGACCCTGTCTGGGACAACAGTTTCGTCGGTTTCGGTGGTACCGCTCTCGTCGGTGTCGGTCTCCCGGCGGATACGGAGCGCCTCGTCCGTCTCGGCGAAATTCCGGTCCGGCGCGTCGTAGTAGGTGTCCGTCTGGACGACCCCGCCGAGCGGCTCTGCGTCGTGGTCGGTCAACACCCCGCGGAGTCGGTCGTGGTTCGCGCGAACTTTCAGTTCGACCTCGTAGCTCCCGTCTGTCACGACTCTACTCGCCGCCCGGAGACAGAAGAGTCGGTCGGCTCCGTGGAGAGGAGGGAAGTCAAAAACGACTCGTCGGCGACGGACTCTGGCAGGTCGTGTCAGGCGGCCACAGACTCCGGCGGATCGTGTCAGGCCGCGACGGACTCCGCCCGACGACGTGCCTCGCGAACGACACTCGGCCGTGCGCTGAACGTCACCACGACGCTGTCACCCTCGTACTCAACCGTCGCGGTGCCGCGGTCGTGGAGCCACGAGAGCAACCCCTGCGTCTCGCCCGTGTTCGGGAGTCGGAACTCGGCGGTCTCGGTTGGGAGTGCCGCCGACAGGGCCGCCCGGAGGTCGTCGACCCCGTCGCCGTGGAGTGCGCTGATCGCTACCGGGTGTGCCGCGTCGGGTGCCAACCGGCGGACGGTCTCGGCGCGGGCCGCCAGCGTCTCGTCGGCCACGCAGTCGGCCTTGTTCAACACCGGCACGACCCGGTCGGCCTCGCCGGCGAGTACGTCCAGTGTCGTCTCCGTCCGGCGGCGGAACTGGCCGGCCTCGCTGGCGGCGTCAACGACCGCCAACACGGCGTCGCTGTCGGCGATCTCTCCCAGCGTTGCGGAGAACGACTTCACGAGATCGTGCGGGAGATCGTCGATCAGCCCGACTGTATCGGTGACGAGCAGCCGTCGGTCGTCGACGGTCGCCCGCCGGGTGGTCGTCTCCAACGTCTCGAACAACCGGTCTTCGGTGTTCGCGGCGACGGCCTCGTCTGCGTGTGTCGCCTCCAACTCCGACAACGACAGGTCGTCGGCGAGCCGGTGGAGCAGGGTCGACTTGCCGGCGTTGGTGTAGCCGGCGACGGCGACGAGATCGAACCCCTGCTCGCGTCGCTCTGCCCGTCGCTCGGCGGCGTCTGCGGACAGAGACGCCAGATCTGCCCGGAGTTGGTCAATCCGGTCGTCCACGTCGAACACCGCCGACCCCTTCTCCGTGCGTGAGCTCATCGCCTGCACCTCCGTCTCCTGACGGAGTCGTGGGAACTCGTACTCCAAGGTCGCAAGCTGGACCTGTTTCTTCGCGCGCTCGTCGCCCGCGCCGGCGGCGAAGATCTCCAACACGAGCCGGTAGCGGTCGATCACGCGCGTGCCGACGGGCATCAACCCCCGGAGGTCGCCGTGTTGGCCGGGGGTGAGTTCACCGTCGAAGACGACTGCGTCGGCGTCCGTCTCCTCGACCCGTTCTGCGAGCGTCTCCGCTTTCCCGCGACCGAGGTTGTACGTGCGGTCCTCGCGGCGGCGCTGGGTGACCGCGTCGACCACCTCGAACCCCGCGGCGGTCGCGAGGCGTCTGATCTCTCTGGTGTCCGGTGCTGTGTCGTCCTGGCGGGCGGCCACCACGGCGCGCCCACCACTGAGTCGGTTACCTGGCTGCATTCGTGTCGTCGCCGCCACGCCGACTCGCGCGGTGACGACAGGGCCACCACGCGAGCGACGGGCGACAGCTCACTCGTCGTCCGTCACGAGCCGCGAGCGGACTGTTACCGCTCGCACCACTCCGAGGAGCGCGTCCCGGCCGGCGCGCTCACCGGCGCGTCGAGAATACGGTCTCCATTCTATCTCTCCTGTTTGACTCCACAGTCATAACTCTGGGTGCTGCGTGGGCGGCTCCGACACGCCCCGCCAGCCTGCTCAGGCCACCCACTCCTCCCAACACACCGACAGGATCGACTTCCCGATGGCGATCCCGCCGTCGATCGGGTCGAGTGTGGTCTCGCCGGCGCGTTCACGGTAGCTGATCGGTTCTTCGACCACGTCGTAGTCGCGTGCGACCGGACGCAACAACAGCTCCGCCGACAGGCCGGTGTTCTCCGTCCACGTGATCTCCTGGAGCAGTTCCCGCCGGTACGCGCGCATCCCGGTGGTCACGTCGTGGACCCGTTCACCCAGCAACACCGACGACACGGCCGCGAAGGCGGCGTTGCCGAGCCGGTTGAACGCCGGCATCGCGTCGGCACCGTGGTAGAGCCGGTCGCCCGACACCACGTCGTACCCCTCGTTGATCCGGTCGAGAAACGTCGGGAGTGCCTCCATCGGGTAGGTGTCGTCACAGTCCGTCGTCACCACCACCGGCCGGTCGGGCGCGAGCACTGCCTCCCGCACCGCCTCGCCGTACCCCCGTGGCGGTTGTTCGATCACGGTCGCACCCCGTTCGCGAGCGATCTCCGGGGTCCGGTCCGACGAGGAGTCGACCAACACGACCTCCGCGCGCCCGTCGGTCACGCGGTCGATGTCGTCGAGTACGGTTCCGACCGCCTCCGCCTCGTTGTACGTCCCCATCACGACCGCCAGATCGTCGACGGTGTACGCGCCCGTCTCCTCCTCGTCGGTCGCGCCGTTCGTCCGCTCGTCGTTCCGTCCGTGGCCCACCTGCGTGCTCATACCGGTAGCTACCACCCGGTGAACTTGAGACTTTAGGTTCGCCTAAACCGTGTCAGCCGAGCCCACGGCCGTCCGGTTCGTCCTCCAGTTTCTTCGCTTGTTCAACCAGGTGTTCGACGAGTCCATGGGCAGTCTCCTCGACGGCGTCGAGGTCGTCGTCGTCGGTGCCCCGGACGCGTACGTTGATCTGGTACAGTCCGAGTTCGACCTCCGGCGGGGCCTGTCCGCCGGGGTCGTTCGACCCGCCGCCAGCCGGATCACTGTTCGTGTCGCCCTCGCCCCCCGTCTCGCTGTCGGCTTCTGGCATACTCTGACGACTGATCCCTGTCGGCAAAAGGGCGGTTATTCTCGCACGCCGCCGAGCGGATCTCCACGGGTTCGTGGGCGGGTCACCGAACGTCGCCGAGCGGACCGCTCCCCGTCAACTCGCTGACTGTGTCGTCCAAGGCGGTCTGGGTGTGGAGCCGGCGACATGTCTCGTCGGCGAGTCGCTTGAGGTTCACCGTGTCGTCGCGGTTGTACGACACCAGCCGTTCTAACGCGGCCTCGTCGCCGGCCTCGTACTGGTGCCACAGCCGGATGGCGTCTCGCCCGCCGATCTCCGGGCCGTCGCGGTCGATCCCCAGCTCGCGTTCAATCGGCTTCAACCCGCCCGTCAGATCCAGCCGGCGACACGGGTAGAGCAGATCTAGGTGTGGCGTGTCGACATTGATCCCCAGTTCCGTCTCCAAGAACGGCACGTCGAAGCGCGCGCCGTTGAACGTACACAGCAGATCCGCGGCCGCGAACTCCTCACGGACGGCCGCAGGGGTGAGGTCCTGTCCGCGAACGAGTGTCGTCGTCTCCCCGCCGCGGTGGAACGACACCGTGGTCACGTCGTCGTGCCGCTCCGACAGCCCCGTCGTCTCAATGTCGAAGAAACAGGTGTTGTCGCGAAACGACTCGTAGAGCCGCCACTGCTCGCCGCCGGGCAACGCTTGATCGAAGTACGTCGTGTCGGCGTCGTCCAACCGTTCCAACGCCTCGTCGACGAACGACTCGATCCGAGCAGCCGTCGTCGCCCCAATTCCGCGGGGGCGTTGGCCGGCGTACGACTCCCACTGTGTCACCCCCGACTCCCACAACCGCCGTTCTGTCGTCTCCCCGACACCACTGACCGGAATGAAGCTGTTCTCGACGCGCATTGTGTTCCCCGTCCGGAGTCGTCGTGTCGACCCCGACGTGTTTGGTGATGTGTGTTCGACCACCACGTATCTAAACCGTTCGCTCCTGGTGACGCCGATCAGCTCAGTGTTTGGCGAGAGAGCGTCCAACAACCCGACCCCGGTGTAGGCGAGAGCAGGAACACGCCCCCGAGAGGTGGGTGTTCCGTGTTGCCTCGTAGACGTAGTACCGCAGGACGGCGCTGTATGACACATCTTTTGATACTGGGGGAAAGGGTCTATCACCTCCGATCTGTCTCTGGTTCTGAAACAACCGACGAGAGACGTGTCACAACGACGACCTGACACTCTCGACTCAGTGTCGTAGCCGTCCGGTAGTTGCGCAGAGTGCAACCTCTCGTTATCCGGAAGGGGTTGGTATTATCTCTAGTATACTATCAAACTACACAGAAAATATAAACGTGTCAACTACAGATATAGAGCTATGGTAACATCTGCCATGGCAGCGACCGGCGCGTCGTGGAAGACCTTGTTGGACGGAAAGACAGCTGTTGTGACGGGTGGTGCCAGTGGGATCGGCCGGGCCACGGCGATCGCACTCGCTCGGCAGGGTGCAGAGACGGTGGTGGCTGACACCCGGACGGACCCGCGTGGCGGCGGAGAGCCGACTCACGAGTTGATCGAGCAGGAGACGGAGAGCTCTGCGACCCACGTTGACTGTGACATGACCGACCCAGCACAGGTCACCGCAGCCGTCGAGACTGCTGCCGAGGACGACGGGTTGGACGTGTTCGTCAACAACGCCGGTATCGTTCATCCGGAGGACTACGACCTCGATCCGGAAGGTGTCGACCGGATCGTCGCAGTGAACATGAAGGGGTACTTCTACGGTGCACGGGCCGCCGCGACGGCAATGGACAACGGAAGTATTGTCAACGTCGCCAGCGTCGAGGCGTTAGCCGGTAACGGGATGCGGCCACTCTACGGTGCCACGAGAGCCGCGGTCAGACAGCTCACGTTCTCGTTGGCCGACAGATTCGCCCCGGCCATCCGGGTGAACAGCGTTCTCCCGGGGTTGGTTGATACACAGATGACCCGGAGTGACGTGCCACTCGTCGACGACAACGGCGGGGCGGACGCGTTGGAGGGTGCGACGCCACTCAGTAGACCGGCGCGTCCAGAGGAGATTGCGCGACCAATCCTCTTCCTCGCTAGCGACCTTGCGTCGTACGTGACGGGTGCGGACCTGCTCGTCGATGGTGGTCTCACTCGGACAGAGTGAGACGGGACGTGTGGAGAGGTAGCTCCCTCCCACGACGACTGACGAACCGAGCGACGACACGCGTGGCCTGCCACCGACGACTTCGAAACGCTTACCGGGATTTCGCCGCGCGTTCCGGACGCATGACGAAAGTGAGCATCGTCGGCGCGGCCGGCACCGTCGGCGCCGCGGCCGGCTACAACCTGGCGCTCCGGGACGTGGTCGACGAACTGGTGTTCGTGGACATTCCGGACAAGAAAGACGAGACGGTCGGGCAGGCGGCCGACACCAACCACGGTGTCGCGTACGACTCGAACACGACGGTCCGGCAGGGTGGCTACGCGGCGACCGCCGGCTCGGACGTGGTCGTGATCACCGCCGGGATTCCCCGCCAGCCGGGCCAGACCCGGATCGACCTGGCGGGCGACAACGCGCCGATCATGGAGGATATCGGCGCCTCGCTGCGTGAACACAACGACAACTTCGTCTCCGTCACCACCTCCAACCCCGTCGACCTGCTCAACCGCCACCTCTACGAGACGGGCGAGCGGGCCCGCGAGACGGTGATCGGCTTCGGCGGCCGGCTCGACTCCGCCCGGTTCCGGTACGTGTTGTCCGAGCGGTTCGACGTGCCGGTCCAGAACGTCGAGGCGACGATTCTCGGTGAACACGGCGACGCACAGGCGCCGGTGTTCTCGAAGGTGCGCGTCGACGGCGCGGACCCCTCCTTCGACGCCGACGAACGCGAGGAGATTCTGGCCGATCTCCAACAGTCCGCGATGGACGTGATCGAACGGAAGGGTGCGACCCAGTGGGGGCCGGCGACGGGTGTCGCGCACATGGTCGAGGCGATCCTGAACGACACGGGCGCGGTGGTGCCCGGCTCGATCCCGTTGGACGGGGAGTACGGCTACGAGGACACTGCGGTCGGCGTCCCGCTGAAGCTCGGCAGTGACGGGGTCGAAGAGGTCGTCGAGTGGGAGCTGGCCGACTACGAGTCCGATCTGCTCGACGACGCTGCCGAGAAGCTCTCTGCTCAGTACGATCAGATGACCGACGAGTTGGAGTAGGCCGTCTGTTAGTCCGTACTGCCGCCAACAGCTTTCGCCTGGGTACGGCAGACTGACCTCAACTGTCACGCGTCCCGTCGAAGATCACCGCCTCGACCCGTTCACGCGGCGTGTACTGGCCCTCGACGGCCGCCCTGTGGTCGTTCGCGGCGGCGTAGGCGGCGGCGACGGCGTCCAGTGCGTCGTCCGTTGCCGTCATACAGTCGGCGGTCGTGTCCCCGAACGTGACCCCCGCCTCTCGGAGCGCCGCGCGGTTCCGTCCGCGCGCTGCCACCCCCGCACGCGAGTCCGACTTGTACCCCTCGCGGGTCGCGTCCGGCAGGGCGTCGAACACCGCCGCGGGGTACGTCTCCAACAGCGTCAGGTCCGCGTCGGGGTCAGGGTGGACCGGCGGCACGCGCGCGCCGCGTTCGACGAGCGGGGCGAGTACCGCGGAGATTCCGTAGAACGTCTGCGTGCGAATGCGGTAGCCGGCTGGCTCCTGCCCGCCGTAGGTCTCGTCGGTCGCCCGCGTCCGCGGGAACCCGCGACGCTCGGCCGTCTCGCGGGCCTGTTCGTACAACGCCTCGGGACCGTCGAGTTCACCGAGCAGGCCCCACTCGTCGGGCGTGTCGGCGACAAACGCCGTCCACAGTTCGTCTGGCTCTCCGCGTTGGTTCTCGTCGGTTGAGCCGCCGCCGAACCCCAGAAACTCCGCGGGGAGCGCGAACGGCACGTCGAGCCCGACGGCAGTCGGTGCCGGCGGCTCTGCGAGAAACGCGACCAACGCCGGCAGTGTCGTCTCGCGGCTGCCGTCGGTGTCGAGCAGTTCTGCGGCGGTCGCCAGTTTCTGCACGGCGAGACCGGCGTCTGTCCGCCGGCAGACCGCGAGCCAGGTGTTGTCGCCGGCCGAGCGAGCCGCCGCACTAAAATCGACGCCGACGACCCGGTTGACCGTCACGCCTCGTCGGCTCCGGCTTCGCTGGCGTCCGCGTCGGCCTCCGCATTCGCGTCGGCTTCCTCTGTGTCCGCGTCGGCCTCCTCTGTGTCCGCGTCGGCCTCCGCATTCGCGTCGGTCTCACCGCCATCCTCGTCGTCGACGAAGCGGTCGACGTGCGGGAAGAACTTCTCCGGGTCCTGGTGGACGATGGAGGCGACACGACTCCCGTCGAGCCGTTGGAGGTGGGTGTACATCGCGTTCTGTTCGACGGCAGTCTGGATCAACTCGCCGGCGTTGCGGAGTTCGTAGGTGCCGACGACGTACACCGCGAGCCTGTCGTCCTCGTCGATCAGCGCCGTCGTGACGAACACGCGGCCGTCGTTCTCGGCGCGGTAGACGTTGTACGACGCGAACCCGGGGTTGCCGCCGGTCAGTTCCTCGAAGTCGTCGGCGAAGTTCCCCGGGACGACGTGTGCGAGGCCGAACCGGTTCGTCTCGCCCGCGTCCGGCGACTCCGGTGCGGTGTCACCCGCCGGGATGACGAGCGTCTCCCAGCCGTCGGCGGCGCGTTGCTCCGCCAGCGACTCCGTGTCTTCGAGTGTGCGTTGCCACGCGTCGCGGTGTCGATCCGCCAGCGCCGCGACTCGGTCCGCGTCGTCGATGTCCTCCCCGACTTCTGGCATACCCGTCTGTCTCTCGTCGGCGGGGTAAAGTTCCACGACTCATTGAGCGAGGCCACCGGCCACTCGACAGGGCTTTCCCGCGGGCGAGCGACGGGAGCGACGTGAAACAGACCATCGCCGTCCGTGCGGATCTCGGGATGGGAACCGGGAAACTCGCCGCGCAGGTCGCCCACGCCGCGCTGTCGGCCTACGAGGACACGGGCAAACGGGCCGCAAACGAGTGGAAAGGGTCGGGCCAACAGAAGGTCGTCCTCAAGGTGAACGGGGAGTCGGCACTGTTCGAGTTGGCCGACACCGCCGACCGCGAGGGGCTCCCACACGCCGTGATCCGGGACGCCGGCCGGACGCAACTCGACCCCGGAACGGTGACGGCGCTCGCCGTCGGTCCCGGCCCGGACGACACCGTCGACCGCGTCACGGGTGATCTCCCACTGTACTAAGACGGCGACACGCTGCGGGGTCGCCCGGTGACTCCCGACGCCAGTATCAGAGTCGATAGCTGAGACGCTACGTTTTTCACCGGTGCTCTTGGTTCTGGACAGATAGATGACAGGATCGCCCAGAGTGTTGGTGGTCGAAGACGAGGCCGAGGTGGCACGGCTGTACGCGGAGTGGTTGGCGGACGACTACGACGTGGAGACGGTCTCCGACGGGCGGGCGGCGCTCACGGCCGTCTCCGACGCCGTAGACGTGGTGTTGTTGGACCGGCGGATGCCTCGTCTCGGCGGCGACGAGACGCTCGAACGGATTCGGTCTCGTGGGTACAACGTGCGGGTGGCGATGGTGACGGCGGTCGACCCGGAGTTGGACGTGGTGGGGTTGCCGTTCGACACGTATCTCACTAAACCCGTCTCGCAGGCGTCACTCAGGACGGCCGTCGAGACGCTCGTTGAGTTGGCGACGTACAACGAGGCGGTTCGGGAGGCGTTCGCGCTCGCGGAGAAACGCGCGGTGCTGACGGCCGCCAACCCCAAGACGGAGTTGGTCGACGACGACCGGTTCCGACAGCTCGAGTCGTCGCTGTCGGAGGCGCAGGCCGCCGCCGTCGACAGCCTCGGTGAGATGGACCACGAGACCGCCACGACGGCGTTGTCCGGGCTCTCGGCGGCTGTCGAAGCCCGTCACAGCACCTCCTCGCGGTGACGGTGGTCTCTGAGACGAGCGGCGACGGCGTCCTCGTGGGCGACCCGTGCGCGACTACCAACACACTTCCCGTCGGGGGGCCAACGCCCGTCGATGCGCGAGGCCCACGAGCGCGAGCAGGCGGTCGGTGTCGACCACTACGTCAGCGACACGCCCGGACTCGGCGGCCGGCTCCGCGAGACGGCGGCGGACTTCCGGGTTCGCGAGGTCGAGACGGTCACGCCGGAGCCGGTCGACGCCGCGCCCGGCTCGTACCCACACCTCCTCGTTCGCGCCCGGCTGACGGAGTGGGACACAAACGACTTCGCGCGGGCGGTCGCCAACGCCGCCGGTGTCGGCCGCGAGCGGGTCTCGTGGGCCGGCACGAAGGACAAACACGCGGTGACGACACAGCTGTTCACGCTCCGCGGGTTCGACCCCGAGGACGTGCCGTCGGTGTCCGGCGCGGACCTCACCGTCGTCGGACGGCTCGGCCGCGCACTGGCGTTCGGTGACCTCGCGGGCAACGCCTTCGAGATTCGACTCCGCGGGGCCGACGGCGACCCGGACGCGACCGTCGCGGCGTTGGCCGACTGGACCCCCCTCGGCGGCGGAACGCGGCTGTCGCCGGAGACGGCGACGACGGTTCCAGACGGGGTGACGGACGACGAGTCGGGGGAGACGGTCGCTGTGCCGAACTGGTTCGGTCACCAACGGTTCGGCTCCCGACGGCCGATCACCCACGAGGTGGGCCGCCAGCTGGTCGCCGGCGACCCTCGGGGCGCGGTGTTGGCGTACGTCGGCTCCCCGTTCGACACCGAGCCCGAGGAGTCCCGTGTGGCCCGCCGTCGCGTCGAGCGGGAGGCGGCGAGTGACGACCCGGACTGGGGGGCGGTGCTCGCCTCGTTCCCCAGTCGCCTCCGGTTCGAACGGTCGATGCTCCACCGGCTCGTCGAGGGTGTGTCGGCGGCCGACGACGGCGAACTGCCGGTCGCCCCCGACGACCCGGACGCGCGGTGGTGGTACGCGCTAACTGCGGTGCCGGAGAACCTCCAACGGTTGTTCGTCCACGCGACACAGTCGTTCCTGTTCAACAAGATACTGAGCGAGCGGCTGGCCCGCGGGCTCCCGTTCACCCGCCCCGTCGAGGGCGACGTGGTGTGTTTCGGCGACGACACCGCGGGGGTGGCCGCGCCGGACCCGGACCGGACACAGCGCGCGACGGCCGACCGGGTGGACGTGCTCGCGCGCCACTGCGAGCGGGGGCGAGCCTTCGTCACTGCGCCGTTGGTCGGCCACGAGACCACACTCGCCGACGGGGAGCCGGGGGAGATTGAGCGCGGGGTGCTCGCCGACGCGGGGGTCGACCCCAGCGAGTTCACACTCCCCGGGAGCTACGACTCTGCGGGCACCCGACGTGCGATCACCTGTGTGACGGATCTCCGCGTCGGGACGGTCGACGGTGACCCCGTGTTCGGCTTCGGACTCCCGTCGGGGGCGTACGCGACCGCGTTGCTCCGGGAGTTCTCGAAGGCGGCCCCAAGCGCGTTGTAGCGTGTCGACACCGTCCCGTCGGCTCCGTTCCCGTCCCGCTCGGTCGACCCTGTCAGTCTGCTCTCGTGTCGTCTGTCGGTTTCGCGCAGTGACGAGTGCGACGACCGAGGGAGTCAAGAGGCGAGAGCGGCAACCGTTCGTATGGCGTCCGACCGGGACCGTGGAGCGAGCCCGCCGGACTTTCTCCAGGCCGATCCGACCGCGGAGTTGCCGGAGGCGACGGACCCGGCGACCGACCGGGTGGGTGGGGTGGAGTTGGGTGGTGACTTCCGACTCACCTACGGCTGGCTCGACGACCAGTTCGAGCCGACCGCACGCCGACTCCGGCTGTCGACCCACGGCGGCAGCCTCCGTCACTCCGGGCTGATCGACGACTCTGAGCTGGACGAACTCGACGACGGGTTGGCGACGATGGAGACGTTCCCGGAGCCGTACGAGACGCCCGCGGAGCTGTTGGCGGAGTACGTCGCCCGGAAGTACACGCTCGGCCGCCGGGAGTTCGAACGGATTCGCGAGTTAGACGGCCGACTCCGGCTGTGTCAGTCGGCACTGAGCCGACTGGACGAACAGGAGTCTGCGGAGGCGGTGCGTGGTGTGCTCATCACGCTCGGCGAGCAGTTGACGACGCTGGGGGCGTTCCTGTTCCAACGGTACGACACCTTCGAGCCGAAGGCGATGCCGGCCGACGAGCTTCCGGCGTTCCCGAACCCGCGGCGGGCGGCGGCCGTCGAGGTGGTGTTGCGGGCGTACGACCAGGCGCTCCCGCGGGCGGGGGCCGCCGAGACGTTGTTGGCGTCACCGCCCGGCCCAATCGACGGGGTCGAGGAGGCGCGCCAGACGCTCGCGACGGCCGCCGCGGCGGTGTTCTACGCGCGGTGGGACGCGGCCGTCGACGACTGTTGGCCGCTCGTGGTCGACGAGTTCCGCGTGGAGTTCTCCGAGGCCAGCCCCGTCACGGGGATGGAGTCGTTGTCGGAGTACCGGACCGAGGGGCTGATCAAGGACCTCCGGGCGTTCGACGAGAAGCTGGCGGAGAGCGCCGACCGGTTCTACGACGGCGTCTACCTCGACCGGTTCCGCCGGATCACCGACCGGTACCGGGAGGTGCTCGGCGAGGTCGCTCCCGAGTGAGGTGTGGACACACGCAGTTGACCGTGAAACATTTGACCCGGCGGGCGCTACCGTCGGCAGACGAATGAGCGACGAGTCGGACCCGGCCGCCGACCGCTGGTTTCTCGACAGTCCACCGACGGCCGCGGTGACCGACGAGACCGACCCGGCGACCGCACGGGTGACGGGAGCAGCACTGACGGACGACTTCGCGTTGGCGTACGGCTATCTCGACGATCTGTTCGGCCCGGCCGCCGAGCAGATCAACCTCGAGACACACGGGGAGCGGTTCCAACACAGCACCGTCATGGACGAGGACGTGCTCGCGGATCTCAACCGGTCGCTGGGGGCAATGGGGACGTTTCCAGCGCCGTACGAGACGCCCGCGGACCTGCTGGGGGAGTACGTCGCCCGGAAGTACGCCCTCGGTCGGCACGTGTACGACGCCGTCAATCGGCTCGCCGACGAGATCGCCAACTGCCGGAGCACGCTCACCCGACTCAAACGCCAGGAGACGGAGACAGAGATCCGCGCAGTGGCGATCCCGTTCGGTGACCACCTGTTGAAGCTGGGCGCGTACCTCTACCAGCGCTACCAGACCACCGACCCTTCGGAGGTGGACGACGAACGGCTGCCGGCGTTCCCGAACGCACAGCGGGCCGACCTGGTCGTCACGGTGTTGTCGGCGTACGACGAGGTGTTGCCCGACTCGGAGGCGGCGGCCGACCGGTTGGAGCCGTTACCGGGTCCATTGGACACGATCGGCGACGCTCGACGGGCCTTCGCCGTCGCCGCGGTCGCGGTGGCGTACGCCCGGTGGGACGCCTCCGTCGACGGCTCCTGGCCGCTCCCGGTCGGCCAGTTCGACGTGTTGTTCGACGAACCCAGCCCGGAGACGGGGATGGAGTCGTTGTCGGAGTACACCACCGAGGGGATCAGGATCGACAGCCGGGCGTTCGACAGCCGGCTCGCGAAGGTCGACGGCCGGTTCCGCGGCGGCAGGTATCTCGACCAGTTCCGGTCGTTGGCGAACCGCTACGTCAAGACGGCTCGTCGGGTCGCTGGCGACTGACCGCCGCGGCGACAACCGCCGGCGGGGCAGCGAGCAGGACCACAACGACAACCACCAACATCGCGACGAGGACGACGAGCCCGCCGACGGTGGGGCCGACGACGGTCGCGACAACGACCACCACACTAGCAGTTCCGACGGTCGCCGCGACGAGTCGACGGCTGACGGCACCAATCGCAGGGCCGACCACGACCGGCGCGATCCGACAGACCGTCTGGATCGCTCTGACTGGGCGCCCGGTCAGTGCAACTGTGCCTGTGAACGTCACGATCCCGGCGGCGACGGTGACGGCTGCCACCCCCCCGGCCGACCGGAGAGTCCCCGGCCGTCGCCACACCACCGAGCCGACGACGGCGTATGACCCCAGTACCGCGAGGAGACCGACCGGGAGATCCCCCCAACTGACGACTGTGACCACCGGAACAGTCGCGACGCCGGTGAGTGCTAGAAACCGCCGGCCGGTGGTCGTTGGCTCCCACTCACGGCGGCCGACCCACCCGAGGAGGACAGCAAGCCCCGACACGAGAACGACACCAACGAGGATCGACGGCGTTCCAAACTGGATGACCGCGCCGAGCCATGGCGGCACCACAGTCGCTGCGACTGCGAACGTCGGGACGCCTGGCGACGTGTTCGGTGGGCCAAACACCACCACAGAGTTCTCGAGATCGGACAGTCCTCCGGCTGGCATGGTGGCGTTGTACAGTGTGACCGTCTGGGGGTCGTCGGTGTCGTTCGTCGTGACGACATCACTGCCGGCGAGAACGGTCGTTCCCGGTGGGCCGCGGAGGGTCACACGGTCGGCGGCGTCGACGGTGAGTTGGCCGTTCGACCGGAGAAAGTCGACCACGAACAACCCCGCCTCGCGGTCGGTCGCGTCCGGGTCGCGGAACCGAACGACGACGGTCTCACCGGAGACGCTCGTCGACAACCCGACTGGGTCCGTGACCGACGGGAGTCCCCGTCTGGTGACGGCGTCTGTCGCCACGGCCCGCCGTTGTTCGGGGTCGTTGGCGAACGTCTGTGCTGCCGCCTCGTTGACCCGGAGTCTGACGGTCCACGTTGCCGAGCCGTTGTCGGCGAGTGCCACCCGAGCGGTCGCGCGTTCGAGCTCGACACCGATGCCCGCCTCGGCCGCGGCCGTCTCGAACCCACTACACGGGCCACAGAGCGGCTCCGGTGGCGGCGCGGCGACGGCTGGCGCGACGAGCGCCGTGAGCAACAACACGGCGGCGAACTGGCGGAGAGAGGCGGGGACCATCTCGCCGGAAGCCACCAAGGCTGTCGTGGTAACTCTCTCGGTTTGTGGCTCGTCGACACCACGGTCTGGCGGGCTGGACAGTTCGGGTGTGCTCAGATCGAGTCGACGGGTGACCGCTCTGTCTCGACGACCTGCCCAGTGTCGTCGACGGCCACACGGATCGCCTCCTCGTCGCGGGTGAACTGTACCTCGGCGGTGATCGGGTCTGTCGCCGTCACCACGGCACGGTCGGTGGTCGTCACGACCACCTCTACGACGCCAATCTCGCGGTAGTCGACGCCGTGGTCGTGGAAGAACCGAACCACCTCGGGGTGGTCGAGCACGACCGGCGCGAGGTTCATCGCGACCGCCTCACCACAGCCGGTACACAGTCGTTCCAGCCGCGGGACGCCCAGTTGTTCGGGGTCCCGCTCCCCGTCGGGGTCGTGTTCCGCCGTGAGACGCGGCCGCGTTGTCGACGAACAGAACCGACAGAACTCGTCGCGAAAGGAGTCGACGACGTGTTGGAGGTACGCCTGTGCTCGTTCGGCGACGGCACCGGACCCGGGCTCGACGTCAGCGAAGACGCTCGGCGGGGCGTCGACGGTAGCCGGCGTCGTCCCACACGGGTCACACTCGATCTCGAGAAACTCGCCGTCGTAGACGACGCTCGTCTCCGTCCCACAGGAAGGACACGCCTGTCCGAACCCGACCCGCTCCATCTCGCTGCCGTCGTCGTCGTAGCTCCCGGCGATCAACGAGCCGACGACGTCGATCCCGGCCGTTCGGAGCCGGTAGTCCCCGTCGTCCGTCTTCGCGACGAACTGCCCACGGAGTTCGCCGAGGTGGTAGTTGAACTTCCCGGAGTCGTCGACGCCCACGTCCGCACGGAGCTGTGAGAACGTCGTCCGGTGGTCCTCGCGTTCCCACAGCGCCCGCAACACGTCCACCCGGATCTGTGCGGACAACGCCGCGAACGTGTCTGCGTCCTGGGTCGTGTCTCCGCTCACGCCGGCAGGTCGGTGTCTGGGAACAACTGTCTGTCGGCGAGTCCGCGTTCCAGGGACACCTCGACTCAGCCGGGGTCGCCCGCGTGGCTCTCCTCGCTCGTGTCGCGCCAGTAGAACCCCGGCCCGAGCACGGCGTAGCCGACGGCGAGGAACAACAACGCGAACGCGAACGTCTCGCCGACTCGCCCGTCTGCGAGCAACGCGACTGCCTGGACCACACCCATCACGAGCGCGTCCTGTGCATGGAGATCGGGGTACGCGATCGGTGTCACCATCCCGCCGGCAAGCACCGCCCCCAGTGCCACCAACACGGTCGGCGAGGCGACACCCGCGAGCACGGTTGCGGCGATGATCGTCGCCGCCAGTGTCGTCTGGACGCCGTGTGTCGTCACTGTCGCCTCGTCTTCGACGGTGTACACCCCCAGGCGGACGACCGCGAAGGCGACGTAGACGGCCGCGACCGCCAGCGCCGGCGCGGCCGCACGCGGCGCGACGGTCGGGGCACCGACCGCGGTGGCGAGGAGTAACGCCGGCGCGACCCCGAAGGAGGCGACATCCGCCAGCGAGTCGAGGTGTGGGCCGACGGCGGTGCCGCCGAACCGCCGGGCGAGGACGCCGTCTAACCCGTCGGCGACCGCCGACAACAGGATCAGCCGGGCGGCCAACGCCGCGTCCGTCGCCGCGACGACGGCCGCCACCAACCCCACGGCGGCGTTGGCGACGGTGACGGCGTCGGCCGGACCCAGCCGTCCCAGAAACCGGGGCCGGGACATACCCCACCGGTCGGTGACCGACCCTAAACCGCTTTCCATCTGGCGACTCGCCGCGGGTTGTCACCCGACGATCTGCGGTCCCCCCGAGGGGAATCGGACGCCATTTACTCGTCGAGCCCCTCTCAGTGGTATGGAGCGACGCCGATTCCTCGCTGCCGTCGGCGGGGCGTCTACCCTCTCTGCGGGCTGTCTCGGACTGGGGCCGGCCCGGGGGGCCGACTACGATGTCGGGATGACCGCACAGGCGTTCCGGCCGGCGGAGATCACAGTCGCCGTCGGCGACACCGTCGTCTGGCGCAACACCTCGACCCGCGCCCACTCCGTCACCGCCTACGGGGAGTCGATCCCCGAGGCGGCGGCGTACTTCGCCACCGGCGGGTTCGACACTGAGGCCGCCGCCCGAGCGGCGTGGGACGACAACAAGGGTGTCATCGTCAACGCGGAAAACTACGAACACCGGTTCGAGACCGCCGGCGTCTACCCGTACTTCTGTATCCCACACGAGGAGGCCGCGATGCTGGGCACCGTCGTCGTCGAGAAGTGAGACAGGCCGTTAGAGAGGTTCGAACCGGAGAGCGGCGTTACTCGGCGACGTCCGCCGAAGTCTCCTCTTCGGCTGCGACCTCTGCGGGACGCGCCTCCAGCGTCAGCTTCTGCACCTCGGCGCGGCGCATCGGGTAGATCTCCTTCCCCTCGCCGTACACTGCCGAGGAGAGTCGCCCCTCGACGACGGAGTCGATCAGCTCCTCGAAGGAACGCTCGTCGGCCGCCTCCTCGACGAGGTCGATCATGATCCGCCGAATCGCCTGTTCCTGCGAGCGGTCGGCCTTCTTCGTCGTGAACGCGACCGGCTGGACGCGGACACGGTAGTCGTCCGTCGTCCGGACCGTCACGACCGCCTCGATCTTCGAGGCGCCACGACGCACGAGCGAGCGGAGGTAGTCCCGCGTCAGCTCGTGTTCGACGAACTCCGTGTACGCCGCGTCACTGCCGACGTCCGTGATCTTGAACGTCAGCTTCGTGTTGTTCTGTCCCTGGTCGTTCGTGAGTTCACCCAGGGTCGTCTCAACCGTCCGCCCGACGACATCCTCGGGCTCTGCGGCGAGTGTCTCGCCGATCTCCGTTCGGTCGAACTGTTCCGGTGCCAGGACCGTGTACCACCGCTTGCCCTGACGCTGTCGTGAGACTGATCGTTCACTCATGGTGTGTGTCGTGCGTGTTGTCTGCTGTCTGCTGTGTGTCGTCTGTCGCGTCGTGCCGCGTGTCGTCTGTCGCGTCGCGCGTCTCTCTCTCGTCACTCGCGCCGTTCGCTCCGTCCGTGGCGTCTGGCTGCCGGCCGTCGACCGCTTCGACGACTGCCGCGGCGACACCGACGTTCACGACGTAGTCGTCGACCGACGACGACAGGCTCCCGACGGACCCCCGCCGGACCTCCGTCCGGACGGTCGCGCCGTCGACGGCCGTCGTCACGTCGCTGGTGTTGTCCGGCCGCACCGCGCCCGCGACGACTGCCGCAGTCGTCGGGTCACGGTACTGCGTCGCGACCGTCGCGGTCGGAACGGTGTCGTCGCTCATACGACCTCCCTGACGGCCTCAATGGCCGCCGCCGTGTCCAGTTGCGTCCGAACGTCTGCACGCTCGGTGTTGCCGATCACCGCCGCCGGTTCCGTCTCGTCGACACCGGCCGCGTCACCGGCGTCGGTCGTGTCGATGTCGCTAGCGTCGACGGCAGTCACGAGCAACCCCCGCGCCGAATGGTCGGCTCGCGTGACCACCGCCGCGCCGCCGTCCGTCACCGCGAGTGTCGTCGCCTCCAGCGACTGGAACTGCGCCGCCAGTCGACAGACGGCCGGCAACGCGGCCGCCGCCGAGCAGTCGTCGGCCGCGTCACTCGGGTCCACCCGGACGACGGAGACCCCGTCGTACCGTGCGGTTCGCGCGCCGTCCAACAGCCCGTGGACCGTCTGCCCGTGTGCGCGCCACCGGTCGAGCGCCGCCGTGCGGACGCTTCCGGGCGAGACTGCCAACGCGCCGGCCAGTCCGGGGTCGACGCGTGCGGTCGCGGCGAGCACGTCTGCGAACCCGCCGACCGTCTGGAACGGGCCGTCTGTCACTGCTGGCCGCAACGCTGACTCGACGGCGTCGACTGCCGTCGGCGGCGCGTCGCTCGTCGCGTCGACGGCGACGACCGAGGCCACCGCTCGACCTACCTCCGGGTCGAGATCGGCGGGTGACTGTGACGCCGCGTCACCAACCTCCGACAGAAGCGTCGTCGCCGCCTCCGGATCGCCGGAGACGGGGAGTCGGAGCCGCGTCGAGTGTGTCAGCCCGTCGGCGATGTCGGTTGTCGGTGTCGCCACGCCCGGTCGGCATGTGACGGCGTCGCGTCGCCGTGCGGCTTCGAGGAGCGTCCCGACGCCGTCGGTCGTTCCCGAACGCTCGGCAGTGACTGACTCGCCGGCCACGACGGCCCCCGCGAGTGCAAGCACCGGGTGCGGGTCGCCGCCGGCCTCCCGGACCGCCGCTGCGGCTGTGACCGCCAACGGTTCGTCGGCAGACGCCCGCGAGAGTGCCGGCACGTCGGGCGGCGACCACCCGACTGCGACGGCGGTGCCGTCGGCGTCCGGCACGGTCTCCGCGCGGGTCGGTCGGAGTTGGAACCCGGCGCCGCGAGCGCGCGTGGCGCGTGCGAGCAGTCCCGCGGCCGCGACCGCCGCCCCCGTCGGGCGGACGAACACGCGGAGGAGTCGGGCGTCCGACACGGCCGCGGCTACCGCGGCGGGGTCGGTCGCCGACTGCGTGGGACTGCTCGCCATCGCCGTCACGCGTCGTCTTCGAGGAGGTCGACGGCCACGTCGTAGCTGTAGGTGAACGTCTCGTCGAGTTCGTCACCGCGGTAGTAGTCGACGAGCCGGCGGATCTTCGACTCCGCGTTCTGGAGCGCGCGCTTGTTCTGGACGTCCTGTGGGTGGTCGTCCATGTGTTCGCGCAGGCGAACGGCCCGCTCCATCAGGTTCCGGAGGTCCTCCGGCAGGTCCGCGTCGGCGTTGTGTGCTTCGAGAATCTCGGTTACCTTCTTTCCGGTCGCCAGCTTCACGTCCGGGATTGGCGTCCCCTTGACCCCCTCGTCGCGCAGCTTCAGGCCGATCTGGCTCGGGTCGTGACCCTGCTGTGCCAGCTCGACGACGCGTGCCTCAATCTCGTCTTCGTCTACGTCACTCCACTCCGGTGGATCGTCTGCCGCCGGGCTGTCCGAACCGGACGAGCCACGGCGACGGGTGTGCATTCGTGCCATCTGTCTGTTTGGAACACAGCGACCGCGAGAGCGAACCGCCCGACGACCGCGACTCGACGACCGCCAGCGCGCCGTGCGCGAACTGGACTGTCGACCCGCGGCGTCGGACGGGCGCACCTCCGCAATCCCGAGTCCCCCTGCGGGACGAGTCAGATTTGCGGCCGTGCTGTTCCCGTCTGTTGCTGGCGGCCGCGGGGTGTAACCGTTTTCGGTCTGTGTCGACTGCTGGCTCCCCCGGTCTACTGGGTCGGCGCGCGAGCGACGACTGCGAGCAACGGATCGTTCTGCGGCACCTCGGTGACTGTCTCGACGGGTTCTAAGCCGGCGGTCTCGACGTACCGTTGGACCAACGCCAGTCGTTCCTCGTCGGACCGCTCTCGCCACGCCCGCACCGCCTTCGTCGGGAACATCCGGTTGGTGAAGCTCACGATCACTCGCCCACCCGGGCGGAGCACCCGCGTGAACTCGCTGAAGACGGCGGCAGGATACTCCAGATACTGCACCGACAGCGCACACGTCACGGCGTCGAACGCCTCGTCTCCAAGCGGGAGCGTCTGGTCGTTGTTGAAACTCTGTGTGAACCACTCGTCGTAGCGGTCGTTCTCTTCCAGTTCGGCGGCGTTCAGCCCGTGACCGACGACCCGCCCGAGGTCGATCTCGGGGTAGTGGCTCACCCAACTGCCCATCGCGTCGAACACGTCGTCGCCGGGCTGGAGGTGGGTGTCGTACAGTGCGGTCAGTTCTCGGAGGAACCCGTCGTCTGCGTGTGTGACGAACCGCGGCTGGTCGTAGAAGCTGTCGTCTGGCCGTGTGTCTACCTTCTGGCGGTCCGTGTCGTCGAGGATCTGCACACAGTTCCCAGGGGCGCGAGTGGTTTGTGTGTCTCGCTGGGGTGGGTGTCGCAGTCGGACCGCGGCGTGTCCTTTCGAAGGGCTTTTGTCCGAATCGGAGATACGTGGTAACGCGAGGGCTCGTAGATCAGTGGTAGATCATCCCCCTGGCACGGGGAAGGCCCCGGGTTC
>ERZ1034569.235-NODE-235-length-21444-cov-10.808593_pt1 | contig 21444 bp, 22 predicted proteins | sample MGYA00520706_ERZ1034569 | MGnify/ENA primary metagenome ERZ1034569 (study PRJEB33760, sample SAMEA4777722) | hypersaline lake metagenome | biome: hypersaline environment; feature: brines | place: Spain | collected 2014-08 | depth 0 m ...
ATATATAACAATAATACGAAACTGATTATTATCGAGGACACTATACACAAGAATACTACTTAATATTTTCTACACGTAAGCGCTCGTCTAAACGGGGGGGAAGGGTTTGTGAGTCTCCAGTTGAAACAAAGGGGTTGGGGGGTAGCATCCTGTCTGAAAAATTCAAAGTATAGCTGTATTGACCGCTTAGATTAAGACGTGCATGTGAGCAGAGATGCACTGCGAAGTCGATACAACAACACAGATTACTTTTCATCAGCTCATCGACTCGTAAGTACCTCTCATGGAACGAAGATACATGCGAGAAGAGCACGCACCTTCTGAGTCATCACAACTGCTTGAATACAGTTCTTTCACGTCTTCACCCTCGCTCTTCGTTTGGAAGCCCTGATCATGAGACATAAGAAAGAGACACCTTTTTGACCCCTCTTCTCCTTCATTTCAGGTGCACAAACTGGAAGTAACTCAATAGATACCTCAGCTAGCCGATTTTAAACGGTCGTTTAATGAATGCCAAGTCGTGGCATGGCAACTTCCAGTTGAAATAGGGGGGATTATGATGGGAAACAAAAGAAAGTATACCAATCGATCAAATAATGATACTCTCGGAATGCAGGAACCACTTGTATCAGGAAATGATGGTACAGTACACGATCAAAACAATGTTGATACGCTAAATCTGACTGAATTGGCGCCAGAAGTGGACAAAGATGAGGTATTAACAACAGATGGCGCAGAGACACAAACACATATGTGGTGAACCATGGATGCAGATGATACTAATAACTCGATAATCTCTACATCCGGTATTGACGACCCAGCATCTGCTGACGAGGAAAGTCAGGGACTGTTTGATGATCTTCTTTCAGGCAAACCCATATTTGAGAATAAAGAGGTCTTACGGCCATCATACACACCACGTAAACTCCCTCATAGATCGGACCAAATCAATCAGATGGCGACGATCTTAGTTTCTGGATTACGAGGGGACACCCCGTCAAATATACTCATCTATGGAAAGACAGGAACAGGTAAAACAGCAAGCGCGAAGTTTGTGAGTCAAGAACTTGAGTCAACTTCACAAAAGTATGACGTTCCATGTCAAGTCGAATATATCAACTGTGAAGTGACTGACACGCAATACCGGGTACTTGCTCAACTCGCCAACAAATTCATCGAAAAGAATCAGTCCGCAATCAGCTCCGAAGTTGAGCAGCTGAATCAGTCACTGACAGCGTATGAAGAGAGTGGTCAGCTTCCATCTGATTCACAGTATCAGTCAATCGACCAACTCCACGAACGAATCGACCAGCTTGAGACTGACAGAGAGAGTATGGAGTTAGTGCCGATGACCGGCTGGCCAACTGATAGAGTATATTCCACATTTTTCGAAGCTGTCGATTACCGCGAGCGCGTTGTCGTTATTATGCTCGATGAAATTGACAAACTTGTCGAGAAATCAGGAGATGATACATTGTATAACCTCTCACGGATGAACTCTGAGCTACAGAACTCACGTATCTCTCTGATTGGTATCTCAAACGATCTCAAATTCACCGATTTCCTTGACCCCCGTGTCAAATCAAGCCTCGGTGAAGAAGAGATCGTTTTCCCACCATATGATGCAAATCAACTCCGTGATATCCTCCAGCACCGTGCAAATGTTGCGTTCAAACAGAGTGCGCTCAATGACGAAGTCATCCCGCTGTGTGCTGCATTTGCGGCCCAAGAGCACGGTGATGCCCGGCGGGCACTTGATCTACTCCGAACAGCCGGCGAGTTAGCCGAGCGTGGACAGGCAGATACCGTTGGGGAATCACATGTCCGTCAGGCACAAGATAAGATTGAATTGGATCGGGTTATTGAGGTTGTGCGTACACTCCCAACTCAATCGAAAGTTGTCCTATATGCGACAATTTTGCTGGAAAAAAACGGTGTCCACAACGTCAACACGGGTGAAGTATTCAACGTATACAAACAACTATGTAATGAACTTGACGCTGATGTGCTTACACAGCGCCGAGTGACAGACCTCATATCAGAGCTTGACATGTTAGGAATCGTCAATGCAGTTGTTGTCTCAAAGGGCAGATACGGTCGAACAAAAGAGATCTCACTATCAGTTCCAATGGAAGAGACCGAGACAGTTCTGATGACCGACTCACGACTCGGCGATGTTGAGGATGCTGAACCATTTGTGCAATCTCGATTCGATAGTTAATATACTCTCCAGATTGAGAACAGGCGCCTCGCATGAAGCTGTTTAATTTCTACTCCGAACTGTGCCACCCAGTACGGCTATTTCGGTCCAGCTTGGTCGGAGACTCATCCTCACCTCCGGATTGAACGCTGCGTCATACGCCTTTAGATACGTACAGGTCTTGTTCGATACGCTAACGGATCCTATCGTCAAGGTCCGACAGATACCGCCTGGGCCAGCTCCAATCGTATATATCCAAGATATGGAATTCGAAATCGAGCGCTCCCTCTGATCCACTCAATTCGAACTGGACCGGCAATAGCTAGCGCCTGATCATATCGGGTATTCGCATCACCTTTCGTGATAAATCCTGCATGCGGAGCTGGACAGTTACTCAACTCCGCACAGCTATCAGCAGTAATGTATGATTGATTGGCTTTATGATACCAATCTTCGCCATTCTCAACATAAAAGTGTGCCCGATGGATAATTGGTGATCCCGCTCTGTTCGGCGACTCATAGATAATCACCGACCCCTTACCGCCGAAGCTGCGATATTGTTGAGTTTCTCCAACCGCAACGGTGATAATACCCGTGTCGTCATATCCGTATTCAGGCGTGAATCGATCTGTTTCTGTAACAAAAATGAGATCACCGCGAGACATCTCAGGCTCCATACTTCCGCTCTCCACTGCAACCATTGGCGGCCACACGCCACTCACCGCAAACAAGAGTAATCCGATTGCGACAACAGTAATTACACTGTAAAGCGTCTCGCGAAGAAGAGCGAGAAATCCACTCTCCGCAGTCCGAAATTTAGTGAGTAGTGAGGCGGGAGCAGAGGAGTTTATATCGACCGTGGTTTCTCCACCGTCCACATCAGAATCGGTCCGTTTGGCCGGTTCGTCATCCGCCGGCGGGCGGTCATCCTCTGAATTTTCCGCCATATGGTAAGAATTTGCTGTCACCGCGTTTCAACCTTCTGGACTTACTAATTTATCCAATGTCAGGAAGTGTATGCACGAGTTGAGTACCGAAGAGTTTCGCGCATGTCCCCGAAGAATATTGATCTCAAGGCCAGAACGGGGACGTTGAGAGCCAATCTATGTATCGCACACTGCAGATAGCTCGTAACAGAACCTCGGTTTAGCTTTGAAAAAATGAAGACTGCGCTATGGAGTCCGCCGTGCTATCGTCGGTGGATCGTGACGCGGAGCGAACGCGCTTTTTCGCACCTATAGACAGGCTATGTTTCCGCGCTGCATCCGTATGAGACGCATCAGTCGCTTCAATACGTTTTAGTCGTACTGTACGTTTCACTAACTGTGCCATCGGAAACACCCGTTCAAATTGTTCAGCAGCTGACTGAATCGGGATATAACGCCGAACGGGAAGCTGTAACCCTGCTTGCTGGAGCTGATGATGTTGCAGCAACACTGAGCAATCTGATTGAGCAGACACCGTCTGAGCAACTTCGAATTACTACTGCTGATGTCAGAACGCTGCTTGATAACTCATCGAGCACCGATGAGACCGCTGTCGTCACACAATCAAGAGAGACTGACAGCTCAACCCCTGAGGATGAGCGCTCCTCCTCTCCACCCGACTCAGCGGAGATGCGTGTCAGCGGGGACATTACTGGTGAATCGACTGGAACGGGTGAGTATCGTGATTTTGTGTCTTTGTTTCGTGATCGCTACAAACAGTTATCTCAGCAGCTTCGAGGGCGAGTGAACCATCGACCATCAAGAGCAGTCTCTGTAATGAACGGTGGTCAGGAGGCAGCAGTCATCGGTCTCGTTAATGATATACGGTCTACAAAAAATGGGCACTGGCTCATCGAGATCGAAGACACAACTGGCACCTTTCCGTGTCTTCTGATGTCTGACCATCCGCTCTCAGCGATTGTTGACGAGTTATTACTCGATGAGTGCATCGCAGTTGAGGGCACACTTTCAGAGGATGCCGGAATTCTCTTCGCTGAAGCGGTCCATTTTCCAGATATTCCACGAACATATGAGCCAAACACAGCTGACCGGCATGTACAGGCGGCGCTGATTTCTGATATTCATGTTGGAAGTAATGAGTTCGTCGAGAGCGCATGGAACCGGTTCGCAGAATGGCTACACACTGATGAGGCGTCTGCCGTGGAATACCTGCTCATTGCCGGTGACATGGTTGAGGGCGTTGGTGTCTATCCAGATCAAGACAAAGAACTCGATATTGTCGATATCTATGAACAATATGAATCCTTTGCTGAGTACCTCAAGGCTGTGCCCGGTGATTTAGAGATACTAATGATCCCTGGTAACCATGACGCGGTTCGTCTTGCCGAGCCACAACCAGGGTTTGATGAAGAACTCCGCTCGATCATGTCGGCACATGACCCCCGAATTACAGGGAATCCCTCGCTCGTAACCATTGAGGGTGTGGATATCCTGCTCTACCACGGAACATCGCTCGACGAAATAATCGCTGAACTTCCGGATGAAAAAGCATCCTATGATAACCCGCACACGGCGATGGCACATCTTCTCAAGAAGCGACATTTGGCACCTCAATTCGGTGGTAAAACTCGTGTAGCACCTGAAGAGAAAGATTATTTGGTTGTCGATAGAGTCCCCGATATCTTCCATGCAGGACACGTTCATAAGTTGGGATGGGCGAAATATCACGGTGTGCTCACGATCAATTCCGGCTGCTGGCAAGCACAGACCTCCTTTCAGAAGTCTGTAAATATTAATCCTGATGTTGGGTATGCACCGATTGTCAGTCTTGACACACTTGAGATGACTGTCCGAAAGTTCCTGTGAGCTACTCATGAGTAAATTACCACCCCACTCAGAGGCTGACGTCGCTTGAGGGGTTTCCTGATTCAATGACGTTGTCAGACGGCATCTGACAGTCCGTGAGATGCTCTCTCACGAACGCGCTTTCGATTCATGACATCAAAGCACCCGACGATTTGTGTAAACTGTGCCAAGATCATCACAGCTGGAGAGACACTACTTCTGCTCAAGCGAAGAGTTGCGGGGATTTCAAACAGTATCGGGGCCTCGGGTTCTGCGTGCAAACTGAGTGTGATCTTGTCTGGAAGAGTTTAGTTACGATATTGTGTATCGATACCGACGGGTGCGCTCCTCACCGAAGCGTGGTCCATAGCCAATTGGATCAAAACCAGCATTCTCCGCTGCTTGACGCACCTCAGTGTCTGATACTGGAACGACAAATTCGACGTTGAAGCTCTCGGCCGTGGCAAATCGTATTGGCTCTGCTAAGAGTTTCTTTGCAACCTGCTCCTCACCGGCCAGCTGGGTTACGTGAACCGTGCCACCTCGCACATCATAAGCAACGAATCCAACAATCTCATCTGCCCTTGTTTTCTCATCAGCGTCCGGCCCAACTGTTTTTTCGGCATCTCCTGCAACTCGAACTGTCCGGTCGTGAATCACGTTTCGAAGGACATCCGCAGGCAAATCTACAATTTCCCCGAGCGTCTCCGCGTCAGCCTCAACAGCATCCCGGACCTCCATTTGCATGCGACATGCTAACGGATGCACCCGTTTAACTGTTGTAGACTCACCCCCATTCCTCACGGAACCAAACAAGCCCGAGCGAAGTGAGCAAGCAAGGAGGGGTAGTCCACTCATTCTTTTGTCTTGAAACCACGTCTGTTTGCACTACTGCATGAAGACACTATTTTATCTTATCACAGTCAATCGATGGGTATGACTCACAAGCGATATCGGTGGGACGATCATTGTCATATTTATACTTGGCGGATAGGTGCTGTCCAACGAGGGCAACCGTGCGCGTAGTTGTGAAATTTGGCGGGACGTCCTTAGGGAGTGGAGATCGAATTAATCGTGCCGCCGACTCAATTGCGAACGCCGTTGAGAAAGGTCATGAGATTGTCGCCGTTGCCTCTGCGATGGGTTCGACGACCGATTACCTTCTTGATGAGATTGAATTTGATGCCGCTGATAAGGATCGTGCAGAAATCGTCTCAATGGGGGAGCGGACGAGTGTTCGGATGCTCACGGGTGCACTTCGAGCGCGGGGGGTCAGTGCTCAGTTTCTTGAACCGGGCACGGACAAATGGCCAATCCTTACGAACGATCTCGGAGAGATTGAAGTTGCTGAAACACAGCGTCGAACGGCTGAGTTGAGCGCCCAGCTTGGAGAGATGGTTCCAGTTATTACAGGCTTCTTAGCAGAGAACGAAGCTGGTGAGACTACGACTCTCGGCCGAGGGGGCTCAGATACGACTGCAGTAATGCTTGGTCGATATACAGATGCGGATGAGGTAGTTATCGTCACTGACGTTGAGGGGGTCATGACCGGTGACCCTCACGTTGTCGAAGGGGCAAGGAACGTCGGACATATTACAGTCGATGAACTCCGCAACCTCTCGTTTCGAGGGGCGGAGGTCATTGCACCGTCAGCGCTCTCATATAAAAATTCTAAACTTGGGGTGAGAGTTGTTCATTATCAGCATGGTGATCTGCTGAATGGTGGAACTGTCATTGAGGGAGAGTTTGAGAATTTGATCGATATGCAAGAAAATGAACTTGCATGTGTCACTGTTGCAGGCCGGTCAATTCGCAATAGCCCTGGTAAATTAGCTGATCTCTCACAGGCTCTCCGTGATGCAAATATCAACATTGACGCAGTTGCCTCTGGAATGGACTCAATTACCTTCTACATTCAAGAAGATATTGCTCAACAGGCTGAAAATCTTCTTCATGCAAAAGTAGTAGACGACCAGACCCTCTCTTCAGTCACAGTTGATGATAATATTGCTGTTATTCGGGTGACTGGTGGCGAACTCCCAAATCGACCGGGAGTTATCTTAGATATTGTTCAGCCAATCGCCGATGCGGGAATTAATATACACGATGTGATTACCTCTGCTACTTCCGTGGCCATCTTTGTGGCCTGGGGTGACCGCGAGGAAACCCTTTCAATTGTACAAGATGAGTTTAAGTAGTCGCCTGAGCGCTGATACCGGCGTTGCCTTTCACTCAATATAATTCGAGATCCCGTGGTGAACTACCCCACCCTACTCAGCGACTGGCGTCGCTTCCTTGAGGGTGGGGCTTCCTGTTTCCACGACAGTGTCAGACGGCGTCTGACAGCCTGTGAGATTCTCTCTCACGAACGCGCTTTCCATCCACGACTATGTGCGCCAGAGGAACTAAATTGACTACTAGTGAACTGGAGGGCTGTGAAGTCTTCAAGCGATGTGTCATCACATATCTGTCTGATTGATATATCCCATCTCGAATTCCTCTTGAGATTGATGAACAGCGCCAGCACACACTGGATGCCCATAGTCCAGTCTGAGGACTCTTCTCGCCGTTTCATCTGGTGTCTCTCCTGGAGTGATATCGAATGGTGTTGGGTGAACCTCTTGATACGTGGCGATCAGTGTCGGCTCGGACACGCTCTTGATAATAAGTGCATCTGGTCTCACAATACCAATATATGCATTCGGTCCGAGTATTCCTGCAATGCGTGGTGTTGAGTATTCATCTTTTTCATAATCCATCGATAGTAAACTCATCGCGAGCGCGTCACGTGCTGGGTAACCCATTTCCAACTTTTCTGCTATTGGATCAACGTGTGACCCATTTCCAATAATCGCGGTTGAGTCGTTCACTTGCAGACAATTATATGAGATGTATGGATTATCTGTTGGCGGTGCTTCTGGCGTTGGGGTGACGGTCAAGTTGTCCGCATGTTTGATAATTTTTCTATGTGGAAATGATCGAGAGGACACTCGATAGGCGGCAAAATTGGGAGCAACAACGAGAAATCGACCGATATACATACTACGTTAATGTGTATAATCAGCGGATATGAACCTACTGCCCATATGAAACCAAGGCTACAGCTATACAATTCGCAACACTGATATACAGCTTGACAGTAATGTATAATGCTTAATAGTCCCGTAGGGTAGTGGCCAATCCTTCGAGCTTCTGGGGCTCGATACCCAGGTTCGAATCCTGGCGGGACTACTTCTCATAACGCGATAATCCTGGAGGACAGGGTCTTCTCTTGAGGGTGGTGTTGCGTGACCGACCACGATGACGCGTTTGGTCGTCTTAACGCGGCTGAACCTGTCACTGATGACGAGACGGACTCTGTCCAATCATCCGTCGAACAATCCGAGGCCGATCGTCTCAAAGTGCGAGACATTCGTGTCGTACAAGGCGACGTGGCGAGAGATTCCGACGGACACGGTGGACGCGTACTACAACTCAAAACCCATCGGTTCGGTTGGTGCGTCTGTCCGGGTCGGGGCGTATAAGTCGCCCACCCTCATCCCGCTCGCTTGCCGAGCAGGGAGTGCTAGCACACGGCTGAGGAAAGTAGAAAAGCCCCGGGCCACCGCGCCCGAGGCTGTTTACGAGTGGATTCGAAACTCAATTTCCTCTGTGTTTGAGAAATATTCACGTGCAATCGCTGACTCATCCCCTGAATTAACCGTTTGTTCGGAGACTGTTCGTCCAATCGCTGAAATGACCAATGGGTCAATGCTAAACGGGTATGGGTCAACTTGATATGCACTTACTCCCTCTGAGCAAACCTCAATACTCGCGTCAGTATGGACCGAGACTGGAGTATGCTCAATCGTTGTTTCTACTGTCTGGTCGGCTGTCGCGCACAGTATGTGCGAAAGAGTATCCCACGTTTGGAGTAATTTATAGTTGCACCAGAGCTGCCCATTATATCGCTCGGGTTCATAATCGTCGTCCTGTAGTCGCCTCAACATCACTTTGTCTTCGGCAGTTATGCTGGTGCCATCTTGCTCTCCTATCTGCTCTATCAAGCGACGCTGGCGTCTCTGTTCTCTGTGAATAAACTCAGTAAATGTCGTCCCAGGCCTACTCCACTCCGGGGTAAGCCCATATCGTCTATTTTGTAATCCGACCCCATGCAAAGACACGACCAGTCCTGCGTACGGATCAACACTGCTGACTGTATCGATGCCCTGCTCATACATATCAACCCATGTCTGTGGCGGTAATTCATGAAAATTAATCGGTGTTGGAGTGTCTGCTTTCTCATCAGCGTTGATACGTGGCTGATGATCAAACTCCTGCCATCCGGTGTCATGCATGAATGCGGCTGTGACCAGCGAACCTTCTGGGCTTGGCGACTCAAAATCCCCACTGCCCCAGTACATAGCACATAATCCAGCTATTTTACCATGTTCGTGTTGAGTGATACATCGGTACTCGTTTGATGATTTCGCGATAATCATACGCTTTGATCACAGAAGGGTTTCTGCTCATCAGTTATACACACTCTCTGGGTTTCAGCCTAAGGCTTCGGCATTGGTCCCAATCTGTCGAACGCACAGACACATATCGATGGCTCAACTGAGACCACCTTTTCTTAGCTGTTAATAATTACTGTGTTTAATTCAACCGGCGTGGCTGGCCGATTATTTTTATCAGTGGGCACCCGGCTGATTTCATATACCGTCTCTATCCCGTCGACAACTTGTCCAAACACAGTGTGTTGGCCATCCAAGTGTGGTTGTGGGCTCACTGTAATAAAGAACTGTGAACCATTCGTATCTGGCCCCGAATTTGCCATACTCAAGACTCCTGGTTTGTCATGTCGGAGAGTTGAATCAAGCTCATCATCAAATGTATATCCAGGACCGCCCAGTCCGGTGCCACTGGGATCACCAGTTTGGATCATAAATCCAGCTATCACCCGGTGGAAGAGTAGATCATTATATAACGGCGTCGTACGTATCTGGTCGGTCTCTGGATCTCGCCATGGTATCGACCCCGTGGCGAGCCCTACAAAATTCTGGACAGTGCGCGGAGCTTTTTTGTGATACAGCCGACACTCAATTCTCCCACGTGAGGTGCGTAGCACAGCACTCATCGGCTCATTCTCCGACGCGACAGTGCGCGGTGTAGACGTGAACACATCTGTCGCTGTTGCTGTTGCTGTGGATGTATCTGATGACGGCTCTTCGAAGAGACAACCTGTGATAGATGCCAATGCACACCCGGCAAGGCCAGCTACATACCGTCGCCGCGAGGACTTCATACCAACCGAACATCATAGAATAGCATATCGGTTTCTCTATCATTCTCTGAGCACATATCCGACTCAGACAGGGCAATCATTCAATTTGAGAAGTCGCCAAGTGAATATAGTTAGCTTGAGATTGTTGTCGGCGTGAACGGAGGGAAATCTTGATCGGAGTTGGAGGTATTGAGTCCAGTTACCAGACAGCCGTCTACCCACGGAGAGTTCGACATCGTCAGAACGGTCGACCGCTGGCAGTTTCGAACCGCTTTCGGATCTTTTGCTGATTGTATATCTCCATTTCCACTTCTAATGAATCCTTCTCAAGGGGACACCAGCAAGTGTCGACAGGGCCAAGAATACCGTGTCGTATGCTGTGGTATAAGCAGCTAGCACACTCTTTTGCAGTGTGGCGTTCGCCGGCTGCTGTTTTCGGTACTGTCTTGTTGTGTAATGTATGCGGACAGACTCCCCAAAGCTAGTTCCGAACCACTTCGATTTCGACCTCTTGCAGGGTAGCCAGTCAGTTATATTATCTATGTGTTCAGCCGATACACTCGCTGTTTCCTCATTAATACACCCGATTGTGACATCTTCCCGCGAGTTCGTGGGGTTCCCGAGAGTATCCGCGAGAGCGGACACCCAGAGAGCAGGGAGACTGCAAACGCTCATATCCCAACGCTTGGGATTCCTCTGCTTGCAGACGGAGAAGATGTCAACTGACTGCTGCTGATTCGGATGGACATAAATATCATACTTCTGGCAGTGAGTAGCGTTGCTGCGAAGCCGCTACTTGTCCCCCTACGAGTTCGAATTATCTCCTTAGCAGTCGTTGGCAATATGACCAATATGTATACTCGAAACCACACCAATTTGACCTGGAGCGATAGTTTGCACGTCCCATTTCGAGTAAACAAAACCACATTACCAACGACTGTTAGATCAAAATAAATCAGCTACCGTACTGTCTAATCTATCCGGTGCTGAATACTCTCTGCGTGCGCTTCCAGTCCCTCCAACTCAGCAAGCGTGGTGATTGTCTCATTAATGTCCTTGAGTGCTGATTTATCGAGATGCTGCACTGTCCGCGACCGCATGAACGTATCAACCGATAATCCGCTTGAGACCCGTGCTGTCTGTGCTGTCGGGAGCACGTGGTTTGGTCCAGTTGAATAATCACCCGCTGCCACTGGGCTATACTCACCAACAAAAATGCTCCCTGCGTGTTTGATTTGCTCAACAATGGACTCATTATCAGCGGTCATGATACCGAGATGCTCAACTGCGTACTCGTTGGTAAACTCAACGGCTTGATCCATCGACTCTGCCACGAATATTCCGCTACTCTCATTCGAGAATGCAGATTCAGCGACACCGCCTCGCGTCCGCTTCGGCAGTTGGTCTCTGACCGCGTCACCTATTCTTTTCGCAAGTTCTAAATCAGGAGTGACCGCAGCAGCAGAGGCATGTGGATCGTGCTCAGCCTGTGCAATAAGATCGCTCGCAACAAACTCAGGATCTGCAGTCTCGTCAGCGAGAATGAGGACTTCTGACGGTCCAGCGATCATATCGATTGAGACATCGCCTTGTACTGCTGCTTTAGCGGCTGCAACCCACCGATTCCCTGGACCGACGATCGTATCCACAGCTGGAATGCTTTCGGTGCCATATGCGAGTGCAGCAATCCCCTGTGCTCCACCTGCTGCAAAAATCCGATCAACGCCGGCCAAACTCAGAGCTGCTAATGTCACCTTATTTATTGGATCTGCTGGTGGTGTTACAGCGATAATGGTATTGACACCGGCGACACGAGCAGGAACGACAGTCATCATCGCTGTCGATGGATATGCAGCGCTTCCTCCAGGAACGTATGCGCCAGCCCGTTCGATAGGCCTGAATTGTCTTCCCAGTGTCCTCCCATCGAAGTCGGCCTGCCAATCGTCTCGCAGCTGGTGTCGGTGAAATGTTTCGATTCGATCAATCGTTGACGCAATTGCTGCCTGTACGTCTGAGTGTATTGTTTCAACGGCCTTGGTGGCTGCGCCTGTCACTTCAATCGCATTCATCTCAACATCATCAAATTCACGGCTGAACTCACGGAGTGCTGCGTCTCCATCTGCTCGCACGTTATCAATGATCTGCTTGACATCTGATTCGATTGCAGCAAGCTCTGATCCCCGACTCATGACTTCTCCTCGCGCAGACGGCGTCAGATCTGATATCTGCGTCAATTCCATCTCTACTCTTACTCGGAACGGTTAGGTTAAATATGGACCACTGTTCGGTGAGAGCACTCCCTGTGAGATTAGCACAGTGGTGAGATGTGTGTCTGCAATTTCGCCGGCAAATGCCTATCGCAGCCGAAGCCGATATTACCGCTCAATGACAAGCAGAGCGACTCGCTCGCGCACGAGTGACTCGATATCGCCGTCAACGACAGCCATTTCAGCATCATTGATATCGTAAAATGACTGAACCAACTGTTGGTCATATGTGACTTCGGTCAGGTTTTCGATAAGACCTCTCTCGATGATTGTTTTCGCTGCAATTTCGGGGACTGGATCCAGTAAGAGTATCACCTCGTCTGTTCCCGCATGAATACCGAGTTCAAGTGCGTCGGTAATTTGTCTCCGCCCAGCGGCAAATAATAATATTTCAACGGCTCTATCGTCCGCCACATTCGTGCCTCTCGACAGTGCCCGATCAGCTAACTCAACCGCACATCTGAGATGTTCGCGACTCACGATATATTTTGCATCGAATACCTGTATTGTTGTCTCCAATTCGTCTGCAAGTGCACGAACGGATCTGATATATTGGTCCACTTCATTAATGCGCGCCTCTCCAGAGAATATCTTCAATTGAAGTCACCCAGGTTCGCTTGATCTCTGGTATCCGTCGTTGATTCTGAGGTGGTGTTCGTTTCGTCTGATATTGGAGACATCTCATCTGCATCGTCCACTCCGTCCATCGACGGGTCCTCTCGACCAACGTTTTCCAAGATAGTTTCAGCTGTCTTGCGCCGTCCACGGAGTGCACGAAGAATCACTGACTTTGCTGTCACACGCAAGTCTGCACGCGATTCAATTCCTGCATTGAAAAGTAAACGAGCCCGTTTTCGTCCAATCTGCGGGATATTTGCGAGCGGTAGTAACTCCTCACGAACACCGTATGTGACACGCATTTTCGCCTCTCTGATTGTCAACTGGTCGGTTCCTACCTCATCAGCGAGTTGCTCTGTCGCCTCAAGAAGCCACTGTGCTGTTTCGACTTTCCCACGGATGTCCCCTGGCCCGACCCCATACCGCTCGGTAAGTCGGTCTTCATCGACTTCGCATGCCCAATCTTCGAGCATGCATCCAGTCTTTACTGCAGCAAGCCAGTTTTCGAACTCAACCTCAGCATACTCAGAGGGCGTTCGTCCAAGCAGTTCGGCTTCGCGATCATAACAGATTTCACTGAATCGCTGCTTATCTCCTGACTTTAGATACAGCTGGTACATGTCTGGGGTCCGTGAGACGAGTTGATAGAGCCCAAGCGCAGAGAACGACACGGTATCGTCTGTTTCAGATTCATTACTGTTAGCGAGCTCACTTGCAGGAGTAAACTCACTGTGTGGTGATACTGATCCCCGCATCGATGTGTTTTCTGCTGAACGGAGTCCATCAATGATTTCAGCTGCGCTCATTGGATCAATATATATTCGTGAAACAGTATGACCAAGACTTGTTGCTTGTAGTGTCTCACTCGTCCGCTCGATGAACCCATTCCGCTCAAGATATCGGAGAACATCATCAGTGACCTTCTTGAGATACGGAGTCTGCTCAGTCTGGGAGAAATAGAGCGTTTCCTCAAGAAATTCACTGAGTTCATCTCTCGAGTGGGCGAATCCAGTGGCTATCGTTGAGAGAATATGTGTCCGCAGTGCAGGTTCATTCGCAAGTTTCGAATCGACTGTCTCGGGGTCGGCCTCTATGTATCGATCCCGAAGCTCGCTACGTTGATCGTTATTTTTTGCTAACACGACGGCTTCGCCGTAGGGGTCTAAGCCTGGACGACCTGCTCGACCCATCATCTGATGTACTTCCAGTACATCGAGTGGCTTCATACCGCCATAATCTCCATCATACCGACGCCAATCACGCACAATCACGCGTCGACTCGGTGTATTGACCCCTGCCGCGAGTGTTGGTGTCGCGGCGATACACTTAATCAGACGCTTACGGAACGCACTCTCGACCGCACTCCGGTGCTTACTTGCGAGTCCCGCATGATGAAACGCAGCACCAGTTTCGACACAGCTTGCAAGCGCCTCACTTGTCTCCGTATCGGACACATCTCGTATGGTTTCTGCGACTGCTGCGAGTTCGTCTCTCTCTCTCTCGGTTAGAACCCGGTCGGTAACTTCACTGAAGCGCTCGGCAGCCGTTTCAGCATTTCGACGAGAGTTGACGAACACTAATGAGGAGCCTTGGTCGTCGGCGTCATCTCCACGAAGTCCATCCCGAACCAATGCAGTGGTCGGGCGTTCATTATTCTCGCTCGGTATCTTCCGCTGGCTCTGATCCTGAAATGTAATTGCCTGCCCATAGTGGACACCCATCTTCAGTTCAATCGGACGCCACGAGGATTCGATGAGCGTTGCATCAAGCCAGTTAGCAATTTCACCCGCGTTACTTACTGTCGCTGAGAGTGCTACCGTCTGAAGACTTTGATTAATCTGTCTAAGTTTCGCCAATGTCACCTCCAAGGTCGGACCACGTTGATCGTCGTCTGCCAAATGGACTTCATCGATGATGACACACTCAAGTTCGCCGATCCATGATGCATTGTTTCGGATGAGTGAATCTACTTTCTCGGATGTTGCAACGATAATGTCTCGCGTGCTTAGCCACTCTCCATCTGAATCATAATTTCCCGTCGAAATGCCAGTTGTCACACCGCATGCTTCCCAGCGTGAGAATGTATCGTGCTTTTCTGATGCCAATGCTCGGAGAGGCACAATGTATAGTGCTTTTCCGCCTCGTCCGACGGAGGATAACATTGCTAACTCGGCAATCAATGTCTTGCCTGATGCAGTTGGAACGGCAGCAACAACACTTTCACCTCTCGTGACGCCAGCCTCTACAGCACTCTCTTGTGGTGGATACAGTGACGTAATTCCTGAGTCGGTTAATTCGGTAGCGACCTCATCAGGAAGTGCTGGCACTTCTGCCGGCTTCATGATACATACATTCAGTCTGCATCGAATTTGAGGCTTCGGTTACTACAGTGTGGTGACAAGAGAGGGATGAGTTATCCTCAGCGGGCTGCGACCCGTCGCATTACCACTCCGAGTCCGACCAGTAATCCTCCAAGAAGTGTGAGCGATCCAACGAGGGGTAGGTTTCCCGTCTGCAGCGCATCCCAGATAAACGGCAAGAGCGCAACTGCAACGATGGCATGCATTCCGAATACAATCTCTGGAAATCCGACTGACGCCCGGGTCTGAGAACCTCTTGATTGCGATCCTGTATTGTCTCCTTTCGTTTTTGACTGTTCACTCTGCATATGAATGCGATATCACGAGCAACTAAAGAGATTAAGGTATCTCCAGACGGTTCAAATCAAGAGCAGTAAGCTAAATATTGTGAGTTTCCTCAACCGTCATTGGACAACAAGATTAATTCACTCGCTCCTATCATGTATAGTCGTACCTGCCATGAGTCAAATTGACTCCAAGGACCGTATTCCTCTTATCGCTGCGATCGTGGTAATGGCCCTTGGAAACGCTATTGGATATATCGCAAATGTAACAATCTACCTGACAATTATTGCCGCTCCAGTCGCTATTGCGACGTTTGGAATTCTTCGGTATATGATGCACGGCAGTCCAGTTCCAATGGATGTCGACCTGTACTGACAACGGTGATGAGTACCATGCAGAGGTGCAATTAAATGCCGTTCAGCAGTGCCGTATCAGTTACTGTAGATTCTGAGTTGAACCGCTCAACCATTCATATCGCTTCATCCACGTTTCCTCACGGTGAGGCTACGGCTCCTGGAGTAGATACACAGAATCCTGTTGCGCGTCTTCGGGCAGGAACCGGTGCCACGACTGTCGCAAAGGTCGTCACGGCACAGGATCTTGATACCGGAGTTGCGCTTATCGCTGAGTCGGTCGCAAAGAGCCTCGATGTCACTTCCGACACAACTGTTGCGGTTGAGTCAACCACAGTTGAGACAGCCAGTTCAGTCACCTTTGCTCCGGTGGCCAGACTCTCTATTCGTGGCGGAGAGCGCTCAATCCGCCGCCAACTGAGTGCTGTCCCGCTGAGTATCGGAGATGTTGAATCCGTTTCATTCCTTGATGAGACTCTTGACCTTCCTGTCCGTGTTGTCGATGCAGCGCCCGCAGCACCCGTCACAATTTCTGACTCAACAGAGCTAATCTTAGAGGGGGGTCCAGCGACCCACCCGACCGACCAATATCAGGGTCCGGTCCCACCTCACAGCGTTGGCGGGTATGATGTGCTCAAATCGAAATATCAAGCTGCGGTTGTCTCACCAATTACACAGGCCGATGGATATCACATCGATGGGCAATCTGTCAGTGGTGGGGTGTTATTTGAGGGGCAAAATGGAGTCGGGAAGACACAGCATATCCGGCATGCTGGGTGGCTAGCTGATGCACGAATAGTCCGTGTGAATGCAGGTCGTCTTCCTGAATTCGACACTGATTCACTACAAGATCATCTCACTGAATATGCAAGCACAGCTATCAATGGTGGTAGCTCGCTTGTCCATGTTGATAACCTTGATTTCGTCAGTGATGATAATCACTCGGCGCTTCTCGAAATCTTGGGCGGTTGGATTGAGCGACTGAACAAACAAGATGGGGTGATTGTCGTTGGTGAGACGACCGATAGTGAAGATATCGGCACTGTCTTGACACGCGGTGGTCGTTTGGATCGAACGATTTCTCTTTCAGCTCCTGACGAACAGGATCGGGCAGACATTCTCAGAATCTTGTTTGATGATGCTGACTTCGACTCAGGTCTGAGTCTCTCTCTAATTAGTAAAAAAACTCTCGGCTATGTGGCGGCTGATCTGGTGTCATTGCGTAGCAAAGTGTTTGAAACCGCTCTCGAGCGCCAGTCAGGCGATACTGCAACGACTCCGCATCTTATTGACGCTGATTTTGAGACCGCATTAGCTGAGACCACCCCAAGTACGGCCGACCCGACGCAGTCAGTACCCTCAATCACGTTTGAGGACATCGGTGGGTTGTCTGAAGCAAAACGAGAACTGACTCGTGCTGTCGAATGGCCATTGCAGTATCCCGATGCACTCGCCGAATTAGGCGTCGATGCTCCCGCTGGTGTTCTGTTATATGGACCGCCTGGGACAGGGAAGACGATGCTCGCCAGAGCAGTTGCATCCACCACTGATGCGAATTTTTTGACAGTTAACGGTCCAGAATTACTGAATAAATACGTCGGTGAAAGCGAACGGCGAGTGAGACAGCTCTTTGCGCGTGCTCGCGATAGTGCCCCAGTCGTGATTTTCTTTGACGAGTTAGACGCGCTGGGCTCCTCACGAACGAGTGAGGGTGAATCCTCAGCTCCTGAGCGCGTCGTTTCGCAGCTATTGACTGAACTTGATGGCATCACTCCACGTCAACAGTTAACTGTTATTGGGGCGACAAATCGTCCCGATCGGATTGATGATGCACTCGTTCGCCCAGGACGTTTCGATCGGCTCGTTGAGGTTCCTCTACCAGACTATGAGGCCCGTAAGGACATCATCAGGATTCACATAGCCGATCGCCCTGTTGAGTCACCTGATATAGAATACCTTGCAGCAGAAACCGAAAACTACTCCGGGAGCGATATCGCCGCACTTCTTCAAGAGGCAAGTCTCCTTGCAGTTGAGGCAAATATTGAGCAGGCTACTGAACGCGGGAAGTCACCAGCAGAGACGCTCTCTTCGGTCACGCTCACACAAAATCATATTGAGTTGGCACTTGAACGCGTTGGACCATCTCTTTCATCGCAAGCGCGCGAGCGGTATGCATCTTTCTCTCGAGAGTAGTGAAACACGTATGTCCGTAATTTGGCTTTCCCGTCCCGTGAACAAGGTGTTTCATGTGTCGAATTGTCGATCGACGTGAAATCGAAACATTGACGCGACGATCCCTGCAACCGCAATGAGTTCAATTATCAGCACAATACCGAAAGCGGTGAGAAACTCCAGCTGAAATATACTGCGGATAGCTGGCAACACGAATAGCCCAGCCACGCCAAGCGCAACTGAGAACATCAATCCAATAACCGCTCGTTCATTCAACCGCTCTGGCGCGAGCGGCTCTTCGTCATTGTCGCTTTGATTAATATCTGAGAGCATTGCTAAGTGCCAATTGACCGGACTCGCTACCGAGCGGTCTTGGTTTACATATGTATATTCACAGTCGATATACTTCAATCTCCGTGGTTGACAGAGCAAAAAAAAAGACCGCGATTAGTATAGCGGCATTTGGCGAGATCAGTCAGCGGCTGATTCAGATGGCGTTGGTGCCTCGCCGCCGCCAATAACTGAACGGCTGCGCAGGAGCACAAATCCAAAGCCAACCTTTGCGGTGATGTCAAGAACCATGAACAGCAGTGTCTCACCGTACAGATTGATGAGATTAAGTCCTTCAGTCCCCACAAGCCACGCGACTGGGTAAATAAGCCACGTGACAAGTATGATATTGCGCAGTGCATTGAACGTTGATACAGTATCCGGATCTGAACCACTCACTGCATCTCCGAACACAGCAACGAGGTAGTACAGAAGGACGAGCATTGCAATTGTGCTTATAGTCCAGAAGGCAAATCGTGCCACTGGAATCTTCATCAGGGTTGCACCCAAGCCAGTCACGATCATGAATGCGTCAAGACCAACGAGAGTAAGGATATCCCGATTGCTTGCTCCAGCTAAAAGCCCAATATCAAGCAGGAGCAGCGGCGTTGTGAACAGCCAGTCAGCATACCGTGCCCAGTAGACATCAACGACGCGACCTGTCGCTAGTTCAACTTCGGTTAACCCAAAGCCGAAGAACATCGACAGGTATGACGCAGCCGCGATACCTGGGATCATGATAGTGATGACGTAAAACTCCTTCATCTGTGGATCAGTGACGTCCAATCCATCAGCGATGAAGTAGAACATTCCTAACAGCATCCCAATCGTTCCGAGGGCTAACCATATACCCTCGCCCTCAACTCCTAAGCTACTTACTTGCAGCGCCAGCTGATTTACCATTGCAATCAATCGTATGTGCTCCTCACACTTAATTATAATCTCTTTAGATAGAACAAATTTTAAGCACCATCCCATGGAATTTAATCAAGTGGAGTCTCCTGACATTGGGGACTACATCGCGGGACTGCATTGGCAAACTAACGCCACAAACATACAATACTAACACTATGTCCGGTAATGAAACCACAGAAACTGATGAGTCAGAGACCGAAAACACAACGACGCAGACGTCAACAAGTTCCAGTGCTGAGGCAGAAGCAACGCTTGACGTTGAGGCAGCCGCTGAGCGTGAACAGTATATCGAGAAACTCAGAGAACAGGTAGATGACCAGCAGAGTCGTATTGAGGAGCTTGAGGATCTTGTATTAGATCTTTCAACACGAGTTGCGAGTGGTGATGCAACAGGGGTATGCCCAGATTGTCATGGACCTGTGGTTAAGGTGAGTCCATGGTTCCGAAGTTCAAAAATCAAATGTTCTCAGTGTGGCCGTGTCTTTCACGAGTTCTAAGCGTTCGTGTGGAGCGAGTACATTTTATTATATCGAGACTTACGATACTTTCAGGTTCTGTCTCTGAAACGAAAGGCGATGTGTCTATGAGTATGCTATCTGTGGCGACACATATGCAAACAACCATTCCAGTAACATCATAACTGTGAGTTCAAAGTTCAGTTCCACGTTCGTAACCGCTGATCTCTCCTACTTGATGGTTAATTAGCGGTACGATTATCCCGCTTGTTCTGGTAATTTATGTATGTTCGTTCGTTTCAATCGAAATACTTGTATCGGTATGTTTCAGTGCGTTGAAGCGTGGGATGCTTTCGTTGAAAACAAGGATGCTGGAAAGGCTGATCTCAAGGGTGCAGAAGAAGTTGATTCGGGAGTGTTTGAGCTTGAAGTCCCGGAAACGGCAGAACTTGACGCCAAATTTGCAGCCCGGGCTTGTCCGGTGGATGCTATTGAAGTGTATGATGATGATGGGGAACAGATGATATAGGCGATTTACACTTCATCCCGAGTAGTTGCCTGCACTGTCTGCACGAGAGCATCTTGATGTGCAAATAAGATCGTCCCAAATCCTATCTTGGCGACCAGATCCAATGATGTATATAGTGCTGTTTCGACTCCAAACGTAATAAGCCCAAACCCGCTTGTTGTTCCAGCAATCCAGACCAACGGATACAGTGACCAGACAGCGAGTGTTAAGTTTCGAAGTGTATCAAAGAGAGACCCAGTTTGAGAGGAATAGTCGGCGGCTCTTCTTGAGAGCGCTCCAAGCAAGTAATACAACAGTACAATGAACGCTGCAGTGCTCAATGACCACCACGCAATCCTGACTGGTGCATCCGGCGGCGCCATCGTACCAGCCAATCCACCGAGTATCATGACCAGATCAGCACCGAGCAACTTGTAGATTGTTTTTCGCTCCGCTTTGGCAATAAGAGTTAGATCGAGTAGCAACAGCGGTGTTGTCAGTAACCAATCTACGTAACGACCCCAATATATGTCGACTGTCCCATATCCGCTAATAGGCATCGAAATCACGCCATACCCTGTGATAAGCGCAAAATATGAGACTGCAGCGATTGCCGGTATTAGCGTCGTAACCACGAATAACTTCTGTTGGTCCGTACGCGCCTTTCGGCTCTGGATAAGGAAGTAGCCCGTTCCAAGGGTCATTCCTATGAACCCGAACCACAGCCAAGTCGTTGCTGAGCCTGGCATCGCCATACCCACATACCATTTTATATCGACTCAACTTATACCCTACGACACGGATACTGCCTGCACAGACGTTCTAGACGCATTTTAGCTGGAGTAACGAGAAAATATGATAATCTTTATCAAACTGTTACCCATAGACTCAGAATTATACTCTACTATTGACATCCACCTCCG
>ERZ1034569.236-NODE-236-length-21372-cov-23.012384_pt1 | contig 21372 bp, 24 predicted proteins | sample MGYA00520706_ERZ1034569 | MGnify/ENA primary metagenome ERZ1034569 (study PRJEB33760, sample SAMEA4777722) | hypersaline lake metagenome | biome: hypersaline environment; feature: brines | place: Spain | collected 2014-08 | depth 0 m ...
CGGTGGTCGGGCGTGTTTCCACACACGACCAGTGCATTCTATCGAAGACGGGGTTACTACAAAAGGCCTCTGATACAGTCCGAGATTCAAAAACAAAGCAGGAATTTCAACCATTCGTCACGTTAGCAGCGACAACAAGCCATGAGAATTGGACACATAGGTGATTGTGTGTCGGCCGCTCACATGGCATCGTCGTCAACGCCGCTGAGGGACGCAACATGACCGATTAGTCCTCATCGACCGGTGTTTTCACAACGGCCACCGGCCCGTCGGCCATCGTCACAACACGTTCGGTGACCCTCCCGAGCAGGCTCCGATACTCCCCGGAGCGATGTTTCGAGCCCGCGGTTGTCAGATCGATCTCGACATCATCGACGTAGGCAAGAAGCTCTTCGTGGGGACGCCATGTCGAATGGCTGATTCGACCTCAACGCCGGATCAGCGGCCTGCTCAACGATCGCTGTAATAGTATCCACACCAGTCTGTTCAGGCGCGCCCTCAAAGCCCCCCAAACCCGTGGGCGTACTCGTCGCCCGGGTGCGAGCTTAAGCGTCGGAGTCGACAGCAGAGAGCACGTACAACGCGGCGTCATGCCGCCTGGCGGCGTCGATCGCGTGGGTGGTCGCTTGGTTGACGCCAAGGTTCATATCTGTTGGCAGGAGAAATCGGTCGTGGCTACATGGCCCTATGACGGCCAACGTCAAAACTGTCGATAAAGAAACCGAAAACGGGATATCGCGCTTAGTCGGCGGCCTCGAAGACGGCCACGCTGTCGACGGTCAGCCCCTCTTCTGCGGCACGGGATTCGCCGGAGACAAGATCGGTCGCATCGACGGTTTCGTCGACGCCAACGACCGTCTCACCCTCACCGAAGTTGAGCACGACAATGTACCGATCGTCATCGCTTTCGCGACCGAAGGCAACGACCTCCCTTTCGTTGTCGGCGTCGTAGTCGATCCGCTGGAGTTCGCCGTTCGAGCTCAGTGCGGGATACTCCTGTTTGAGATCGATCAACTGGTCGTAGTGGTCGCGGATCTCATCGCGGGCGTGATCCCACGCGAGATGATCGCGCCGGCCACGCTGGCCGAGCTCTTGGCCGCCGTACAGCATCGGCACGCCGGGCAGCGTGAACACCGCACCCGCGGCGGCCTTCGTCGCGGCGTCACCACAGTCGACGATGTAGCGTGTCTCGTCGTGATTTTCCATGTAGAGCATGAAGGCAGCGTGGTCGGGGAACGCTGATCGCTGGCGGCCCTCAACGGCGTCAAGGATCGCCTCAGCGGGCTCGTTGCCGTCGCCGACCTGCCGGAGCGTGAAGTAGGTCGTCGTATCGAAGTGGATGTCGAACATCCCCTCGTGGAAGTCGGCGATATACGGGATCGTCTCATCGAGCAGCAGGAACTCGGGGTCGACGGCCTTCAGCCGCTCGCGCATCTCCTTCCAGAAGGATTCGGGGACGGCCCACGCCATATCACACCGGAAGCCGTCAGCGACCTCCGCCCACGTGTCGAGCGCATCCAGCAGGTGTCGGCGAACGTTGAGATTCGTGAAATCAAAGTTGGCGATGAACTCCCAGCCGAAGTAGGTGCCTGGCTCACCGTTGTCCTGCCATTCATACCAGTCGTAGTACTCCGAGTCCGGATTCTGGTAGGCGTCCTCGAAGTACGGATGGTCACGCGCGGAGTGATTCAACACGAGGTCGAACAACACCGACATCCCGCGTTCATGGGCGGCATCGACGAAGGATTCGTAGTCGTCACGGTCGCCGAGGTCGTCGGCGATCGAAAAGAAGTCCGTGATGTTGTAGCCGTGTGGCGCGCCGTCGTGTTGGAGGACAGGCGTCATCCACAGGCAGTCGACGCCGAGATCTTCCAAATAGTCGAGCCGTTTTTCGAGGGCCTCGAACGTCGTCTCGGCCTCGTCGTCGTCGGCCGCGTAGCCGCGGACGTAGATCTCATAGAGGGTGATCTCCTTGCCCCACTGCGGCGGATCGTACAGCCGGTGGACGGCGAAGTCGCCCTCGCCGCCGAGGCGGTCGATGCTGACGGCGTCGGCCACGCTGTAACTGTCACCGATGGCGACGGCGTGAACGCGGAGTTCGTCCTCGATCACGTCAAGCGGCGCACGGAGTTCGTGACCGTCGATGGTGACCGCGGACTCCTCGACACCGTCGCGGTCGTCGAGCAGGAACTCAACGTCGAGCTCCTCGGCGTCACGCGACGAATCAGGGTGGGGTTTCGGCGTCGCCGTAATAACGGCTTCATCGTCAACGATGTCGCCGTCAAGACGGATTCGCGGGCGACCCTCGCCCTCGTCTTGTGACTCACCGAGTGCGCCCGAGCCGGAGCCCGAGACAGAGCCGCTGCCGCTGCGCTGTTGTGGTCGCGCGGAACCGCTTTGACCACTGTAGCCGCTTTGACCGCTGTAGCCGCTAACACCGGTCGCGCCGGCACCCTCACCCGTCGGCTGGTGTGAACTGGGGAAAACGCGGATGGTCTGGTCGAAGCTAGCTTCTGGGGTCGTCAACGTTGCCACGTATTGCCCTGGCGCATCGGGGGCGAACTGCTCGACAGGGTCGTCGCCGAGCGTGGTATCGCTGTCGATCGGTGCGTCGGTGATCGTCCAACTGTAGTCGGCATCCGGGTCGGGGTCACGAGGGGCTAACTGAATAGCATCCCCAACGGCGATGAACTGCGGCTGCCCTGGATGGTTCATACCCATATCTACACAGAGGGTTACTTTGCTCTTGTGTATCTGCGAGAAACAGTGTACAAACATAATAAATCAAGCGGCGCGCACTCATACCCAACAAGGACTGTTTGAATCCGCTGGTAGCAACGCATATCGTGTCGGAGAGATCCACGTTATTTTATCACAGTTATGCAGTAGTATGGCCGAATCTGAGCGGATCAAAAGCCGCCAATACTTAGTTATGGACAGCGAATCCCCATCTACATGCGACTCCGCACCGCGCTCAACGAGTTCAAACGCACCCACGATGGGCGATTTCCGGCCGAGTGCCGAACCACCGAGGGGGCGTTTTCTGCGCACGGGGATCGGCTTGTCTACGTCGATCCGGATGGCGGGCTCCGAGACTACTCCGCGCCGCTGTCAGGCCTCTCTGGGATTGACCGGGCACGACTCGGCATCGAAACCGAAACCGACACCCAGTGGTTCGATGAGTTTTCGACGGTTCGCCAGCACTACTACCGAGAGACGAACGTTGTCGAAACCGAGTACGCCGCCGACGGGTTCACCGTCCACCAGTACGATCTCACGCTTGGACGGGCCCACGTCACCCACATCGAGCTTCGAGGGGCGATCCCACCGAACGCCGAGCTGACGGCGTTTCTCACCTTCGCCCCCGGAGGCCAGGAGTCCCAGGTCGGTCGGCTGATCCACGGCGAGGCCGGCCCTAACGATACCGATGTTGTCGAGGTGTTCCATCGAAGCGAACACGATTACGTCACCGCCTCAACCGGTATCGTCGACGTGCGAGGCCAGATCCCCGAACGCTTCGAGGAGATTCTCTCCGAGGAGGCCTACGAGTTCCCACGTGAGGCCGTCATCAACCGGTTTGAGGACACGCACCTCAGCGGCGATGTCGTCGTCAACGCCCCGTTGGAACAGAGCGGTCGGGCGGCAAAGACGACGATCGTCACCCAGCTGTCGGATCACGAGCGGGTTGACCGGGAGGCCGCCCTCGCGGATCTCCGACAGTGTGCGGCCGCCCACCGTAGTGCCGACGATATCCGCGACGCCGGCCGTCAGCGCGCGGAGGTCTCAGTGCCGGAGTCGGCTCCCAACGGCAATGTCGTCCGTGAGGATCTGCGAGCCCTTTCGTTGTTGAAAGCCCCGACCGGCGCTCACGTCGCGGCCCCGGAGTTCGACCCCTTCTATGCGCACTCCGGCGGCTACGGCTACACCTGGTTCCGCGATGAGGCGGAGGTTGGCCGCCATCTCCTGACAGCGGACTCGCTGTTGGATCTCGACCTCCAGGAGTCGTTGGCAGCGACCGCTGAGTTCTTCTGTGAGACACAGGAAGACGACGGCTCGTGGTCACACCGCGTGTGGGCGATGGATGGCTCTCTCGCCCCAGGGTGGGCCCACGGCCGAATTGAGGGTGGCAACGACGACTACCAGGCCGACCAGACAGCGAGTGCGGTCAGCTTCCTCGCAAAGCTGTTGGCCGAGCGGGGCGACACCCTCTCAGAGCCACTGCAGGAGCAGATCCACACGACAATCAGCGATGCGGTCGATGTTCTCGATGAAACGCTGGCCGACGATGGGCTACCGATCGCCTGCCAGAACCTCTGGGAGAACATGACCGGACAGTTCAGCCACACCGCGGCAACGTATCTTGCGGCCTACGTGGCGGTTGCCGACGCCCCAGTCGGGGCCGACCTACGGTCACACGCACGGGCGCAGGCAACAACAGTGTTTGATAACCTTGATCGGTTCTGGAGTGAGACCCGTGGGGCATACGGCATCCGGCTCAACAACAGCGGCAAACTCGACGACCGGCTCGATTCGGCGAGCTTCATGATCGTTGAGGCGGTCGCTGCCTACGACGATCTTGTCGACACGGAGCTGTCTGCGGAAACGCTTGATCGACTCACCGATCATGTCCAACATGTCTTCGACGCGCTGTACCGCGATCCTGAGGACAGCACTGTCGCCGGGCTCGCACGGTTCGAGGGCGACACCTGGCGATCGGAGGGCCAACAGGGCGAGAAGGTCTGGACGCCCTCGACGGCGTGGGGAGCGGTCGCCGCAACCGAACTCGGCGTGCTGCTGTCAACGTATGACCGCGAGGACGACGCCGAGGAGTGTTTCGATCAGGCCGGCACGCTGTACGAGCATCTCCTTCCAAACGGGCCGTTGACAACGCGAGCCGGCTATCTCGCCGAACAGGCCTTCGACGACGGCACCGTCGACAGCGCGGCCCCGCTGGGGTGGTCACACGCGCTCCGCCTGCGAGCGACGGCGACGCTGCGAGAACAGAACGCGCTGCCGATCGTCGCGCCCGCACCATCCGGGCCGGAGAGCCGACCCCGGTGGACGACCGGTGAGAAATACGGTGTGGCGACGGTCGCCGACCACGGCGACGACGACGCCTCGAAGGTATGGTTTACCCTCACCGAGGGCGCGCTCACCGAGGCGCGGTTCCCTCGAGTCGACATGATGAACCTCCGGACGGTCGATCTTGTCGTGGCTGACGCCGGTGACACCGCCGACTACACCGCCCGAACCCACAACGAGACCCGCACCGACGACGACACCGAAACGATCGATCGGCGGGTCGAGCCGGCTGACGATGACGCACTGCTTTTCCGGCATATCATCACCGAACAGGGCGACGGCCGCGGCCACGAGTGGACGCTGACCGTCGAGTACGCGATCGATCCCGACCACGACGCCATCGTCGCCGACATCGAGTTCGAAAGCGACGACGACAACGAGTATGCTATCTACTCAGTCGCCGACATCTCGCTGACCAACACCGGCACCCGTGACCGCGGTTACCGGCTCGGCGAGCGTGGCAACTACCATCTAGCCGCCCGCGACGCCGAGGCCTACGATACCGGCGCGGAAGCCCTCCTGACCGACGAGGACGGCGATGTCTACAGCGTCGCCGTGGCGATGACGACACCGAACCAGTTTGAGTGGGCGACCGTCGGCGCGGCCGGCTCCGAACACCTCGCAGAGCTATTCAGCGAGGGAGATCAGCCGCTCCCGAACGACCGTCTTGACGACGACAACATCGTGCTTGCGGGCCTGCTCGGAACCGGAGCAACCGTCGCCGAGACGCTGGCGATCGGGTTCGGCGAGAACGCCGACACCGCCGCTGCCCTCGGTGAGGCCGAAGGCGCGTTGGCGACCGGTTACGACGACGTGCGGGCACACTACCGCGAGACGTGGGGAGACTTTCTGGCCGACAAGGAGATCCCCGAGTTCGTCGTCGACGACGAGGCCCTCTACAAACAGTACAAAAGCTGTCTGATGGCTCTGCGGGCCGTTGAGGACAAAACCTACCTTGGGGCGGGGATCGCCAGCCCCTCGGTGCCATGGGGTGAGGCGGTCACCGCCGACGAGCCGAAAGGGTACGGCTACAACTTCGTGTGGTCGCGGGATCTGTATCAGGTCTTTACCGTCTTCGAGGCGATCGGCGACCACAAAACCGCAACCGACGCCCTCCAGTATATCTTCGAATACCAGCAAGACGAGGAAGGCTTCATCCCCCAGAACACCTACGTCAACGGCCTGACTCGCTGGGGTGGCGAGCAGATCGACAACATCTCCTTCCCGCTGATCATGGCCTACCAGCTGGCCGAGGAAGGAATCGCCTTCGAGGACGTGAGCTACGACTACATCAACGTCAAGCGGTCGGCCGATTACGTCGCCCGAAACGGGCCGGCGACCGCTCAAGAGCGCTGGGAGGAAGAAGCCGGCTACTCGCCGTCATCGATCGCCGCCGAGGTCGCCGGCCTCGTCTGTGCGGCCGATATCGCCGTCGACGCCGGCGAGACCGGCGATGCGATCGTCTGGCTCGCGCTGGCCGACGAGTGGGCCGACCGCGTCGAGGAGTGGTGTGCGACCGAAACCGGCACGCAACTTCACACGAACACGCCGTACTACGTCCGTGTGACCCGCGACGGCAACCCCGAAGCCGGCCACCTGCGGACGTTGGCCAACGCCGGCCCAACACTCGATGAGCGGGAGATCATCGACGGCGGCTTCCTCGAACTCACGCGACTCGGCATCAAATCGCCTGACGACGAGATTATCACCAACTCGCTGGTCGAGGTCGACGAGACGATCCGGCTGGACACCCCCCAGGGGCCGGCGTTCTACCGCTACAACGGCGACGGCTACGGTGAGCGCGCGATGGGCGAGAAGGGTGCGCCGTGGTCGGTTCAAACCAAGGGCAAAGGCCGGCTGTGGCCGATCTTCACCGGCGAGCGCGGCGAGTACGAGCTGCTGGCCGGCACCGACAGCGGCGAGCTCGCCCCACAGAATCTCCTGCGGACGATGGCTCGGTTCGCCAACAGCGGCCGGATGATCGCCGAGCAGGTCTGGGATCGCCACATCGACAACGAGTACAACTGGGAGATCGGCGACGGCACCGGGTCGGCGACACCGCTGGCGTGGAGTATGGCACAGTTCATCCGCCTGGCCCACGGCATCGCCGAGGGCGAACCCGTCGAAACGCCGACAGCCGTCGCTGACCGGTATCGCAGCGGCCCGCGGCCGGCTGGGCCGACGCTGTCAGTCGAGCACAACGTGTCGGAGGACACAGTAACGATCGCCGGTGAAACCGATGGCGCAGTTGTTGCGGCCAGTGCCGACGGCGAATCGACGACAGTCACCGTCGACAACGGTACGTTTGAGTTGACGCTGCCGGCCGGCCACGGGAAGACGACAGTTACGGTCGCCGCTGCGACCGACACTGACCTGACGGCGGCGGGCACGACGGTCGAACGCATCACCATCTGACCGGGTGTTTTTGCGACCCCCGTGCCTACAGGTGGTATGGCAACCTACAGCCGCCGGACACGGATTGCGGCCCCACTGGAGGCCGTCTGGGCGTTTCACGGGCAGATCGACGGGCTTGAGGCGCTGACGCCGGGGTGGATGGGGCTCCGCGTTGAGGGCGTCGTCGGCCCCGACGGCGATGCTGCTCCCGCGGAGCTATTCGAGGGCAGCGAGATCTCGATGGCCAGTCGACCGTTCGGTGTCGCCCCCGAAAGCCGGTGGCGCTCCCGGATCGTCGCCCGCGAGCGCGACGACGGCTATCGGCTGTTCCGCGACGACATGGTTGGTGGCCCGTTTTCGGTGTGGGTACACACCCACGAGTTCTACGGCGACGGCGACGAGACGGTCATGATCGACACCGTTGAGTACGAATTCCCAGCCGGGCCAGTTGGCCCGCTGGTCGATCGGCTTGCTGTCGTCGGCTTCGAACCGATGTTTCGATACCGGCATCGTCAGACAAAGGCCCTGCTGGAGGGTGGTTCCTCTCCGGACTGGATGCCGGCTGTCGACCGTGACACACCAGAAGCTGCCGAGGACAACACCTGATCGACCCGCAGCAGTACGTTCTCACCGCCAACGAACTACCAGTATCGCTTAGTCGCTCGCGACCGTCTGCCCGCTATGACGATCGACGTTGTCGATATCGACCACAGTGCGATCCGCGTCAGCGATCTTGAGAAATCGCTTCGTTTCTACCGTGATCTGCTTGGGTTGGACACGCGAGATGAGGATCGCTTCAACGCCGGCGAGGTGCCGTTTGTCGCGGTCGTTGCCGGCGGCCGCCACATCCACCTCGTCCCAACCGACGAACCGATCGACGTTGGTGGTGAGCACCTCTGTCTGTTGGTGCGATCGGACGCGGTTGACACACGGGCGGAGAGTGACGCCCTGATCGACGAGATCGAGGAGGCCGGCTACGCCGTCGAGGAGGGCGAGCCATACGAGCGGTACGGCGCGTACGGCAACGACTGGGCGATCTATGTCCGTGATCCCGACGACCGGCGGGTCGAACTCAAACTCCACTGAGCTGCCGAAACAGCCACGCAGAGATCAGGGGTCGAAATCGATCCGGAACGCCGCGCCGCCGGCCTCGCTGTCGCCGAGGGAGATCTCCCAGCCGTGGCCCTCAACGATCGTTTCAACGATTGAGAGCCCGAGGCCGGTGCCGCCGCCACCGGTGTAGCCGTGATCGAAGACGGCGTCCTGCTCGTCGTCGGGAATCCCCTCGCCGTCGTCGCCGACGACAACGCCGTTGTCGGTCGCCCGGACAGTCACCGTCACGTCCGTGCCGGCGTGGTCGATCGCGTTGCGGAACAGGTTCTCGAAGACCTCGCGGAGCCGTGTTGGGTCGGCCTCAACCATCGCCATCGGTGTTAACGCCTCAGTTTCCAGCGTCGCCTCAGGGGTGTCGACGCCGTCCCACGCGTTGGCGACGATCGTGTCGATCGCGACCGGTTCGGTGTCGCCGACGGCCCGGCCCTCGCGGGCGAGTGTCAACAGCTCGTTGAGCATCGTCTCCATGCGCTCGGCGGCGTCGACCGCAGGGTCAAGCCGATCAACGTTGCCGGTTTCGGTTGCCAACTCAAGATAGCCGGTGACGACGCTGAGCGGGTTTTGAAGATCGTGGCTGATAACCGAGGTGAACTGTTCGAGCCGTTCGTTCTGCCGTTCGAGCTCAGCACGCCGGCGGCGGCGGCGTTCGGTGTAGCCGATGAACTCACCGACGGAGGTCAGCTGTTGGCGCACCGACTCGGGCCACCGCCGCGGGGTGGCTGTCGTCACGACGAGCGTGCCGGCCAACTCCCAGTTGATGACGATCGGCACCGCAAGCAGCGTCCCCGTCTCGGCGTCAAACGCTGGGTCATCGGTCGTCGCATCATAACAGACGGCTTCGAACTGCTCTAACCGCTCGGCGAAGCCGGGGAACTCAGCGGCTGGGATCTCCTCGTCGTCCAGCGGCTCGATAGCAAGGTCGGCGGCGGCAGCATCGGTATCCCGCCAACCGAAGTCCTCGGTGAGAAGCCCGGTTTCATCATCGTAGTGATACAGCAGACACTGTACCGCCTCAAGCTCGGTCGCCAGCGATTGCAGTGCCCACTCGATTTTGACGTCAACCTCGTCGATGGCCGCGCTCATCAGCGATCGGGAGACATCGAGGGTTGTATCCTGAATATCGAGTCGCTGGGCGGCCACAAGCGATTCGACGCGGGTTCGAAGGCCGACGACCCCGTCGAGCGGCTCAACGGTCGACTGTGCCGCCGAGGGCTCCGTAACGGTCACAGCCTCAGCGTCGAAGGATCCGGTGCTGGTGTCGACAACTGACTCACCGGCCGGGTCGGTCGGTGACCCCAACCCTGCGGTAGTTGGCGTTGCCGTACCGCTGTCGCTCGCTGTGTAGACAACGTCGTCGACGCCGAGCCGGAACGCCTGCCGCACCATATCCGCATCAGGCTCCTCGGCAAACAGGACAAACGGCGCCTCGGATGAGGCCGTCAGTGACTCATACAACGACTGCCAGGTCGCCTCCGGCAGCGTTGCCGAGGCGACAAAACAGTCGACAGCGACATCAGCGGCGGCTGTTGCCGCCGCGCCGCTCTCGACGGCTGTCACCGCCCACGCTGGTTCAAACGCCCCCCGAACCGCCTCACGGCGGTTCGCATCGGCGTCGATATACAACAGCTGAAACGACGCCTCCGCACTGCTCATGGCTATCGTTTGGCCGTGGGGGGTATCAATTTTCCTGTCTCGCCGTGTCATATCTAACCCCTCCGCGGCTGCGACAACGGATTCAGGTCGCTGCAGCGACAGGGTTCCCCCATGGATGAGTCCTGCCGTGTCGTTGTTGCAAGCGAGGGAACTGAAACCGAGCTATCGGTTCCAGCTGGGACGGTGCTCCGAGATGCGTTGCTGGCGGCCGATTGCTCGCCGTACGGGCGACTCTCCGAGCGGGCAAACTGCGGCGGTCGCGGGCTGTGTGCGACCTGTGGGGTGCGACTCGCTGCCGACGTGGCGGCCGACCACTGGCACGACCGGCTGGCCGATCGGTTTGGCTACCCGCGGCTGTCGTGTCAGGTGACCGTTGACCGCGATATGCGGGTCGAACTGCTCGATGACAAGTTGGTTTGGGGCGGCCGCGACTCATAGGGGACAGGCGGGCGACCACTCATTGCGATCGCGCCCATAGTTGTCGTATGGAACCACACGAGCGACAGGCGGCATGGGAAGGGCTGTCGACAACCTACGCCGATCGCCGCGATCCGGGCGGCTCGGATGCAGCCCTCATCGACGACCTGCTCGATCAGTGTCCGGCCGACCCAACGATCGTCGACATCGGCTGTGGTGATGGCGCGCGCACGCTGGCGAACCTCCCGGCTGACAGCGTCGGCGTCGACTTTGCTCGCACCGGGCTCTCACTGGCAGCCGATACTGTTCCTGAGGCACGGCTGGCACAGGCCGATATGCGGCACCTGCCTGTGGCTGAAGCCGTCGCCGACGGACTGACCGCCTACCACGCGGTCTTTCACGTCCCGCGGGCGCGACACCCGGATGTGTACGCGGAGTTCGCCCGGGTGTTGCGGTCGGGCGGGGTGCTGTTGAGTACGCTTCCCGGTGGTCGCTTTGAGACGGTGCGACGCGGCTGGATGGGCGGTGAGATGTTCTTTTCGGCGCCGGGACGAGACCGCACGCTGGAGCAGTTGCGGACAGCCGGCTTCGAGATTCTCGCCACGCCAACGGCGACCGATCCACTCGGCAGCAGCACCGAGTTTGTCCTCGCCGAATACACCGGGTAGCTACTGTGGCTCGGTTGGGCGTGAGCAGCGAAGACAGAGGGTGCTGTTGGCAACCCAGTTGACATCGCGGGAGCCACAGGCCGGACACGCGTGGTGATCGGTTGCATACTCGGTCGTCCCACGCGGTGCGGCGAGAACACCGTTCTCGACACAGCCGTCGACCAACGACGGGAATCGCTGGCGCTTGTATTCCGCTCGGGCGGCTAAGAAGTCTCCCGGGGCGGACGGATCTGACCCATGGAGATCTTCCCATTCGATAGCGATCTCGCCGTTTTCAAGCGTGCGAGCGAGCTGTTTTGCCGGTGCGGCCGCGGCCAAGAAGAGGGGTGTCGCCCCGACCGTCTGTGGTTCGGTTGACCCGTCAGCAGCCGCCCGGTAGGCGTCAGCGGCATCGGCGTATGCGTCTGCGGCTCCGTTTAGCCCACCGGCAACCCGGAAATCAGCGGCTAACTCATCGAAACAGGCGGCCTGTAGCGGCGTTGCCATCGTCGCCCCAAGATCGCCGACGACAGCGATCCCGGCGGTCGCCCGACGGGTCGCTCGCGCCGGACAGTCGGCGACGCGATAACAGAGCGCGGCTGTCAGTAGGTGGCGGGGAGCGTCACCGATTGACCCGCGGTCGTCCGGGGCAAACGGGTCGTGGTCATCACGAGGGTCAGCAAGCACCGACCAGCCGGCCCGGGTGTATGCGTCGCCGGCTGTCTCGTAGCGTCGATCAGCGAGTGCGGCGACCGCCGCCGCGTAGTGACCGTTGTCGTTGGTGTGCACACGATACCTATGATCGCCATCGGGACAACAGTTGCTATCATCGCTTGGTGGAGCGGGTCGACGCCGAGCGAACCCAACAGTGTAGCGAGAAGTGGTTGCGTGTGCGATTTAGTGGCACAACGGGCTTATGATGATCCCACCCAACGATCTGGATGCATATGATTTCAACCGGAGACACTGCCCCTGATATTTCCGCAACGATCGGCACAGCCGACCACGAAGACTTCGAGCTCTCGGAGCATCTCGGCGATGGCCCTGTCGTGTTGGCCTTCTTCCCCGGCGCGTTCACGCCGCCGTGTTCCAACGAGATGGTTGCCCTCGAAGAACACCTCGATGGCTTCGAGGATGCTGGCGCGACTGTGCTTGGCCTCAGCGCCGACTCGGCGTTCTCGCTGGGTGCTTTCAGCGACGAACACGAGCTTTCCTTTACGCTCGTCAGCGATATGGGCGGCGAGGCGATCCGCGACTACGGTCTTGAGATGGAGATCCCGGAGCTCGGCCTCCACGGTATCGCCAACCGCGCGGTCTACGTGCTTGACGACGAGGGCACGGTCACCTACAACTGGGTTGCCGACGAGCCGACCGACGAACCCGACTACGAGGAACTCGTCGCCGCCGCCGAAGACGCCTAACGCGAGCCGCAGTTTTCACCATATTTTTCGATCACAGAGAGCCGTCAGTCCGCCGTCTCGGTAGCGTCGTCGACAGCGGCTTCGATCCGCTCGGTTGCCGACTCGACAAGCGCATCGACGGACTCACTCTCAGCATACAGCCGAATGTATGGCTCGGTGCCGGAGGGTCGCACAAGTAGCCACGAGCCATCCGGTAGGGAGAGCCGAACCCCATGATCTACGGAGACCGTTGCCTCCGAAAAGGCGTCGGGTAACGACGATTCCAGCGCCGTCATCGCCGCGGTTTTGATCCTGTCTGGGCAATCGATGCTGACCTTGCTGTAGGGTCGTTCGGTGATGGGCTCGCGGAGTGACTCAAGCCCGCGGATCCCGATGAGGCCGGTGAGCAGGGCCGCGCTGACGACGCCGTCGATCCAGCCGCCGAATCCAGGGTGGATATGTTTCCACGGTTCGGCCGCAAACACAACCGATCCGCCGTCACGTTCGGCGGCGGCGATCCCCTCATGCAGCGCGCCGAGGCGTACCCGCTCGACGCGTCCGCCGGCGGCGGTCACCTGTTCGTCGATCCGCCCGGAGGCGTTTGGGGTTGTGACGACAACCGGGTCACCACCCTCCTCACCGCCGTCGGTGCCGGCGTCGTCCGAGGCCGCTCGGCGCGTGTAGTAACCCGCCAGCATCGCCACCACGCTGTCCTCGTGGACGATCTCACCGGCATCATCAAGCAGCACGATCCGATCGGCGTCGCCGTCATGAGCGATCCCGAGATCGACGTTGCCGTCGGCAACAAAGGCCTGGAGATCGCCAAGCGTATCGGGGGTTGGCTTGCTTGGCCGGCCTGGGAAGCGGCCGTCGACGTTGGCGTTGAGTGCGATGACAGTCGCTCCGAGATCGTCCAGCACCTGCGGCGTCGCCAGCGCGGCCATCCCGTTGCCGCAGTCGACAGCGACACGCAGGCCATCACAGGCGGCTGACTCGCCGTCGGTTGGGAGCTGCTCGCGGACGTACGCGGCGACCGCAGCCCGGTAGTCGGGTAGCGGCTCGCGGCGGCGTGGAGCCCCCCAGTCCGCAAACTCGGCTGGGCTGGCGGTCGCATCGCCGGCGAGTGATTCGACCCGTGTCTCTAGTTCGTCGCCGAACTCTTCGCCATCGAGGAAACATTTGATGCCGTTGTCGGCTGGCGGGTTGTGCGACGCTGTGAGCATCACCCCGTAGCGACCGTCGGATGCGAATGCCAGCGTCGGCGTCGGCACGGTTCCAATCCGAACCGGGTGCGCGCCCGCAGCGGCGACGCCGGCTTCAACCGCCGCGGCGAGGGCTGGCCCTGTCAGCCGGCCATCCCGGCCGATGACAATCTCCGGGTGATCGGCCGGTGCATCCGCGACCGCAAGGCGGCCAACCGCACCCCCAACGCGGAGGGCGACATCCGGGGTAACCGTCTCAACGACCGAACCGCGAATGCCGGCGGTTCCAAATTCGACCATACCAGCCCAATGGGCTGGGTCACTTAGTGTGCAGTGATCCACCCCAAAGAAGAGTGAGTCTCCTGCGGACAGCGATAGTCGATGCTCACCGCAGTGATGACCGATACTCCGCGAGATTCCGCAGTACGAACCACAACAACCCGACGCCAACGACGATCCCAACAGCAAAAACGGCAGCCAACTGTAGCGGTGTTGGATCGACCTGTAGTGCCATCAGCCCCATTGAGGCGGCGACAAGCAGCACGAAGCCAGCCTTGAGCCGCGTGTTCGCGGTATCTTTCTCGTCGTCGGTGAGGCTTGAGCCAACCATTAGCCGTCCAGGGAGAATAGGTCGTTCGCAGCGTCTTCGAGCTCCGCACAAGGGGATGAGACGTGAAGTGAAACAAACTGCCAGGTACCATCCGGGTTCGCTTCCAGTGTGCCCGTCCACCGGGTGTCAAACTCGTAGTCGGTGTCGAGGGTTGTATCAGTCCACGCCAGCGTCAGCCGGTCGTGAAACCACGCAAACGCATCGCGCTCGGTGACCGATGGATCGGCGTTCTCGACGCGCCAGTCGGCCGTCGTTGCGGTCTGTTCGGCCAAGCCGTCGGCAACATCGGGGTAGCCAACCAGCTGTTCGCTGAGGCCGATCTTGACCGTCGACAGCGACTCCGCGAAAAACGGCGACAGCGGCTCGCTGGCTTCTAACGCCTCGTAGTAGGCTGCGATCGTCTCCGCGGCGTCGTCCTCCATGTGTGGTGGTAGGTCGGTGGGGGCTTGAAAACACTGTTTGTGCCTCGTCGCCGGAAGGGGTATTTTCATATATCCTCGGCTATCATACCCTCTATGAGCGACGAGGGATCCATCGAGATATGACTGACGAACCCCCACTCGTACTTGTTGTCGAAGACGAACCTGACCTTGCTGATCTGTATGCCACCTGGCTCCGAGCGGAGTACCGGGTTCGGACGGCTTACGGCGGCGAAGAGGCTGTCGAACAGCTAGACGACGAGATCGATGTTATCCTCCTCGACCGGCGGATGCCCGGCCTCTCCGGCGACGAGGTGCTGGAAGAAGTCCGTGACCGCGGGATCGACTGCCGGGTGTCGATGGTGACCGCCGTTGAACCCGATTTCGACATCATCGAGATGGGGTTCGACACCTACCTCGTCAAACCGGTCACCCGTGAAACGCTCGAGGAGACGATCGAGGATCTGCTTTCACGGAACTCCTACGAGGCAGGCGTTCAACAGCTGTTCTCGTTGTCCTCAAAGAAGGCACTCTTGGAGTCTGAAAAGAGCCAGTCCGCCCTTGCCGACAACGAGGAGTATCAAGAACTCACCGAGCAGATCAACGAGATTCGGGATGATCTCGACGACACGATGGATGCCTTCACCGACCACGAGGATTACGCCGGCTTCTATCAGGAGTTCGACGACGCCGACGAAGAAGTCTCCTTTGAGTAACGTTCACAACAGCGGCCAGCTATCGATCGGCGACAAACGATTCGATCCGGGTCATCGCTTCTTTGAGATCACGCATCCCCGTCGCATACGAGATACGGAGGTGGCCCGCGCCGCCGGGGCCGAAGACACTGCCGGGAACGACAGCAACACCTTGCTCTTCTAGTAGGTTCTCAGCGAAGGCCTCGTCGTCGCCGCCGCAGGCCGGGAAGGCGTAGAACGCACCCTTGGCTGTAAAGCAGTCCAATCCCATCTCCTCGAATCGCGAGATAACGAATCGTCGTCGTCGGTTAAATTCGGTCGCCATCTCGTTGATGCTCTCCTGGCAACTACGCAGGGCCTCGATGGCGGCGTACTGGGCGGTTGTCGGCGCCGACAGCATCGTGTACTGGTGGACGCGATTCATCGCTTCAATCGCGTCGGCCGGCCCCATCGCGTAGCCAAGCCGCAGCCCTGTCATCGCATACGCCTTCGAGAAGCCGTTGATGACGACCGTGCGTTCCCGCATGTTCGGCATCGTCGCGATCGAGGTGTGGTCGCCGTCGTAGGTGAGGGCGGCGTAGATCTCGTCGGCGATCACGTCGATGTCGTTGTCGACACAGAACTCGGCGACAGCTGCGATCTCATCGGCGCTCATCACCGCGCCGGTTGGGTTGTTCGGATAACAGAAGATGAGTGCGTCAGCCTCGGCTGCGCCGGCCTCACGCAGCGCTTCCGGCGTCAACACGAAGTCGTTGTCGGCACCCGTCGGCACCGACAGTGGCTCCCCGCCCGCAAAACGAACGCCTGGCTTATAGGAGATGTAGGTCGGCTGGTGGACAGCAACCGTGTCACCGGGATCAAGAAACGTTCGCAACGCGAGATCAACCGCCTCGCTTGCGCCCGTCGTCACGAGGATTTCGCTGTCCGGGCTGTATGTGTGTCCCCACTGTGAAACGTGGTCAGCGATCGCCTGCCGGAGCTCAAGCTTCCCGCGGTTGGCGGTGTAGGATGTCTTGCCCTCTTCTAGTGAGTGGATCGCGGCGGTGCGTGCGGCCCATGGCGCGGAGAAGTCGGGCTCGCCAACACCAAGAGAGATCACGTCGTCGCGCTCCTCGGCGAGTTCGAAGAACTTTCGAATTCCGGACTCGGGGGTGGTCGCGACGCGGTCGTTCGGCTGGAGGGTCATGGCGAGACAGAGAGTCGATCATCGTCGTCGCGGTCACCGAAATCGATGCCGGCCTCCTTGTAGGTCTCCATGATGAAGTGGGTCACCGTCTGGGTGATCTCCGGGATCGGCGCGATCTGCTCGGAGATGAACTGGGAAACGTCCTGCATCGAGTCGCCAGTTACCTCGATCGCAAAGTCGTAATCGCCGGAGACGAGCCGAAGCGATTCGACCGCAGGGAATCTAGCGATCCGGTCAGCGATCTCCTTGTAGCCGGTCTCGCGGTCGAGCTCAACGTTGAGTTCGACGAACGCGGCGACGTGCTGGCTGTCGGTGTTGTCCCAGTCGATGACCGCCTGGTAGCCACGGACGGTGCCGTCGGACTCCAGCTCATCGAGTAGGCTCGCAACCGTCTCAGCATCGGTGCCGAGCTGGCGAGCGATGTCGTCGACATCCTCCCGCGCATCGGTCGACAGCAGCGACAAAAGTTCCTGTTTTTCGTCCATACATGTGTTGGGATCCCAGGCTGCATAGCATTTGCGACACTCGGCTGACGACGCTCTATGCAGGCCGGCGCAGCCGACATCCAGAACCGCTATCATTGCAGCGAACCGAGTGACAGTATGAGCTATCTGCCATGGGCACTCGTAGCATTAGTTGGATACACACTCGTGCCCGTGTTGTTGCGGGTGGCGACAACCGGGCCAAACGCGGTGCCGAGCGACGTAGCCATGTTGCTCACCAACGGGCTGTTGATCGGCGTCGTCGGCACACTCGTCGTCGCCACCGATCAGCCGGTGGTGTCACATCTTCGCGGGCCGAATGCCGGTTACATCCTCGCCGCCGGGGTGTGTCTCACGGTGGGGATCTTGGCGTACTACCGCGCGCTGGCTCGCGGCCCGGTCAGCGTTGTGACGCCCATCTTCGGGATGTTTCTGGTGACGAGTTCGATTCTCGGGATCGCCGTCCTCGGGGAGGCACCGACACCGCGAAAGCTAGCTGGCATCGTGTTGGCGGTCGTTGCTGTCGCCCTCGTCAGTATCGAATAGCCGCCACCGCTAAGATGACAGCGACACGCAGAAGAGACATGACAGCCAACGCACCGCCGACACCGACGACCGATCCCGAGCGCCGAACAACCGACGACCACGGCCACGATCTCGTTTCGCCGCTTCAGGCGGCGATTCTGACAGTCTCGACCTCCCGAGCCGAGGCTGACGGCGATGTCGACGACCCCGGCGGCGACCGCGTCGAATCGCTGTTCGAGGACGCCGGCCATCGCGTTGTCGACCGCCGACTTGTCGCCGACAGTGTTGGCGGGATTCAGCGCGCGCTCGATGACCTCCTTGACGACGATACCGTTGATCTGGTCGTCACTACCGGCGGCACCGGTGCGACCGCCGACGACGTAACCCCTGATGCCGTTGCCGACCGGGTTGACCGTGAGCTACCTGGGTTCGGCGAGCTGTTCCGGGAGCTCTCCTATGAGGAGATCGGCCCGCGAACTATCGCCTCGCGGGCGACCGGCGGCATCGCCCGCGATACGCCCGTTTTCGTCCTGCCGGGCAGCACCAACGCCGTCGAGCTAGCGACCGAGGCGATCATTCTACCCGAGGCCCCACACCTTGTTGGGCTGGCGACACGACATCTGATCGACTAACGCCGCGAGCAAACCGACAACCGAGAGGCCTATTCGTTGCCACGACAAGAGCTTGCATGGACAACGACGTGGGGTACTGCCGGCTCTGTGGGGGTGCCCTCCAACAGGGTGCCATCGCCAGCGAGCAGCGTGCCTGCTGTCTCAACGCAACCACGATCGACGGGATCTGTCCGACTCACGGGCCGCTTGGCCCACACCACGTCGTCGAGTCGCCACCTGACAACCCCGGCTACGACGACTCGTAGGCGGCGTCGAAGAAGGCGACCTCGTGGGTGACCGTGCGCTCGAATAATCGAGCCACCCGTTGTTGGCGGCGCGGCGACAGTGTCGGGCCAACCGTATCGAGTTGCTCTCGCAGCCAACTGACGAAGGCGACGAAGCCGTCGTTGGCGTGGAGGTCGATCCACTCGGCGAAATAGAACTGTTCGGGGCGGTCGTCGGCTTCACGCGTTGCCCACGCACGGTAGATCCACTCAGCCGGCACCAACACGGCCAGTGTTTCGGCATACCCACCCTGCTGTTTCGCCGCGAGCAAGAGGTCGATAAACGACTCCGTTGTCTCGGTTCGCGTCGGTGTTTGCCACCGTTCGACCGGCACATCGAGGGCGTTGAATGAGCGTTCAAAGTAGTCGTCCTCGTCGTCGGTGACTACGTCGAGGAACTCGACAAAGCGGCGTTTCTCGGCCATCGTCGGGGCCTGCCCGACAGCGTAGCCGAAAACGCCGACCAGCGTGTCGACGAAGGCGTAATCCTGTCGGAGATAGTCAGCCATCACCGCCTCATCAAGCGTGCCTGCACCCAACTCCTGGGTGAATCTGTGGTCGACAGCGTTGCTCCACGCCGGCTCGCTTCGCTCTCGGAGCCAGTCGGTAAATCGCGGATCGTCGTGGCTCTCAGCGTAGTCGTCGAAGGTGTCCGCGTCTTCGATCGTCGCCGCAGTCGACGCATCGCTCATAGGCCCCACCCCTCCTCGCTGTAGGCCATCTCCCAGAACCGATATTCGAGTTTCGCGCTGGTGAGAAACGCCTCTTCCATCGCCTCGTGTTCACCCGGATATCGCTCCCAGCAGTCGTCGACGAACGCCCGACCCCACGCCACGTCCTCGCGGAACTCGTCGCTGGTGTAGGTCTCAACAAACGGTGTGTACTCGTGGGTGTCGTCGGCCAACTCGGCCATGTGATCGGCGATGTCGAGATAGCCCTGCATACAGGGGTACAGCGCGGCGGCGATCTCGGCGAGGCTGCCCTCGTAGGCCGTCCGCAGCAGGAAGTTGGTGTAGGCAACGCAGGTTGGTGCCTTCTCGGTGGCTTCCAACTCGTCGCGTGAGATGCCGTAGTCGGCCGCAAACGAGCGGTGAAGATCCATCTCGGTCTCAAGGATGTTGTGTGCGACACCCAATAGGTCGGTCATCGTCGTCTCATCGCGGGCTTTCGTCCCGGCGAGGGCCCACAATCGGGCGTAATCTTGGAGATACCGATAATCCTGTTTGACCCAGTGTTCGAACGCCGCGCGGTCAAGGCTGCCATCGGCGAGTTCGACAACGAACGGATGGGCTTTCTGGGCCTGCCAGATCGATTCGCCTGCATCGAGGAGGTGGTCGCTGCCGGCCATAGCTGTGTGTTCGGTTTCTCGCAGTTATAACTTGCTGATAACACTAACTTATCAGTCGACGAGGGCCGCGGTAGGTCACCCTCAGCTGATCGACTACTTACTCTCGTCGGTGGTGGGCTCGTCGCCGTCGGTGAGCACGGTGTCGGCCAGTTCCTCGACAACATCGATCTCACGGCGGCGGTAGGCGACGACCATGCGACGGACAAGCCAGTAGCTGAGCAGGCTCCCGAGAACCGCGATGATCGCTGAGCCGACGACAAGGCGAATCAATACGGGTCGATTGCCCGACAGCGAGAGGTCGATGCTGAGGCCGCCATCGATCGGGCCGAGCAGCGCGACACCGATCGGGACGCTGACCGCATACACTCCCCACTTGACGAAGGGATTGATCACGATCCCTGAGCTAAACAGCGCGACTGGGTTGATTCAGGCGATACGGGCGGCCAACGCGGCCATCACGAGGAGGTTGCCGCCGAGGGTTGGCAGCGTGGTCAGAAGGACACCGATCGCGACGCTGCCGGCGATCTCCGCGGGCGGCTGGTCGTCGTCGAAGGAAGCCTCAACCGCCGTCCGGACTCGCTGTCGGAGGCGAGTCAGGCGACCACCACGAGATCGACGCATACTCGATAGCTAGCCCTATCGTGGCAAGAGCCTACTGCACGACGGCGCGGTGACGGGCGTGACGACGGCGAGTCAGGTTAGCCGTTGTACGCGGCGTAGCTGATACACCAGCCGTCGGGGTCGATCTGGCCAGCGATCAGCGTACAGGCACCCATCCCGTCGCCGTTTTGATCCGGAACATAGTACTGACAGCCGTTACACTGCTGGCCGTTGTTCGGCGTCGACTGGTAGTTGAGTGCCTCGGGATCTTGGAGCGCGTCGGGGTCGCGTTCGATGCCGCCAAGCGCCTCGGCGGTGCGTTCGGACTCCGGAACCGGTGCAGATTCGCTGCTGCCGTCGGCCGATTCGTCAGTACTCTCAGTGGTAGATTCCGAACTGTCTGTACCGCCGCCGCTGCCACCGCAGCCGGCGAGGCTGGTGGTGATGGCTGCGGCACCGGCGACACGCAGGAACTGTCGGCGTGAGTTCGGTGGCTGCGACATATCAGGGGGTACGGAGAGTGTCTAAAAGATGACCACTGCTGTTCTCACGAACTGGGAATCAACTTCACATGTCGCCGCCGTCGCTGACAAAATGAGTGTGAACGTATAACACAAATCGAGCTTTGAGTCTTCACAAGGGGTACTACCCACGACCACCGAGTTGTAGCTGCCAGTACACCGCCCTCCATGCAGGCCGGATCG
>ERZ1034569.237-NODE-237-length-21365-cov-65.780995_pt1 | contig 21365 bp, 18 predicted proteins | sample MGYA00520706_ERZ1034569 | MGnify/ENA primary metagenome ERZ1034569 (study PRJEB33760, sample SAMEA4777722) | hypersaline lake metagenome | biome: hypersaline environment; feature: brines | place: Spain | collected 2014-08 | depth 0 m ...
GGGCATGGGGGCGACGTGTGGAGGACGTGAAGGAGGAACAACCCGTGCCGGGGTGCCCGTGCAGGGCGCAGAAACACGCGTTTCATGTCTCCCCGCCCCCCTGTCTGTACGTGAGCTCAAAACAAGCCCGCATCGACGCCATTGCCGACGCCGCCGCGGACTGGCGGGAGCCGGACCATCCGCCGCGCGAAACGGCCGTCGCCGACACCCTGGAGGCGCCCAACCGCTGGACCGAAGAGGCGCTCGACTACGCCCTCAACCGGTGGATGCAGCGCCTCACGCCCGAGGCCCTTGTCGACTGGCTCGGCGACGGGGGGCCGGCGGCGCAGGCGACGGTGGGCGTCGTGCACGGCCCGTCCGGCCCCCTCGTGGGGCTCCGGGACGCCGTGGCGGTGTGGGCCGAGGGGCACACGTATCTCGGGCACGCGCCCGACGCCTCGCCCGCCCTGCTCCCCGCATTTGCGCGGGCCGTGACGGACCGGGCCGACGGCATCGACGCGACGTTCGTGGAGACGGCGGCGCTCCTCGACCGTGCCGCCGCGGTCACGGCGCAGCCGGCCCGAGACGACGCCGGCGCGATCCGCGAGGCGTGCGACGACCACGGCATTCCGGCGGATCGTCGGCTCGTGCGCCCCTCCCAGCGGGCCGTGGCGGTCCTCGACGGGCACGAGGGCGACGAGGCCCAGGGCGGACTGGCGGAAGACGCGCTGCTCTATGAGGGCGGCGGGCACCGGCGGCTCGCGCTCCTGTGGGCCCCTACCGACCTGTCGCCGGACGCGTACCTCGAAGCGATGGCGCGCTTCCGCGGCGTCTTCCCGGCGCACGAGGATACACCGGGCGCCCTCCAGATGCAGAAGGCGTTCCTGGAGGCCCGGGACGAGCCGCGGGCCTTCGCCGAGGGCCTTGAGTTTCTCGTGAGCCGGGGCGAGCCGACGGAGCCGAGCCCTGAGGGGCACCTCCGGTGGACGGAGTACGCGGGCCTCGACGCGGTCGGCGACTGGATCGATGCCCACCGGACGGAGCTCGGCGCGGTCGTGGCCCGTGAGCCGCTGCACGACCAGCTGCCCGACTCCTGGCCGCTCCGCACGCCGGGCGACCTTCACCTTCCGCCCCTCGCGGACGAAGGGGGGCAGGCCGTCGCCACCTTTTTGCGGGCCCTGCGCTGACGCTACGCCGCCTCCAGGTGCTCGGCCAGGATCGTCTCCACGTCCGGCTTCACGCTGCCCCAGTCGACGGACGGGGCCTTCGAGACGGTGACGAACTGGGGGGTGATGAACACGTCGTCCACCCCCGACACGCCGAAGAGGCGACGGGCCAGGGGATCCTCTGCGGCCTCGTCCGCCGAGGAGTACGCGGCCACGCCCCCGCTGAGAAAGGGGCCGTCGTCCGTCGTGAATTTGAGGCTGTTCGGATTGGGGGTCGACTCCGCCTGCGTGGTGGCCATGGGCGCTTCGGGATCGGGGGTGGTGGAAGGGAGAGCGAGCCGTGTCGGGCGTCGCAAAACGCGGGCCGTACGGACGAGTTCACGGGGGAACGAGCGCCGGGGTTGTACGGTGAATTCACTTGCGTCCTCCGCAGAATATAGTATCTTACCATTCTCCATCCTTCCAACGTCACGTTCCTCGTCCGGCCATGGAGTCCCTCGACGACCGCCCGTCGGCCCCGAATGCCGAACGCCCCGTGGAGGAGTCCCCCGACGGCGGCAAGGTGAGTCGCATCGCGTCCCACACGCAGGGGCTCTTTGCGGACCTCCGGGAGTGGATTGACCTGCGGGTCGACCTCGCGATCCTGGAGATGGAGGAGCGGCTCGACGCGTTCAAGAACGACCTGGCCCTCGGGCTCACGGTCGCCGTCTTTGCCTTCTTCGCCGCGTTCTTCTCGTTGACGACCGTAGCGCTGGGGGTGGGGTGGCTGCTCGGGCACCCGTTCTGGGGGTTCCTCGCGGTCTCGGTGGCGCTCATCCTAATCATCGTGACCCTCCGCGTGACGAAGCCGGCCCTGATGCCGCCCTCCAACCTGTTCGAGTCCCTCCGGGGAGAGCGGGCCGCGTCGGACGAGGGCCCGTCGTCCCGCCCCGCCTCGGCCGCGGTCGACGAGGCGGACGGCGCCGAGGCGCAAGCGTCCGCGCCCGACGCGAAGGCGTAGTGGGGATCCGGCCCCCAGGCCCTTTCGGTTACTCTGTTCTACGACCCTTTCTGCCCTATGGACTCGGATTCAACCAGAGCGGACGTGGAGGAACGCCTCCGCGAGACGGCGGACGCCATGGCCGATCGCTTCGACTCGCTGCAAGATGAGGTGTCGACCACCGGGTCGTCGCTGCGCGACTGGGTCGTCCAGAACCCGCTGAAAAGCGTCGGCGGGATGCTGGCGGCCGGCGTGGCGGTGGGGGCCCTCGTCGGCGGCGGCCGCTCGCGGCGGCCCGAGCACGCGGAGCTGCTCGACCAGTACATCGACGCGCTCCGCACGGAGGTGGAGGAGGCGATGGCGACGGGCGATACGCCGGGGGAGGCGGTAGAAAAGGCCCTGCGAGGGCGCGCCCCCCTCGTGGTGTACCGGGGCGACGGGGCGGACGCGTCCGAGGCGAGTCGCTCCGGCGGAAGTGTGTTGGGCGACACCCTCGGGTTCGTGGTGCGCCTCGTGGCCCGCGAGGTGATCCGCGACCAAATCCTCTCCTGGCTCGACGACCCCGACGTAGAGGGCCTGGGGGACGACCTCTTCGAATAGAGGCCGCGCCAGCAGCTCCCATCCGACCACTCTTTTTTGTACGACCGACCGACACACATGCGACTGATCATTTTTGGCCCGCCGGGTGCCGGAAAAGGCACGCAGGCCGGGCTGCTCGAAGAGCGCCACGGAATCACCCAAATCTCGACCGGAGACATCCTCCGGGAGGCCATGGCGCAGGAAACCGAGCTCGGCCAAAAGGCAAAGTCCTACATCGACGCGGGGGAGCTGGTGCCGGACGCGCTGGTCCGGGATCTCGCCGAGCAGGCCATTGCCGACGAGGGCCACGACGACTTCATGCTCGACGGCTACCCGCGCACCGACCAGCAGGCGGAGTGGCTGACCGAGTTTTTGGCGTCGAACGAGACGCCCCTCGACGGCGTCCTCAGCATGAAGGTGCCCGACGACGTGCTCGTGCGTCGGCTGAGCCGGCGCCGGGTGCACGAGGAAACGGGGGAAACGTATCACCTCGACCACGACCCGCCCCCCGAGGACGTGGACCCGGACCTTATCGTTCAACGCTCCGACGACGAGCCCGAGACCATTCAGAACCGGCTCGACGTGTACCGCGAGGAAACCGCGCCGCTGGCCACGTACTACGAGGAGCGGGACCTGCTCGTCCCGGTCGACGGGACCGGAGGCATCGAAGAGGTCTTCGGCCGCATCGAGGAGGCGCTGGACGCCCTCGAACGCTAGGGGCCGCACCGAGCACAATTGTCGAGTCCGTTGGCCGATCCCAACTCCCCGATGGCTTCCTCCACGCAGAGCGTGTCGTCCGACGAGCGTGTAGCGGCGCTGCGGGCGCGCATCGATGAGGCCCTCCCGGCGGTCGTGGACGGGCGGTCGCCCGCCTCGCTCTACGACGCCGTGGAGCACGTGCTGCGGGCCGGCGGAAAGCGCGTGCGTCCCGTCCTGCTCCTCCTGGTGGCCCAGTCGTACGGCACGTCCGTCGACCGGGCGCTGCCGGCCGCCCTCGCCGTGGAGGTGTTTCACAACTTCACGCTCGTCCACGACGACCTGATGGACGAGGACGACGAGCGACGCGGGGGCGCAACCGTGCATGCGAAGTGGAACCCCGGCACGGCAATCCTGGCGGGGGACCTCATGATGGGCCTCTCCTACGACCTGCTGGGCCAGGTGGAGGGAACGGACGCGGAGGCCCTCTACGCGGTGTACCACCCGATGGTGGAGCGGCTCTGTGCCGGCCAGGCCCTCGACGCGTCGTTCGAGACCGACGACGCGGTCACGGTGGAGGCGTACCTGGACATGATCGACCGCAAGACCGGGGCGCTTCTCTCGGCTGCGTTCGAGCTGGGAAGCGTCATCGGAGGCGCCCCGGCGCCCGAGCGCGATCGCCTCGGCACGGCCGGCCGGCTGGTGGGACGGGCCTTCCAGATCCAGGACGACCTGCTCGACCTCACCGCCGACGATGAGGCCTGGGGACGCGGCGTGGGGGGGGACCTCGTGCAGGGCAAAAAGACGTTCCTCACCCTGCGGGCCCTGGAGCGGGCCGAAGGGGCCGAGCACGATTGGTTCGCCCGCCTCGTGACCGACGGGGGGCTCCCGGGGGACGATGTGCCGGAGGCCCGCGAGCGGATGGCGGACCTGGGCATCTTCGAAGAGGCCCGCGAGGCGGTCCACACGTACACGGAGAAGGCCCACGATCATTTGCACCTCCTGCCGGAGACGGCCGCGGCGGAGACGCTCCACTGGCTCCTCGACCGTCTGCAGGCGCGCGGGCACTGACCCCTGCCGCCGCCCCGGGGCCCGGAGTTGTGCCGCGGGTCCGGAATGCACCCCGACAAGCGGATCGTCCGCCGTCGTCCCGCCCCTCACGCCCCATGATTGAACGCGAGGTCACCATCCGCAACCGGGCCGGCCTGCACACGCGGCCGGCGTCGATGCTCGTCAAGACCGCGTCCCAGTTTGAGGCGGAGGTCTACCTGCGGCGCGACAACTACGAAATCAACGGAAAGAGCGTCATTGGGGTCATGACCCTGGCCGCCGAGCAGGGGGCGACGCTCACGCTCGTGGTGGAGGGGGCGGACGAGGCCGAGGCCGCCGACGCGATCGAGGCGCTTTTTGCGGACGGATTCGGAGAAGAGCTCTAGCCCGGCCTGTTCGAGACGCCAGGCCGGACGCAGCGCAGGCCGCCATTGCCAGCCATTCACGCCATGGAAGAACCGCCCCCGGAATCCACATCCGCCGACGAACTGGTCATCGAGGGCACCGGTGCGGCGCCCGGCGTGGTCCTGGGCACCGCGTACCGGTACGAGGCCGCCGCCCCGACCGCCCGGCGCGACGCCATCGCGCCGGACGCGGTGGACGCGGAACTGGAGCGCCTGGCCAACGCCGTGCAGCGGGCCGAGCAGGGGCTGGAGGCCGACCGCGTGTGGGCGCCGGACGCCCTGGTGCCGGATGCCGACGCCATTTTTGAGGCGCAGGCCCTCATGCTGGGCGACGAGGACGTCCTGGAGGCCATTCGGCAGCGCATTCGAGACGCGAACGAGCCGGCGGGGGCGGCGGTGCAGGCGGTGCTGTCGGCCCACCGCGAACGACTCGAAGACAGCGAGGACGCGCACCTGCGCACCGGGGCCGACGACCTCCTGGCGTTTGAGCGCCGCCTCCTGCGGGCGCTCCGGCGCGGGGCCGCCGCGGCCCACATCGACGGGCATTCGGTGGTGGTGGCCCAGGACCTGACCGCCAGCGACCTGCTTCGCCTCCGACGCCACAACCTTCTGGGGGGCGTCACGGCCCGCGGCGGGCCCACCTCGCACACCGCCATTGTCGCCCAGGCGCTCGGGGTGCCTCTCCTCGTTGGGGCCGGAGAGGCGCTGGCGGCCGTCTCGGCGGGAGACCGCGTCGTCGTCGACGGGGACGAGGGGCGTCTGATTGCCCGCCCCGACCCGTCCACCGAGGAGGAATATCGAAAGCGAGCGGCCGACGCGCCGTCCCCGACGGCGGAACGGGAGCGCGCGCCCGAGGGCCCCCTCCGGACGACCGACGGCCATGCCGTCACCCTGCGGGCCAACGTGGGGCTGGAGGCCGAACTCGACCCGCTCCGGCCCGCCCCGCCGGACGGCATCGGGCTTCTGCGCACCGAACTGTTTTTGCGGGCCGACGGCGACCCGCGCTCGGTCGATGAGGAGCGGCAGGTGGAGGCGTACCGGCAGGCCATCGAGGCCGCCGGCGAGGGAGGGGCCACGATTCGTCTCCTGGACGTGGGGGGCGACGACCGGCGGTCCCAGGGGGCTGCCGAAGCGCACGAAGGCCATCCCGTCCTCGGCCGGCGGGGACTCCGGGTGCTCCTGGACCGGCCCGACGAGCTCTTGCGCCCCCAACTGCGGGCCCTCCTGCGGGCGAACCGTGAGGGCCCTCTCCGGATTCTGCTGCCGATGGTGACGGACGGGGCGGAGGTGCGGCGCGTGCGGCGGATTCTGGACGAGGAGAGCACCCGCCTCACGGAGAACGGCGTGCCCCACGATGCGAACGTGCCCCTCGGCGCCATGGTGGAGGTGCCCGCCATGGCCCTGCAGGCGCCCGCCTTCACCGAGTTGGTGGACTTTTTCTCCATCGGCACGAACGACCTGACCCAGTACGTCCTGGCGGTGGACCGGGCCGACGAACAGGTAGCGGCGCGGCACGACGCGCTGCACCCCGCCGTCCTCGGGTTGATCCTGCGCGTCGTCGAGGCGGGCCGGATGTCCGGCTGCCCGGTGGAGGTCTGTGGGGAAATTGCGGGTGACGTGCAGGCGGTGCCGGTGCTGCTGGGCCTCGGCGTCGACACCCTGAGCGTCGCGCCCCCGTCGCTGCCCGCCGTGCGCCGAATCGTCCGGGCAACCGGGTACGACGCGGCCAAAGACCTCGCCCGTGACGTGCTGCAGGCAGACGATGCCCAGGCGGTGCGCCGTCGGGCCCGGGCGTGGGTCGACACCCACCTATCGTCCTCCGGCACTGCTTCTTCGACGACGAACACACCGGACCGGTGACCCGCAGCGGCGCTGAGCGTGTTCCCGGCCCGTCACTGCCCCTCACTCTCACCACCTCCCCGTCATTTCCAACCGCACATCATGTCCGACTCCATTCTCGACCGCGTAAAGCAGGACCTCACCGACGCCATGAAGGCGCAGGACGACGTGCGCCGGCGTGCCCTCCGATCCCTCCGGGCGGCCCTCGCCAACAAGGAGATTGCGAAGCGACGGGCGGGGGCCGATTCCAGCCTCGAAGGTCAAGAGGAGCTGGCCGTCGTCCAGAAGCAGGTGAAGCAGCGCCGCGACTCGATCGAACAGTACGAGGAGGCGGACCGCGACGACCTGGCGCAGAAGGAGCGGGAGGAGATTGAGGTGCTCGAAGACTACCTGCCGGACCGGCTGAGCGACGAGGAGCTGGCCGAGCGGCTTGACGCAATCATCGACGACGTGGGCGCCACCTCGATGGCCGACATGGGGCCGGTCATGGGACGTGCCATGGACGAGTTGCGCGGCCGGGTGGACGGCAACCGGGTGCGGGAGATGGTACAGGATCGCCTCTCGGATTGACGCGGCTTCCGGAGGAATCAGTCGGGGCGTCTCTTCGCGTCACGGGGCTGTCCCCCTCCGCCGTGAACCTTATTCCGGCGGGCCGCTTTAATTAATTGCATCTCTTCTTCATCTTTTCGGGTAGGACCCTGTCTCCAGATCACCGGCGGTGTTGCCATGCTGACTGTGCTCGACTGGTTTATCCTCGTCATGCTCCTCGCGGGGCTCATCCGCGGGTACTTGGTGGGGGCCGTGCGTCAGGCGGCGAGCCTCCTTGGGCTCGTGGCCGCGCTTCTCTTTTCCGTGGAGTTTATGGGGGCGGTGGGGGCACTCATCGTAAAGAGCCTGGGCCTCGCCGAGTCGGTCGCGCCGCTCGCTGGTTTCACGGTGCTGTTCTTGGGGGTCTACCTCCTGTTTCTGGTCCTGGCCCGGCTCCTGGAGCAGCTGTTTGACACCCTGTCCCTCTCGTTCCTCAACCGGGCGGCCGGAGGGGCGGTTGGGGGGGCAAAGGCGGCGTTGCTCCTGAGCCTGCTGTTTCTGGTCCTCGCCGGCCTGGAGCTTCCGGAGAAGGAGACGCGGACCGACTCGGCCCTCTACCGCCCGGTTGCGCAGCTTCTGCCCAGGACGATCGAGGCGACCGAATCCTGGTTTCCTGCGGCCAAACGGGCGGCCGACCAGCTGGGCCGACAGGTGCGGTCCCGCATGGACGCGGTTCCGGAGTCGTCCGATTCGGGGAACGCCCGCTCGGGCCTCCAATCCGGGATTCAGTGATGTGCGCTGGGGCGCGTGGGGGCCTTGGAGAAGAAAGGGAATGAGGGTTGTGCTATTGGCGGCACCAGTTCGTTCACACGCGTGGGCTCACTAACTTTGCTCGTTCCTATGCCCGTTCTTGGCAGCGACATCTCGATCGACCTTCACATTGTCGGGGACGTTGAGCTTGACACCATCCGCGGCCTCGTGCAGGAGAATGGGCGCCTGCGCCCGGAGCTTGCAGGGGACCTGCAGCGTGCGATCGAAGACACGGCCCGCGAGATTTTGGATGGTGCGGGCGCGGAAGACTGCACGCTCAGCGTCGACCTGAATCTTGTTCGGGAGCGGGTGCCGGGGGCGCCGCGCCAGCGGGTGGAGGCCGACCTGAACGTGGAGGCCGACCGCTCCGCCCTGGCGGCGGCGGACGATGCCCTGGACGCCCCGGAGCGGGCGCGGATTGCCGCCGCCGCGGAGGCGCAGCTCAACGACCGCCTCCGAGACCGGGAACTGACCGACGTGGTGGACGCGACCGTGATCGTAACGCCCGTAGAATTTCGGTGAGACGGCGCGTTCTGGAAACAGCGCGGGCGCATCGGGAATTTCCCGTAGTCCCACTGGCGTTTCGTCTTCTCCCCCGCGCTTGTCCCCCGCATGGTCCCGGTCCGCTTGGAACTGAAAAACTTCCTGAGCTACGGCACGGAGGCCCCACCCCTCGAGTTCGATCACTTCGACGTGGCCTGCCTGTCCGGCGGCAATGGAGAGGGCAAGTCGGCCCTCCTCGACGCAATGACGTGGGCCGTCTGGGGGGCGGCGCGCAAGTCGAGCGGCCGTCGCAAGCCGGACGAAGAGCTCATCCGAATTGGGACCCGGCACATGCGGGTGGCGTTTACCTTCGACCTTGAGGACACGCGCTACCGGGTGGTCCGCTCCTTCTCCCGATCGGAGACGGGCAAGACCACGTCGTCCGACCTCGAGTTCCAGCTCCGCGACGCCGCCGGCGAGGGCTACCGCCCCCTCACGGGGGCGACCCAGCGCGAGACGCAGGCCCGGATCGAGGACACGCTGGGGCTGGACTACGACACGTTCATCAACTCGGCCTTTTTGCTGCAGGGCCGCTCCGACGAGTTTACGCAGAAGCGGCCCAGCCAGCGCAAGGAGATCCTCACCCGCATCCTCAACCTTGGCCGGTACGAGGCGCTCGAAGACGAGGCGCGCGACCACTGGCGCGAAGCGAAGGAGCGGCAGCAGCGCGCCGCGGCGGAGGTGGAGCGCCTGGAGACCGCCCTGGAGGACGTGCCGGACTGGGAGGAGGAGCGGGCGGCGGTGCAGGCGGACATCAAGGCGCAGACGGAGGCCCTCTCCGACCTCCGTGACCGGGAGAAGGCGCTGACCCAGAAGCGGGCCAACTTGGAGGCAACGGCCCGGGAGGCCGAGTCGATTCGCGAGTCGATGGCCAGCCTGGACGACCGGATCGAGGAGCACCGCGACGAGATCGAGGCCCTGACGGCGCGCATCGAGGAGGCCGAGGCGCTCCTGGAGGACCGCACGGCCATCGAGGAGGCGTACGACGAACACCAGTCCCTCGTCGCGGAGCGGGACGCCCTCGAAGACACGCGCGAACGCCACCGGACCCTTAGACAGAAGTTGGACGACATGTCGTCGTCCCTCCAGGAGCGGCGCAACGACGTCGAGCGTCGCCTGGAGCGACTGAGGGCCGAGCGGGCCGGGATCGAAGAGTCGCTGGACGACTGCCGGGAGACCCTCGCGCAGCGGGCGGAGGTGGAGACGCGCCTGCGGCGCGCCCAGGCGGCCCGGCAGCAGGTGCCGGAGCGGAAGCGGGTGCGCCGGCGTCGGGATCGGCTGGAGCAGCGGAAGGCCGAGGCGCGGGAGGCCATCGTGGGGGCGCGGCAGCAGCTTCGGGGCGAGATTGAGACCCTCCGGGCCCAAATCGAAGAGGAGGCGGAGGCGCTGGAACGGAGGGAGCAGATCGAGGCACGGATCGATGCGCTTCGCTCGAAGCAGGAGACGCGGGCGGCCCTGGACGAGCGCATGGCCGAGATCGAAGACGACGGGACGGCCCGGTCCCAGGCCGTCCAGGAGCAGGCGGGGCAGCTGGAGGCGCTGCGGGACGAACGCGAGCGGGAGGTCGAGGAGTTGCGGCGGTTTCGAGAGGCCGATGGGGACGTGTGCCCGACCTGTGGCACCGAGCTGACCGACGCCCACCGGGAGGAGGCGGAGGCCACGCTCCGGTCCCACATCGATGAGCTCGACACGGCCATCGAGTCGGCCCGGGCACAACTCGATGAAGAAAAAGAGCGACGGGCCGAACTGCGGCGGACCTACCGTCAGCTTCAGGACAAACGCGAGGCGCTGGACGACGTCGGGGAGGCCCTCGCGACGGCCCAGGAGCAGAAGCGGGCGCTGGAGGAGACGGCGGAGGCGCTTGCGGCCCACCGCGAAAAGGCCGAACGCCTTGACCAGCGCCTCACGGAGGGGCGCTACGCCGAGTCCGCGCGGCGGCAGTGGCAGGCCTGCAAGCAGCGCCTCGCGGAGACGGAGGTCGACGCGGAAGCCTTCGAGGCGCTGCAGAACCGGGCGGCCCAATTCGACCGGTACGCGGATCGGCTGGGCGAGATTGAGCGCGCAGCCGCACGACGGGAGGAGCTGGCGCAGAAACGGGACGAGCGGGACGAGAAGATCGAGCAGCTCCGGACGGCTTTGGACGAGAACCGTGTGGCCGAGGACGTACAAGAAGACATGGAGGATCTGCGGGCGAAGATCGACGCCCTGGAGTTCGACCCGGACCGCTTTCAGGAAATCCGAGAGCGCCTGCAGGCGTTGAGCGACGTGCCGGACCGCCACAACGCCCTCGTCAACGCTCAGGAAAATCGTGACGAGTGGATGGAGCAGCGGGCGCGGATTCAGGAGCGAATTGAGGACGCGGAGGGGGAGAAGAAGGAACTGGAAGAGCGCCTCGCGGAGTGCGAGTCGGCGCTGGAGGACAAGCCGGAGGTGGTCGCCGAGCAGGAGGACGTGTCGGAGCAGGTGGAGGCCGAAGAAGAGACGCTCACCGACCTGCAGCAGCGCCTCGGCAAGCTGGACGCGCAACTGGAGCAGGCCGCGGCGGACCAGGAGGCCCTGGAGGCGGCCCGAAAAGAGCGCCAAGACGCCGCCGCCGACCGCCAGCGGTACAAGCACCTCCGGGCCGCCTTTGGGAAGAACGGCATCCCGTCGCTCATCATCGAAGAGACGCTTCCCGACATCGAGGAGCGCGCAAACCGCATCCTGGACCGGCTCACCGACGGCCGGATGCACGTGCGGCTCGACACCCTCAAAGAGAAGAAAAGCGGAGGCACCAAAGAAACGCTCGAAATCATCATCACCGACGAGCACGGCGCACCCCGCCCCTACGAGACGTACTCGGGCGGCGAGAGCTTCCGGGTCAACTTTGCCCTCCGCGTCGCGCTGGCGCAACTGCTGGCCGAGCGCAGCGGCGTACGGGTGCGCACCCTCGTGATCGACGAGGGGTTCGGCACGCAGGACGAAGCCGGCATCGAGCGGCTCGTGGAGGCCATTCAGGCGATCCGCGAGGACTTCGCTAAGATCCTCGTCATCACGCACCTCGAACGGCTCAAGCGGGCCTTTCCGGTGCGCATTGAGGTCGAGAAAGATCCCTCCGTCGGCTCCACCTTCGAGCTCGTCGGGGCGTAGCCCGCCGTCGAGAATCGGTCCGACGGGGCGTCTCCCGAACGGTGACGGCCCAGCGTCGTACGGATCCACACGCCTTTCGCCCACGCCCTTTCTGCCGGTCAGCTACACCCATGCCCGAGGACGAAATCGAGAAGCTCTACTACTCGATCGGGGAGGTCGGCGAGATCGTCGACCAGGAGCCCCACGTCCTCCGGTACTGGGAGCAGGAGTTCGAGGTCTTGAGTCCCCGAAAGAACCGGGCCGGGCGGCGGGTCTACACTCAGGACGACGTGGAAACGGTCGAGCGCATTCGTCACCTCTTGAAGGACGAAAAGTACACGATCGAGGGGGCGCGGCAGGCCATTGCACGCCAGGACGCCGGGGCGGAGGGAGGCGACGACATCGAGGACGACCTGAAAGCGCTCCGGGCGTTCCTCGTTGAGCTCCGCGACCAGCTTGACGAGTAGCCCGCCTCCAGCGGTGCGCCGGGCCGTTCGGACGGCCTCCCGCTACGCCGTTACCGGGGCCTCCCGCAGCGTCTCGCGGAGGACGTAGTGGAGAATGCCGCCGTGGCGGTAGTAGCGCACCTCGACGGGCGTGTCGCACCGGGCGATGGTGGGGAAGGTGGTGGCCGTGCCGTCCTCGGCCGTGGCCGTCACCGCAATCTCCTGGCCGGGCGCAAGGTCTTCGTCGAGCGGAATGTCGAACGTTTCCGTGCCGTCGAGCCCCAGGCTGTCGGCGTCCGCGCCGTCGGCGAACTGGAGCGGCAGCACGCCCATCCCGATCAGGTTGGAGCGGTGGATGCGCTCGTAGCTGGCGGCGAGGACGGCCTCCACGCCCAGCAGGTCGGTCCCCTTCGCGGCCCAGTCGCGGCTGGAGCCCATGCCATAGTCCTCGCCCGCGAGCACCACGAGCGGCACGTCGTGTGCCTGGTAGTCCATCGCCGCCTCGTAGACGCTGGTCACCTCGCCGTCCCGCAGGAAATTCTTCGTAACGCCGCCTTCCGTGCCGGGCACCAGCTCGTTCTTGATGCGGATGTTGGCGAAGGTGCCGCGCATCATCACCTCGTGGTTGCCGCGGCGGGCGCCGTACGAGTTAAACTGGCGCGGCTCCACGCCCTGCTCGATCAGGTACGTCCCGGCGGGGCTGTCCGGCGGGATGGCGCCGGCGGGCGAGATGTGGTCGGTGGTCGTCGAGTCGCCCACCTTCACCAGCACGCGGGCGTCCTCAATGGAGTCCACCGGGGGCACCTCGGGCGTCAGGTCGACGAAGAAGGGCGGCTCCTTGATGTAGGTGGAGTCCTCCTCCCAGTCGTAGACCGCCCCTTCCGGGATCTCGATCTCGTTCCACGTCTCGTTGGCGTCCTCGATGCCCTCGTACTCCGCGGCGAAGAAGTCGGGCTTCACGGCCGTGTCGACCAGGCGCTTCACCTCCTCGCTCGACGGCCAGAGGTCCCGCAGGTACACCTCGTCGCCGTCGGCCGTCTCGCCGATCGGGTCCGTGGTGAGGTCGATGTCGACGGTGCCGGCGAGGGCGTAGGCCACCACGAGCGGCGGCGAGCCGAGGTAGTTGGCCTGCACGAGCGGGTGGATGCGGCCCTCAAAGTTGCGGTTGCCGCTGAGCACGCCGGAGACGATCAGGTCGCCCTCTTCGATGGCGTCCTCCACCGGGTCGGGCAGGGGGCCGCTGTTGCCGATGCAGGTGGTGCAGCCGTAGCCGACTGTGGCGAACCCAAGCTCCTCGAGGTACGGCAGCAGGTCGCTTTCCTGCAGGTAGTCGGTCACGACCTTCGATCCGGGCGCGAGGCTCGTCTTGATGTAGGGCGGGACGGTGAGCCCGGCCTCGACGGCGTTCTTGGCGAGCAGGCCCGCGCCCAGCATCACGGAGGGGTTTGAGGTGTTCGTGCAGCTGGTGATGGCCGCGATGACCACGTCCCCGTGCGTGAGGTCGAGCGTGTGGGTGCCGTCGTCGTACGTGCCGGTGGCGCCGAGCTCGTCCGCGTCGAGCCCAAAGCCGGTGGGGCCGGACGGAGCGGTCAGCGAGTCCGCGAAGGCGTCCGGCAGCTCCGGGACGCGGATGCGGTCCTGGGGGCGCTTGGGGCCGGCCACGCTCGGGGTGACGTCGCCGAGGTCCAGCTCCAGCACGTCCAGGAAGTCGGGGGCGGGCGTGTCCGGGGTGTGGAAGAGACCTTGCTCCTTCGTGTAGCGCTCCACGAGGTCGACCTGCTCCTCGGAGCGGTTCGTGCGGCGCATGTAGTCGAGCGTCTCGCCGTCGATGGGGAAGAAGCCCATTGTGGCCCCGTACTCGGGCGACATGTTGGCGATGGTGGCGCGGTCGGGCACCGTCAGCGTCCGCAGGCCCGCGCCGAAGAACTCGACGAAGCGGCCCACGACGCCGTACTCGCGGAGCATCTGGGTAATGGTGAGCACGAGGTCGGTCGCGGTGGCGCCTTCCGACAGCTCGCCCGTCAACTCGACGCCGACCACCTCCGGCATCAGCATGTAAAGCGGCTGCCCCAGCAGGGCGGCCTCCGCGTCGATGCCGCCCACGCCCCAGCCGAGCACGCCCAGGCCGTTGATCATGGTGGTGTGGCTGTCGGTCCCCACGAGGGTGTCGGGGTAGGCGAGGGGCGTCCCGTCCGCCGTGTCGCGCGTCCACACCCCGCGGCCCACGTACTCCAGGTTCACCTGGTGGCAGATGCCGCTGGCCGGGGGGACCACGCGAAAGTCGTCGAAGGCCTGCTGGCCCCACTTCAGGAACTTGTAGCGCTCCTGGTTGCGGCGAAACTCCAGCTCGCTGTTGAGCTGGACCGCGTTTGGCAGGCCGAAGTGGTCCACCTGTACGGAGTGGTCGATGATGAGGTGGACCGGCACCTCCGGACTGATGCCGTCCGGGGCAGCGCCGAACCGATCCATCGCCGACCGCAGGGCCGCGAGGTCCACCACGGACGGGACCCCGGTGAAGTCCTGCAGCAGCACGCGGGAGGGCGTGAACGGGACGGCCGCCTCGGTCGGGGCGGCGGGGTCGTACTGCGCCAGCCGGCGGACGTGCTCTTCGGTCACGAGGTCGCCGTCGCACTCGCGCAGGAGGCCCTCCAGCAGGACGCGGATGGAAACGGGGAGCCGGTCGAGATCGACGCCGTCCAGCGCGGAGAGGCGGTAGAGATACGCGCGTCCGTGACCGGTCGCGAACGTGTCGAGGGCGTCGAAGGGATCGGGAGCGAGATCAGCGGGGGCAGACATCATCCGAAAGGGGCTGAAGCGAGGAGGCCGCGCGGGTTCTCTTCAATTCCGAAGGGCCCGCTGAGGCTCCGCCAAATCCGTGGGACGACCCCGTGGCGTCCCGCCGGGCATGTCCCCACATCTGTGCGGGAGAACGCCTTTAAAGCGCGTCAAACGTCCAGCCCTCGGCGGAAAGCGTACGGAGAATGGTCTCCAGGGCCGGGAGGGTGACGTCCTCGCAGACGGGATTGTCGTGGAGGACAATGACGGAGCCGGGGCGCACGTGGCGCACCACGAAGTGGGCCACCCGCTGGGCCCGGGCGGTCTTCAGGTAGTCCCCCGGCATCACGTCCCACATCACCATCCGCTGGTTCTGGGCCGCGCACCACCGGCGGAGCCCCTGCGTGGGGTGGCCGTAGGGCGGGCGGAGCGCCCGGAGCCGGGTTTGCGTGAGGGACTGCAGCCGCCGCGTGGTGCGGGCAACCTCACTCTGCAGCTGCTCGTGGGGCACGGACCAGGGGTCGACATGGGTATAGGTGTGGTTGCCGACGAGGTGCCCGGCCCGGGCAATGGCGCGGGCACGGCCCGGATGCCGGTCCGCGTTCTGGCCGACGAGGAAGTGGGTGGCCTGCGCGTCGTACTGCGCGAGCAGGTCGAGCAGGTCGTCCGTGAGCTCCTCGGTCGGGCCGTCGTCGAAGGTGAGGTACGCGGTCTTGGCCGCCGCCTCGACCCGCCAGAGGAGGTCCGGAACGAAGCGGTGGAACGGGCGCAGGCCGTGGGTGGCCAGGTAGGGAATGAGGAAGCGCATTGCGGGAGGCGTACGACGGGATTTGGTGCGCGAGTCGAGCGGGTGGGTCAGGACGCTCGTGTTTCATCATGGGCGTTCCGTCCGGCCTGCCGCTCTCGTGACGGCGCCACCAGGGCCCAGCCGCCCGCGAGGGGGATGGAGAGCACCAGCATCAGGACGGTCGCGACGGTGGACCGGAGCAGTTGGCGCTGCCCGAAGTGGGACGCGGCCGGAAGGGTGAGCACCACGTCCGCGCCCATCTTGCCGAGGAGGGCGAGGAGGGTGGGCTGTCGCCACGCGGGCAGGGCGAGGGCGGCGGCACAACAGGCAAGCAGCGCGGCGTGGACCAGCCAGAGCCCCACGGCCTGGGCCTGCACGAACCGGGACGGCGCGCGGATCGCCTGACGGAACCACTCGGCCTGATTCCGGAGAAGATCGACGAACGAATCCGCAGGCGGACGCGTCACGGCGGCCTCCGGCTCGGGATTGAAGGCGGCCGCAGCGGGTGCGAGAGGGGCAGGCGGCACAGAGGCCTCGGGGGACGTCGAGCCGGGGGCCCGCGATTTGGCGTCGAGGGCCCGGTTGGCCGTGCCGGGGCCCAGGGGAAGGCCCAGATGCGCGGCCCCGCCGAGGAGCGTCAGGCGGCCCAGGTGCTGGAGGGCCTCCAGGCGGGGCAGGAACAGGTCGTCGTGCTCCACCAGCGTAGGGCCCATCACGACGGGCGCGTCGGCCCGGCTCTGCCGCACCATCGACCGCGGCCAGGTGGGCGGGGCGTCGGCCGCGGCGGGAAGGGTCAGGGTGACGTCGCCCGGGACCGGCCCATCGGGCCGCGCGACCGCAATGCGGTCGGTGGGGTACGCGCAGGACTGCACGGCGTCCCGGAGGCGTCCCGCATCCTCGTCGCGGACGGGAACGATCGTCACGGACGGCCACTCGGCGGGCGCGCTCGGCGGCGACCCGCGCCGGGCGGCGAGAAAGCCCAGGGCCGCGGCCCCTGCCAGAAGCGCATACGTTCCGACGAGGCCGGAGAGAATAGCAACGAGGACGGGGGGCATGAAAAACGGGAGGATCGACGGAGCGGCCGAGTGGTGGAGGAACGTGGAGCTACGGCTGGCGCAACTGATGGTGGGGCGGACGCAGGGCCTGCAGGTCCTGATGCAGGGCAAACCGGACGCCCGTCACCCCGTCCGGGCCGACGCCGAGCGCCAGGTCGAGTGCAGGCACCTCGCGAAACGAGAGCCCCATCCGAAGCCCGACGGACGCGGCCGGCCGCAGGGGCACGGATGCCTCCCCCACGTCTGCGGCGTCGTCAAACGTGAGGTCAAGCGCCGCGTCGGCAAACACGTTGTCGTACACGCTCGCGGCGTGGAGGCCCACGTGGCCGCCAAGGCGAAGCACACTTAGGGGCCGGGCGAGCGGAAAGCGGTACAGCATGCTGCCGATCAGGCGGTCGGAGTCGACGAAGCGGTGTCGGGACAACCCGGGGACCTGGGTGCCGTCGAGCATCGGGCGCAGGTAGTAGGGGACGGGCGCCTCGCCGCGCGCCACAGTGCGGGCCAGGGACAGCCGTCCCACCAGGTGATGCGCGCCGCCGAGGGGCACCAATCCTTCGGCGCTGAGGTCCAGGCGATCGTACTGCACGAACGAGGAGACCGCCCCGTATCGCTCCCAGCCGCCGTTTAGGAGCAGGCCGCGCGTGGGCCGGGGACGAGGGGAACGGGTGTCGTACTGCACGTCGACCCCTACGCGCAGGGCGGTATGGCTCGGGGCCAACGGGCCGATCCGACTGCTCGCCAGTTGCCGGAGGTGTCGCCGGGACGCCGCGTCCAGGCTCGGATCCGCGGGGGATGGAACGCGATCGACCCGGTGCGCCGAGAGGCCGACGTGGGGTTGGAGGAGCAGTCGCCGGTCGAGAAAGTGCTGTCCGGCCCGAATGCGGATCCGGGCGGCGGAGCGTTCGATGGGCTGCCGGGCGTCGGACGACGACCTAGGCCCGAGTCCATAAAACCAGTCCCGGTTCGTGTGGAGGCCCCGGGCATTCACGAGCACATACTGGCGGGCCCGCTGGGGATTGGCACTGGCCCAGGCCGCGGTGGCCACCTGTTCGTGCCGGGCGGGCGCCGCGGTGAGAAGGGCCTGTGCGTGCCGACGCCCCAGGTGATGCACGACGAGTCCGGCCCCGGCGCCCCCACCGACCCGTGGGCTCCACGTGGCGAGGGGATACAGCCGGAGGTTGATGGCGGGCTCGTCCGGGGCCCCTGGAAACGCCTGCCCGGCCGCCGGGGTCGCCGTCAGCCCCACCATCCCGCCGAGGAGAAGGGCGAAGGCGGCCCGGAGACCGCGTTGGCGAAAACACGTCTGGGATCCCCAGGAGGCAAAATGAGACGGGAGCGTGTGCATCAGTGGGAGCCGTCACCTATGTTGAAATGGATCCTGCCGCACGGCGCGGCGAGGGGGGAGGTTTCAGTGTAACTGGTTCTTCCCGGTCAGTCATCAAAAACCGTATGCGAATCCTCGTAGTCGGAAGTGGAGGACGAGAGCACGCGCTCGTGAAGGCCCTGGCCCAGAGCGATCAGGTGTCCGCCCTGTTCGCCGCGCCCGGCAACCCCGGCACGGCCCAGAAGGCCACAAACGTGGGCCTGGAGGCGACCGACCTGGACGGGCTGGTCGACTTTGCGGAGACGGAGGCCATCGACCTCACCCTGGTGGGGCCCGAGCGGCCGCTCGTGGCGGGCATCGTCAACCGATTCGAGGCGGCCGGGCTGCCCATCGTGGGGCCCACGAAGACGGCCGCGCAGCTGGAGGGCAGCAAGGCCTTCGCCGATCAATTCATGGCGCGCCACGACGTGCCAACGGCATCGTTCCGGGTGTTCGACGCGGAAGAGGCCGACGACGCGGCGGCCCACCTCGATGCGGTGGGGGCCCCGGTCGTGGTGAAGGCGGACGGCCTGGCGGGCGGGAAGGGCGCCTTCGTGTGTTCGACCCTGGACGAGGCCCACGACGCGCTGGGCCAGATCGTAAACCAGCGGGCCTTCGGCGCGGCGGGGGATCAGGTCGTGATCGAGGAAAAGATGGAGGGGGAGGAGGTGAGCGTCCTGGCCCTCACCGACGGGGCGCACTACGTTCTCCTCCCGCCGTCCCAGGACCACAAGCCCATCGGGGAGGGCGGCACCGGCCCGAATACAGGGGGCATGGGCGCGTTTGCCCCGGCCCCGATCGTGGACGGAGCGCTGCTCTCACGCATCTGCCGCGAGATCATCGAGCCGACCCTTCAGGGCATGCAGGAGGAGGGCACGCCGTACCGCGGGGTGCTCTACTGCGGCCTCATGATCACGGAGGAGGGGCCGAAGGTGGTCGAGTACAACTGCCGCCTCGGCGATCCTGAGGCCCAGGTCGTGCTTCCGCTCGTGGAGTCGGACCTGGCCGCGCTCTTCCGGAACCTCGCGGACGGCGACCTGCAGGGCGGCAACCTCCGGACCACGCCCGGAGCGGCGGCCTGCGTCGTGCTCGCCTCGGACGGATACCCGACCGACTACGAGACGGGATTTGAGATTGCCGGGGTTGGCGACGCGGAGGCCCTCGAGGACGTGTCGGTCATCCACGCCGGCACCCGGCTCACGCCGGAGGGGACGCTCGTGACCGGCGGGGGACGCGTGCTCGGCGTCACCGCCACCGGACGAGACCTGCCGGCGGCCCTCGACCGGGCGTACGACGGCGTCGACCGCGTCGAGTTTGAAGGCAAGACCTACCGCCGCGATATTGGTGAAAAAGGACTGGCTCACCTGAATGCATCGTAGGCCCCCCTGTGTGTATGCGTTGCCGCCATCTGCTGTGCGCTGGGCTTGCGGTCCTGCTTCTGTGGGGGGGCGGAGGCGCGTGGGCCACGGGCTCGGCGTGGGCGCAGGGGACAGACCGCGCAGCGGGGACGGTCCTCGCGCAGTTTGAGGAGGCACGGGCGCTCGCCGTCGATCCGCGGGAGCGCCTCTACGTCGCGGACGCGGGGCGTAGCGTGGTGGGCATTTTTGAGGCCGATGGCACCCGCCGGGCTGTGCTGGGCGGGGCGGGCACACGACCGGGCACGTTCGACACGCCCTCGGCCATCGATCCGACGAACGGGCAGGTTCTCCTCGTGGCCGACACCTACAACGGGCGCGTCCAGCGGTTGTCGACGGAGGGGCAGTATCTCGAGTCGCTGCCCGTCGGGCAGACCGGGCGGCGGGCGGCCGGGGAGTGGACCTTTCAGGACGGGCAAGGAGGGGCCTCGGTCCAGGGCGATGTGCGGCCAATCGGGGTGGCGCGGGACGATGAGGGGGCCGTGTTCGTGCTCGATTCGCGCAACCGCCAAGTCTGGAAGTGGAGTGACGTAGGGCAGGCGCAGGCCGTCGTGTCTGGGCGAGGAGGGCGGCTGCAGGATCCGGTTGCGTTGGCCCTGGGGCCGGACCGCCGCCTGTACGTGGCCGACGCCGGTCGCGAGGCGGTGCTCATCTACGATGCCGTCGGCACATTTCGCCGTCGCGTGCCCGGACTCGCCCCGGCCGCCGTGCAGGCCCTCGCCGTCCATCGCGGCCGGCTGTGGGTTGTGTGTCCGCGCCGTGTCCTCGTGTGGGACCGGGCGGTGGGCGTCGTCGCGGAGCACACGGTCGACCTCGGCGAGCCGCTCGTTGACGTGGCCGTGTACCAGGACCGCGCGTACCTGCTTACCGAAACGCGGCTGCTTCGGCGCCCGGCCTGGTAGCGGCAGAGAGACGAACGTCGTCGGGAGGCAGCGTCGCTCGGGGAATCGCTAATGCTCGTTTCGTTCCGCTGGCGCGGTACCGCTCGTGTCGTACGCTCCGTCGATTGTTCGGGTGCTGCTGCTGTGTGGCGTGGGGGGACTGCTCCTGGGCGAGGCGGCGGCGCAGGACACGACGCAGGTGCTGAGGGACCTCGGGCGTCACCGGGATACAATCGATACCTTTCAGCCGCAGCCGTATCAGCTACGCCGGTTTGTGCTGCCAGGCAGCGAGACGATTCGGGTCGGCCCGACGCGCCTCGATACGTCCGAGTACCGGATCGAGGCGCGAACCGGGCGGTTGTGGGTGCGTCGGGACGACCTCCTCGGGGCCCGCGACACCCTGTTCGCCCGCTACCGGACGTATCCGTTCGCCTTCGAGGAGGTGTATCGCCGCCGGGCCCCGGACACGAGTGCCGCGGCCGACTCGGCGACGGTGGTCGTGGAGGAGACTCGTCCCGACACCACCGGGTTCGATCCCTTCGCCGGCATTGACATTCAGCGGAGCGGCTCCATCTCGCGGGGCGTGGTGGGCGGCACGCAGCGCGACGTGAGCGTGGAGTCGGGGCTCCGCATGCAACTGCAGGGCGAGGTGGCCGACAGCGTGTTCGTCCAGGCCCTGCTCACCGACGAGAACACGCCCATCCAGCCCGAGGGCACGACCCAGCGCCTTCAAGACTTTGACCGCGTTTTTCTATCGGTGGAGGCCCCCCAGGGCAGGGCTCGCCTCGGCGACGTGGACGTGGATCTCGACGGCGGGACGTTCGGCCAGTTCTCGCAGAAGGTGCAGGGCGTCTCCGTCGAGAGCGACGGGCTGGGTGCGGCCGCCGGGCTGGCGGAAGGGGAGGCCACGGCCTTCGGGGCGGTGAGCCGGGGGCAGTTCCGCACGCAGGACATCGCGCCGA
>ERZ1034569.238-NODE-238-length-21202-cov-13.685251_pt1 | contig 21202 bp, 30 predicted proteins | sample MGYA00520706_ERZ1034569 | MGnify/ENA primary metagenome ERZ1034569 (study PRJEB33760, sample SAMEA4777722) | hypersaline lake metagenome | biome: hypersaline environment; feature: brines | place: Spain | collected 2014-08 | depth 0 m ...
CCGCGTTGTGCCAGTCGACAGCGCCGGGGTCGCCTTCACCGCGTTCGTCAACGCCGAGACCAGCGATGTCTACACCGCGGACGACGACGAGGACATCCGCCGATTCCTCCGCGGCCAACCCACCACGACGAACACCTCTCAGCCAGGAAGCGACGAGCAGGAACCCGGGGAGACGGTGACAATCGACGTCATCGAAGACGGGACTGTCATCGAAGAAACCACGGTGAACGCATCCAACTATTCTGTGAGCATACAACGCAACTAACCACAACGTTTAAAAGCGGTTTAGCGTTCGTAACACCGTATGAGTAACGTCCTTGTCTTCAACAAATACGACACCGACGCCATCGAAGTCGACGACCCAGGACTCGAACGATACATCGGCTTAGAAGCAAAGATCATGCCGAAAGGAAGCGGTCGTAACGTCGACAAACGATTCCACAAATCAGACATTCTCATCGTCGAACGACTCATCAACAAGTTAATGGTCACCGGCCACAAAAAACGCAAACACCGCATCACCTCCGGCCACCAAACCGGGAAACACGCATCAGTGGTGCAAATGGTCGAAGAAGCATTCGAGATCATCGAAGACGAGATGGACATGAACCCAATCGAAGTCCTCGTCCAAGGCGTTGAGAACGGCGCGCCACGCGAAGAAATCATCACCATCGAGTACGGCGGTGCTCGATACCCGAAAGCCGTTGAGTGCGCCCCACAACGACGCATAGACATCACCTTGCGACACATGACCCAGCAAGCCAAACAAGAGAGCTTCCGATCGAAGACCTCCGTGCCCCGAGCACTCGCTGACGAGATCATGAACGCATATGACATGTCGACGGATAGCAAAGCCATCCAGAAAAAACTCGACTTAGAACGACAAGCAGATAGTAGTAGATAATGGGCTTGTTTAGCTGGCTCACCGGTTCATCGTCAGGTGACCCCCAGCGAGGACGCGACGACATCCTACGAATACACGGGTTTCTAGAAAAGCAGCTGGCCTGGGTCCAAGAAGCCGACGGGGGGAACGTCAGCACAGAAGCCATAAGCAGCGCTCAAGACATCGTGGAAGAATCCGAGCAAGACATCAAAGAGTTTCTCACCGTCGTGGACGCCCCGCCAAAAGAATACGGTCATCTCCGCGAATTCATCACGATGATCAAGGGCCAGGTACAAGATATTCGACGTTTCAAAAACGCTTCTACCTCGCTTGAACGACTCATCGAACGCGTTGAAGACTGGGTAGAACGCTTCAGAAACCAACGTTGACGTTTTCGTAGAGAAAACACGTTCTCATCCTATAATCCCAGAACTGTTTGTAGCAAGAAATCCGGATGAACCATCGAGCAGCAAATGATTGAATATCAGAGTTGTTGTAGGCAGCCTGTGGCTCCGCAGCGTGGTCTTGTTAACCGTGTTGAGAAACCCGTCTACGCTGGCTTCACCGGATGAGCGCGCGACGCGGGTTCTCTTTCTTCACGTCTTCCAGGTTAACGATGGGAGCTTCCATCTTAATACTGTCTTCAAAGCTGATACGTGGACACGCGGTGTTCACCCAGCAGTCAACGAAGTTGAAGTCGTCGAGCATAGAGAAGTCAATTGTGTTGTCGATGAAGTAGTAGAACTCTTTGTCAGGGTACTCGTCTTCTAAGTCGAAGGCGCGCTGGAGCATCATCTGACCGGGCTTCGTGGTGACGAGCACGCCGATCTGGTCTTCCATGTGGAACGTGCTCACCGCCGCGTGGTACTTCTGGCGGATGTCCCCGATTTCCTCGTCGTCGATGACGTAGTTTGTCTCGTTGAACGGGTTGTGGCCGTAGACGTTCTTGTTCTCGTTCTTCCACAGGAGCGCACGGGGGTGGAACATGCCGTCGCCGATGTAGGCGAAGTCATCGAAGTCGACCTCGCTGTATTCTTGCCATGGTTGCACGTTGCACCCGAGGACTTGGCCTTCGTTCCGCGTGTGCCCTGTCTTTAACACCTTTGTCTCTGTCCCTGACGCTTCGATTTGCTCTACGAAGCTCTCTAAGTTATCAATGAGTTGTATCGTGGTGAACACCGCAACGGTGTCTGGGAGGCTGTCGAGGTACTCGTCTGGTAAGTCGATATCTGCGTTCAGTTTGGCAGGGACATGGACAACTTGCATATGCCTTATGAGGGGAACCCTGTATTAAAGCGTTGCTTCGTTGAGATAGCTGTACACGCGGTCCATGTGTTGGATGAAGCACTGGTTCACACTCACCGCTGTGTGCTCAACGACGGTGAGATCCAGTAAGCCCTCCATCTCCGTCGTTGCTTGCCGTGGCACGCTCGGATCCTCTGATACGAATACGAGGATGCTGGTGTCAACGTCGTCAACGTACCCGTACGGGTATAAATCATCGAAGCTTCGCAGGCTCCCCGGCAAGCCGCTTCGTTCATCACGGTATAGATAATGATGGTGTTTGAACGCGGTTGCCACGTAGCCCTCCGGGTCGTCGAGTAAGTCAACATCCCACCATGGGTCGTAGAGGATGAGCCCGGCGACATCGGTCCTGGTCGCGACGCTCAAGGCGACAAGGCTACCAAAACCGATGCCGAGCAACACCGGCTGGTCGGTTACATCGTCCACGACGCGTTGCACGCTCACACCAGGGTGTTCTTTGAGGAACGACCCGTGGCTCTGCATACTACCGGGGTAGCGCGGGTATAACGCTGTCTGGCCGCGTTGCGCCACCCAGTGCATCACGGAGGCATACGTGTTTGTGTCGGGGAAGTCGGCGAGGATGACGACGGCGCCGTCGTCAGACCCGGGTATCGACGTGCAGTACGTGTCGTCGTGATACCCGTGGTGCATCAGCGCAGCGTTGGACGCGTCGGTTGCTCTGTGTCGACAAGGAGTGATGGTAGCGAGCTAAGTGATTGTTCGACGGTGACGCCGCCGAGCTGCGAGAAGAATCCTTGTCGGAACTCTGCGTTGTCCGTGGTCAAGGATTTGTTTGTCTCTGTCTCCAAGTACTCCATCGCTGCGTCTTCACCGCCGAGGTCGTCGACGAGACCTGCGTCTTCGCTTTCAACTCCGACGAAGAACACGCCGGTGCGGACTTGCTCTCGCTCTTGCTGTGTGAGACCACGGTTTTCAGCGACGTCTTCGAAGAAATACTCTCCGATGGCGTCGATCTTGCTTTGCAGCACTGCTTCTTCCTCGTCGGTGAGCTCTGTGAACGGTGAGCCGAGCTCTTTGTATTGGCCTCGTTGTACTTGCTGGTATGTTACGTTGTAGTCATCGAGTAACCCGCTGAACTCGAGGTAGCTCGCTGTGACGCCGACGCTCCCAGTGATACTCACCGGGTCTGCGACGATGTGGTCAGTGGCGCTGGCAACCCAGTATGCGCCGCTCGCTCCGACTTCTCGGATCTGCGTGGCGATAGGTTTATCTACGTCGTCGACGGCCCGGACGATTTCGTGGCTTGCAACGGGGGCTCCTCCGGGACTGTTCACTTTGAGGAGGATAGCGTCAACACCGGCGTTGTCACCGGCGTCTCGGATCGCCTCGGCGATTTGACCGCTTGTCAGTCGTTGTTGGAATAATTGGTTTGATGAAGAGCTTGTTATTGTGCCGCTCACGGGTATGACTTTGACCTCGCCGCTCTCGGAGAAGTTACCTTGCATGAGTGACGAGGACGATGTTGTTGCGATGATTGCTGCTCCCGCTACCGCAGCGATGAACAAAGCGGCGATGACTGTGACGATGATAAAACGGTTTCGTTCCATACCACAGAGAAAGCGTGCTTGTTTTTTATGTTCTCCCACAACGAACTTTTAAAAAAACGTTTGTGTGCATGCCTAGTGTATGGGAGACGACGAACAGAAACGTAAGAAACCACCGTTACCACACGACGATCAAGTCCTTGGCTTGCTCGAGAAACGACTCGGCGGGTCCAGGAGTGACGTTCGATGCGTTGATGGCTACACGCGTAACTGTCGTATCCCAGGACGTTTGAAACGAAAACTATGGGTTCGTGAAGGCGACATCGTCATCGTCGAACCATGGGATCACCAAGACCAAACCCGTGGTGACATCGTGTTCAAATACCGTCGGCAACAAGCCGACTGGCTCCGAGACAATGGTTACTTAGACGACGTCCAAGACCTCGAAGAATTCTAAGGCGTTTCTTCACGCCCGAAGAACTCATCGACGATTACCACTGCGACGCCGACGGTGAGGAGCGCGTCCGCGACGTTGAACACCGGCCACCAGCCAATGTTAATATAGTCGACGACGTGGCCGTAGACAACGCGGTCGACGAGGTTACTCACACCCCCTGTTATGATGCACCAAACAGCCCAGTCAGGGAGGTGGTCTCGATACCAGTACACCGTTGCGAGGATGATGATGCCTGCGATGAGTAATGCCGCGTTGTATCCTTGGAAGAAGCCAAACGACGCCCCGGTGTTAGTCACTCGTTGAAACGTGATGAAGGAGAGCGTTGTCGACCCTGTAATCGTTGCTTTGACGTACTGGTCGATGAGGAACGCGGCGAGGAAGAAACCTGTCTTACCGACGGTTTCGACGTCCACTGTTGCGATCTCCGTGCTCTGCTTCTAACTTGTCGAGCTTGCTCTGCACGTGCTGCAACTGCGACTTCACCGTGTCAAGTTTTTCTAAGACGAGCTGTACGTCTTGGTGTAAGTCATCGTCGCCGCCGCTGTTTGCTTGTGTGCCCGGATACCCTGGGTCGCTGCTAATATCCTGTTGGTCAACGGATTGTCCTGTTGGCTCGTCGCTGAGCTCGTCCTCAGCGCTTGGCTCGTCTAAGTCTAAGCCATCATCGTCTGGTAGGTCCAAGCCACTGTCAAGGTCTTTGTCTTGTTTGAATCGGTCGAGGAATCCCATCAGCGTTCGTCTTTGGCTGTGCCCCAGGCACGGTCGATGATGCTGTCAGGGATGTAGTTGATGAACCGGATGGTGAGAAGGGCTGGCTCAACGGATATGGTTCCTTCCCTGACTCCGTTCAGTAAGAACTTGTTCGGTTGCGATTGTACTTTTTCTGACACGGTTAGGAGGATCACCGTGTTTTTGATTTCTTGCGCGGAGTCATACCGTTGTCTGAACGCAACTCGTTGCTCCCCGGTGATGGCGAGTGCGTCTCCGACCTCTGTCACGGTGTCAGCTTGGAACACTTCGTCTTGTTGGTCGTCGGAGAGCGTGTTACCGTTAAACGTGAAGTCGTCGTTGTTGAAGGCGGCCTCGTCCATCACGAAGGTGATTTTTCCGGTCGCGTTGAGATCGTCGAGCGTGCTGGCTTCACCCTGTGTGATGTTCAGCGCGGCCACTGTCTCGTTGTTTGCTTGGAAGTGCACGACAGCGTCGTCCGCTAAGCCGTCCTGCACGGTTTGATAATCTTGGTAGAGAACGAGGAAGCTCGACCCAAACACAACGAGGCCGAGGAGGACGGCGATACTCGCTGTTTTGATCAAGCCGCGTAGTAACTTGAACGCTAATATGATGAGGATGATGCCAACAAAGACGATGCCCGCGCTCAACAAATAACTCATAGTTCTTCCTATGCTAGTCGTGGTTTATAATTCTTAGAGGTCTGTGATTGCTTGGCCGACCTCGTCGAGCGACACCGTTGTTTCGTCACCTGTCTCCATGTTTTTCACCGTGTATGACTCGCTCCTTCGTTCCTCGTCGCCGATGACCAGGAGGTAACCAAATCCTTCCTTGTCAGCGTAGTCCATGTTCTTCCCGAACTGCCTGTCCGGGTCACCGACCATGACATTAACGCCTTGCTCACGAATGGTTTCAGCTCGAGGCACGACCTCGGCGGCCTTCATCATCGGTATGATGAACAACGCGTCTTGGTATGTCGACGCATCCGTTGAAACGCAGTCAACCAGGGTGTCAACGCCGAAGGACGCACCGACGCCGGGTAGGTCATCGTCGTGGTCGCTGAGATGTGATATCATCGAGTCGTACCGACCACCGGCGGCGATACTCCTATCAAACTCCGTCGTCGTGAACGCTTCGAACACGGTCCCCGTGTAGTATGTGAGGCCGCGAGCAAGGTATGGGTTCACCTCGTAGTCTACGTTGCTAGCCGCGAGGTGGTCGTGAACGGTTGAGAAGTCGTCGATGTCTGCGTACGACGAGTAATGCTCGAGGAGTTCTTCATTACCACCTGATTTGTCGAGGACGGTGAGTAACTCGGTGACCGTGTCGTCCTCGATGCCTTTATCTTCAAGTTCTTCTGCGACGCCGCCACGTCCGATCTTCTCATACTTGTCGATGGTGAGTATGACGTCTTCTGCGCGGCCGCCGTGGATGCCGACGTGCTCGATGACACCTGTGAGTAAGCTACGCGTGTTCACTTCGATGACGTGAGGGATGTCTAACGCGGAGAGGACTTTGTCGATGATGGTGATGAGCTCGGCGTCGTACAACCGGTTCTGTGAGCCGACGATGTCGATGTCGTACTGTTCGAACTCACGGTACCGTCCGTGCTTGATAGGTCCGTCACGGTATACTTGGCCGGACTGGTATCGCTTGAACGGTTTTTTCAACTCGGGGTGTTCGGCGACGAACCGAGCGAACGGCACGGTCAAGTCGTACCGCAATCCGAGGTCTCGCTCGCCGTTGTCTGTGAGCGTGTACATTTCTTTGAGGATTTCCTCGCCGCCGGCGAACTTGCTTGTCAGGATAGACCGGTCTTCTATGATCGGTGTTTCTAATGGCTGGTAGCCGTGGCGTTCGGCGACGCGTCGTATCGTGTCTCTGATGCGTTGCTTCGCCGCTGCTCGACCAGGCGGGTGATCTCTGAGTCCTTTGACGTTGTCACTTACCACATAACTGTGTAAGGACTTGGTTTACTTAAGGATTAGATGCGAACGTGTACGGCGTGGGCGTCGCGTGAGGTAACCGGTAGTCTTGGAAGGGCAGTGAGGGCTTGGACACGTCCTCGTCGTAGGCGTGTCGTTCCACGTAGGCATCCCAGACGTGATCGGCATGTTCACCGATGCGCTGATACACGGTGTTGACGTGATCCCGGTACTGCCATGCTACGGGGAGGACGCTGGTCACCCCGGTGAGGCCTCCTTCCACGCCGGCGACGGACAGCCCGTTCGCGGCAGCGGATGCGAAGACGGCTGCGAGCCCGGTGGTTTCTTCGCGTAACAACCCGTTGATCAAGCCGTTCTTCCTCGTGTGACGTGTCTGGAAGGGGAAGACTTCATCGGCGTGGGCGACGCGGCGGTTATGGTCCTCGTCGTGTCGCTGCGACGCGTAGAACCCGATCGTGGAGTCGCGGTGAGCGATGAGTTCGGAGGCGACGTCGACAAAGTCTCGCCGTCCGTGCTTCTTCGCCTGCACGACAGGGTTCGCTTGGTAGTGCCGGACAACCGTGTTGATAGCTCTCTCAATCCCGGATTCATCGTCGGTTGGCCTCGTGGCTTGGCTGACGATGCCGTGTATGCCAGGGGTGAGTCGGTGTAGGGTTTGGGTCGGCGTAAGCATAAGCGGAGAAAGGCGAAAGCCGGGAATCGAACCCGGTCCTAGGGTGCCACAGACCCTCGTGCTACCATTACACCACGGTCGCCATACACTCTGTGGCGAACCACCTCGGTTTTTTAACGTTTACCGATACCGGTCTTCGGCTTGTCCGCGGCCATACCATGCCTTCCCACCCTTCACACATGATTCCTGGACCTCGTCGACGAGGGCTCGGTGTCGTGGCCTCACATTCGCATACGTGGAGGACGGTGGTTGCACGTCAGGGGCGCCGTCCCGGTTCACAGCGTCGTACAACGGGGTTATGTCATGACACATGGTGCCAAGGTATTCGCCGAGGACGTTGTTTGTCAGGCGGCCGAGTTCTCGTGAGGCATCTTGGTCGCGGCTCCGCTGATCGGCGGCTTCGTACACAGTGCTTAACAAGCCGTGTCGGCTCGGCCCGACGTCTCTCGCTGCTTCACGCCCGGTCACAGGTTGATCATCGCCGCGGGGTATCCATTTAACCTCTCTGATACCGTTCTTCCCGGGCTCGCGTGCCGCGAGGAAGCCAATGTATTCCTCGACGTCACCCCTGTGACGTGTCGCTACTTCTATCAGAACCTCGTTGGACGTCCTCGGCGCGTGGTATGCGTCGCTGCCTTCGCGGAACGACGTTGGGCGGAGCGCCGTGTCGAACGGGCATCCGCGATGGTCCTGCTTGTACGATGGGCTCACGGTCAACCGCTCAGGGTGTCTTGTGACCAGGACGTCGTGTTCACGTCCACCATCGCTGTTCGTCGGCGGGTACAAAGTGAATCCTAACTCGTCCATCATAATACGACGACGCCCTCCACTATTATAAACTACGACGAGAGGTCGCAGATGTAACACGTACTACAGCGACGCCTGGATGGTGAGACGGGCTGAGTGACACATCTCCACCTAACACTCGTGTTAGACCGAACAAAACATCGGAAGGTGCACAGGTAAAACGTGTATGTTAGGACAGTCAAAGATCACGCTGGTCACTTTTGATATGCGACGATGAAACCCGTTTCACACGGAACGAGAGCACCACCCCACCAAACATTTATAACGGGTATCGGGCTCTTCACAAATATGTCTATTTACCAAGGACGAAGTAAACGCAAACCAAGCGGTGGACGCTACAAGAGCGACGAGCCAAAACGGATCCACCGACAAGGCAGCTCCCCTGCGTTCACAACCGTCGGCGACAGAAAAATCACTCGACGACGACAACGCGGCGGAGACACCAATGAAGCATTATTACAAGCGAACACGATCACGGTTCACAAGCCAAACGACGACGAACACGTCGAAGCAGACATCGACGAAGTCATCGACAGCCCAGCAAACCAGAACTACGTGCGGCGAAACATCATCACCAAAGGATGCACCGTCGCCACCAGCGAAGGCAACGTCGAAGTCACCAGCCGCCCAGGGCAAGACGGCGTATTACACGGGAAGCTCATCGATGAGTGACAGCAGACCATTCGACACACTGAACGACGCCGTCGGCAGCACAGTCCTCGTCGAACTCAAGAACGACCGGGCGTACACCGGTGAACTCGTCAGCTTCGACCAGCACATCAACAACGTGCTCAAAGACGCCACGGAACGCGTCGACGGCGAGGTCACACGAGACCTCGGCACCGTGTTCATCAGAGGCGACAACGTCAACTTCATCGCACCGGAGGACGCATGAAAGGAACACCGAGCTTCGGAAAGAAATCAGGTAAGAAAAACCACATCGAATGCCGACGCTGCGGCGAGATCAGCTACCACAAGAAGAAAGGCGAATGCGCTAGCTGCGGGTTCGGCAAATCTTCGAAACGACGTGGTTACAGCTGGCAAAAGAAATAACCTCCGCGTAGCGGTCTAGGCAACCAGTATATCACGTCACCGCACTCACACGAACACTGTGATAGCGCGGCAAACCACCGCTTTCTGCCTTACCACGGAAAACCTATAAAGCACGACCTGTCACCTATACACCGATGAACACACGGGTATCGGAGCGGACGATGTTCGAAAACTACGTCTACGGCTCCATAATACTATTCTTAGCTCTCAGCGTCATCACAGCCCTGAGCACGCAGAGCTCCCTGTTCGCTGTCTTGTTCGGCTTCGCACCCACGCTCATCACCATTATCGGGAGCTTCTTCGTCTTCGAAGCCGAAGGCCACGGACGATACCTCGCCTGGCTCCTCCCATTCCTCCTCATCCCAACGTTCTACGCCGTTTGGCGCGTCGACATAGCAATCACAGACGGCCTCGCCGCCCCTGACCTGCTCGGCGTCAACCTCTTCCTCAGCATCCTCTACCTCACCGTGTTCTTCCTCATCAGCCCAGCCGTCCTCGAGGACGACGACGAGGACACGACCGTAGTCGACGGAGCAAGTGACGACGATGATGACAGCGGCGTCGTCGCTGACGGACCGGACCACACGCACAAGCCCATGGTCCCCGACGACCCGTACAATCAAGCCGTGCTCATCGGTGAGAAATGCAAATCGCTGAATTACGCGATGGGACAAGTCTACGACCGGAGCGCCGGCGCAGTCAAAGAGATCCGCGACATGATCCACATCGACCGGGAGAGCTACAACGGCCTCGTCGAGTACTACGAGCAAAAAGAAGAAAACGGCGAAGCCAGCATCACACGAGAAACAGCGATGAACTACTTGAACAGCATCATCGACGGCGTTGACAGACTCAACGACGCAGAAGCAGACGTGTTCGGTAACCTTCACAAATCACTTCACGACCTCGACCGCGACGAAACCGGTGGTGACGCCGTCATCGACGTCCTCGCAGCCAACAGCCGAAGCCCTGTCTACGCAGCAAAGCAAACCTTGATGAGCACGTGCCAGGCCGTCAAGGATGACTTGAAAGACTCATGACCATCGTCCTCGTCGGCGTCGACCACGACGACCTCTACGGCTACGAACGAATCAACGCGTTACTCAACCATTACGAGCCAGAAAAAGTCGGCGTGGAAGAAGACATGGACACGTTCAACCAGACCATCGAACACCGCGCCTCACTCCGCCGCGACGACGAGATGAAAGACATACGTGACTCTGTGTTAGAGCACGTGCCGACGGCGAACCCGAAGACAGTGAATCAACTACTCCATAGCTACGGGTTCAAAGCACAGGCGATCTATGACTACGCGCAGCGCAAAAACCAACAAGTCATCTGTTACGGCGCGGACCACTTCTGGGATGACGACTTCAAATCCCGCCTCGCCAACCGGTTCCTCGTCGAGCCCAACGTGTCATTGATAACGAGGAGTGCGAAACAGTTCCAAGAAGCAGTTGACGAAGGATACCAAGACGGCAGCGTCCCAAGCCCCGTCGTGGACCAGCTACACTACCAGCGCCGCGACGAACGCTACGCGAAACTCCTCCGAGAAGACAACCCTGAGAACGGCGTGTTACTCGCCGTGTTCGGATTCAACCACGTCTTCGGCGACTACCAAGGCGTCCTCGCCAACAGGTTAGACGACGTTGTCACCTTCCGCCTCTGTGATGCAGAACGAATCTAGCCTCTCAGTTCGTTGGAGACGCGTCACCCGCAGACTGCTTCCCTAGAAGAAGATTATCTAAGACTAGGGTCTTGGGAGGGCTGGCCAGCGGCGGCCGTTACGTCTTGATCAGTGTAAATCGTTGTGTTTTCAACGGAGATATACTCGTAGTACTGTGTGTTCAGTAAGGACTGTATTGTGTCTCGTCGAGACAGGCACGCGGAGTCGTTCTGCTGACAGGGGAAGGCGTCAGGGTCGTAAATCACCCCGTTATAATCGTTCTGTTGTAACCTGCTGAGAAAAAACACATCATCGTAATATCCGATTCTGAGACTCGCATCGCTTTCCACTACGGGTGTTCCGAGTAGAACCCGATCATTTTCGTAGAATGGCATATTAGTATTAAGCTGACTCTGCTTAGCAGCTTCCTCTTCGTGCCAGGGTATTTCGAGTGCTACGTGTTCGTACACCGTCGGCATCATAGTGCCGCCGAAGATGATAACAGTCGCTACTACAGCGATAGTCTTTGTGGGGGCGAGCGCTGTTTCGACGAGACGATAAGCTACTACGTAGGCACCAGCGGCCACCCAGGGTAGTATGACGCGGAGATAACGGGTTTCTTTGTGAGGTGTGATGAAAAGGAACGCTGTGATAATCGTCAAGGAGCCAATCACATACCAGTGCTCTCGATCTAATCTGTTCAGCAAGCTCTCTGACGCCAGCGGTGCGAGGATGAGGAGCGGTGTGATAGAGTAGATGTGACGCAGGTAAAACATCACACCATGGTCGTTCACCCAGAGGTAGCTCGACGCATGGTCGATTAGTTGTTGATACATCGGGTATATGATGCTCATTATGCGTGGGAAGCCTTGCTGGACGGCCAAGTCACTGAACAACCGGTAGTGAAGCCCTGCGAAGAGGATGAGGACGCCGGCGGCGCCGAAGGAGAACGCGGCTAGTCGGTTGGCGATCTCGTTGTATTTCCTGGTGATAGGTATCTCGATGAAGGGGAGGGTGATGCCGGTGAGGAGCCAGGCGCCGTAGATAGCCCTTGTCTGGAAGGCGAAGGCAGCGGCGGCACCGCTTAGTATAATCCACGGCCAGTAATCATGGTTGTACGTGACGATGCTGACACAGGCAGCGAGGAAGGCGAGTGGCATAGCCCACACACCTGTCATGGCTTCGAACATTGTTGGTATGAGCGTGGTTATCACTGTGATAGCCGCAGCTTTGTTAGCCCTGACGTTGATTGTGCGTAGGGCTTTGAAAAATGCGAGAAGCATGGCGAGGCCTATCAAGGAGTTGATGAGCCGCGCTGATTCGATGTCGGTGGCGCCGACGCTGCTCAGGACGACGGGGAGGCCGAGTGGTCGCAGGGTTTCGACGAAGCCATGGTCGCCGTCGCTCGCTAAGTGACGAGCTTCATGCGTGTAGACATACTCATCCCACGTGGCTCCGTACGGATCGAAAAACGCGTATATCGATCCGATGGCTAAGAAGAAGACCAATCCTATGATGAATTTCTGGCTGATATTGCGAACCATGATGTTACTCGTCTGCTGTCGTTGTGTCGTCGTTTGCTTTGAGGACTGTTTGCATGCTCTCAGTGTATGCTTTGAGTATGTCGCTCTTCACTGACTCTGATTGCTTTGATGATTTGATCGTATACGTTGCTTTCAGCGTCGTCGTGGTTGGCTCGACGCCTACCACTGTGATTTTCGGGGCGGGAACGTTTTTGACTTCGTCGGCTGCTTTCACAGCGTCGAGCAAGGCGTCTTGTGCTTCGCTGCTGTGTTCGACGTTTGTGTTCACTGTGAGGTTTTGCGCGGTGGTCTTGGCTCGTGTCTGGTTGGTGAGGACGTTCGTCGTGACCATGCCGTTGGGGATGATGTGTGTGCCGTCGTTGTTGGTGATCGTCGTGGTGCGGAGCGCGGTGTCTTTGACGACGCCTTCGGTGTCGTTGATGCGGATGCGGTCGCCTTCAACGTATGGCGTGTTGGCGTAGATGAAGACGCCGGCGAGGATGTTCCCGATTTGGTCGCGGACGCCGAAGCCGACGGCGACAGTGGCAGCGGCGCCGAACGCTGTGAGGACGGTGAGGAGGTCGCCGAACCCGGCGATGTCTAAGGCGAGGATGAACGTTACGAAGAGGAGTAAGACCGTCGTGATGTTTTTAATCGTGCTCTGGGTGACGTCGTCGTCGCCGCGGTACAGTGACTGGGAGAGGCCGCCGAGGAGTCGTGACACGGCGGTGCCGACGACGAGGACGGTGATGAACCTGATGAGTTGCAGGCTTGGGGAGGAGCCGAACCAGTACGCGGAGACGTCGATCACTGGATGGCCTCCACGGCGTCTCTGAGGTGTTCGATGACGGCGTCCATCCCCGCTGTTACGTCATACGGTGCTCGTTGCCGGTGGACGTCGTCTTCGTCGGTGAGGACGACGTAGTATGCGTCGTGGAAGTCTTGGCGGACGCGTTCGTCGTCGTGGCCGTTGAACATGGTTTCGGTGGTGGCGTCGTCTAAGTGTTGTCGAGCGACGTCGAGGTTGAACAAGGATAGGTAGTCGTCGGTGATGATGGCGTCTTTGCGGCTGAGGAGCTTCGTGTATGATGTGATGGCTTCGCGTTGTTGCCGTTGTAAGTCGTTCACATCGTCGTCGAGGCTGTCTGGGACCGTGCTTCGTGGGATGAAGCCGTTTTCGTCGGCTTGGTTGTCGATTGTGAGCTCGGTGGCGAGTAAGTCTTTGATGCGCCGCGTGGCGTTGTAGAACTTGCTCCGGTGGTGGTCTAGGTCGTCGATGAGACCGGTCAGCGTGTCGGCTTGTTCGCGGAGCTTGGCTTGTTCGCTGCGGAGCTGTTGGATGACGTGTTCTCGCGTGCTCCGTAAGTGCTTGGTCTCAGCGTAGGTTGCTGTGACGTCGGCGTTGTAGGCGTCGAGTGCTTCGCTGCTCGGTGAGACGTTGAGAAGGGCTGAGAGGTGGTCGGCGACGAGGCGTTGCGCGTGTTCGACGTGTTCGGTGAGTTTGGTGGTGTCGTGGCGTCGTTTGTCTTCGTCGTCGGCGTGTTTGAGGCCGTTCGCGTGGTCGCGTACTTTTTGGGCGTGGTGGGCGAGTCCGTCGGTTAACTCGTCCGGGGTGTTTGCTGTGAGTCGTGGTTTGTCATGGAGTAAGTCGTTGAGTGCGTCCTCGACGCTTCGTTCGTGCTCTTCGTATACTTCTAGTAATGGTTTGAGCTCTGCTGGGACTGGTTTGTCGTCGTTGATGATGTCGTTGATGATGTCGTCTCGTTCGTCGTCGACGAGGCCTTCGAGCTCGATAGCGGCGTCGTTGATGGTTTCGCGGACGCTGTCGACGCTTTCCGCGTAGTCGACGTGGTGGTCGGCGACGCCTTCGATGGTGTCGAGGTGAGAAGCTACTGTGTCTGTCAATGTGTAGAAAGCTCTGGGGATGGTGTCGTCGGGTTCCTCGTTGATTTGTTCTGCGAGGCGTTTGACGTCGTCGGCGACACCGCCTTCTTGTATGATCGTTGTGGCGACGGCGTGCACGGCGTTCACGGTTGATCGGAGGCGTGCTTCGCTGTCTTTGAGTGCTTCGACTTTCGCCGTGTATTCGTCTTCGTCGGCGTTGAGGTCGTCTTCGAAGCGTTGCAAACGGTTTGCTTCGGTGTCGAGGTCGCTTGGACGTGTTGATGTGAATAAGCCCGGCATCGTCTTGTAATGCACGCTACTCGTTTTTAAACGAGTTGGTGGTTGGCTCATAATTCATTTAAACACTGGTGGTGTCCTGAACCGGGTATGATGCGTTACGTAGCAGCGGCGTTTCGGAACATCGGGAAAACACCGTTTTTTGTGGTGAAGCTCTTCGCGTGGTGTGCTATCGTCGGCGTGGCCGGAGTCGTCTCAGTGCTTACCGTGTTTGAGCGGTTAAATGAGCCGCTCCCTGCCTTAATCGGCGTGTTCGTCATCGTGTTTGGCTTGCTCCCGTTAGCTGTGTTACCGCATTGGCTGCTCAGGTATTACGTGACTGATGGTCGACATGAATCGTACTTTCACTCGAACGTTTTCACGTTCTCTAAAGCCCAACAGATCCTCGGGGTTATCGTTCTCTTGACGACCTTGTTCTTTGTCTTGCCAGGCGTGTACGTGTTCACTCGGTTACAGTCCTATCTGCCCAGGGTGGCTCGAGGCGATGATCCGTGGGCGGCGCTCGAGGACGCGTGGGAGGATGGCTCCGGCCAGTTCATCCCGAGGCTCGCACAGGGCAGTATCTACGCGTTGTTCTCCTCGATACTGGTTGCGGCTTTCGCGGTTCCCGGTGTCTTGCTCTACGTGCGCTCAGCGGAGTTGATGATACCGTCTTCGTTCGCCTCGTTGTTCGCCGGGGGTGGAAGCTTAACCGCGTTTTTCATCGCTTTCATAGCGAAATCGGCGTTTATGGCCGGTGTGATCGACGAGGATGAGGCATAATCTTGTCAGTGTAAGAAAATACGTGGATAACTGGAAACGAGTCGTAACGTGTTAAGCTTCCTTTTGTTCTTGTATGAACCGGTCTGCGTGAAGGAGTAGGTCGCTCAAGGTTTTCAGGTCTGGTAGGGGGTGCGGTGTTTCAACGTGTCTGAGATCGTGCTCTTGGATCGGGCCTGGACGAGTTGTATTCTATTCGGTTCACCTGGGCTGCGTTGAAGTCGTTGCTTGCGTGCTGGGTGACGTTGTCGCTCACCGAGTACACCCATCCTCGTTTCATAGACGTGGTTTCTCCTGGTCGGTGTTTGTCTCGTGCTCGCAGCGTCTGCGTGCAGAGAAGGCTTTGTTCCTCGTAGTTTTTGAGGACGCCGACGGGGTGGTCGTCGTGGTAGATCGCGGTGGCGCCGAGGCGGTGTGACTTCCTGGTTATGTGCTTGGCGTTGCCGTAGTGGTATTTGTGCAGGGCTGCTTGGAAGTATGGCTCGGCGCGGTCGCATTGTCGTTCACGTGGCATCTGCGGGTTGTAAACGACGTGTGCTGACGTGATGGGTTCGACTGGTTCGACGTTGAGGGTTTGTCTAAGGTAGTCCTGTGTTTGTCCTGTGTTCATACGCGTTTCTCTGCTTTGTTATCGGCGTGGTTCGTTGAGGAACGGCGCTGTGTTGTGCCAGAAGCCTTCGTACCAGAGGATGACGGCGCTGAGCACGACGGGTGCGAGGAGGTGGTATGGGAAGGCGTCGCCGTTGGTGAGGTGGGCGGCGATGGCCCCGCTTGTGATGAACCAGGTGCCGATGACGGCGAGCTCTCGCCAGCTGCGTAGCCACACGCCGATCCCGGCGAGGGTCCAGCACGCGCCGATGAACACGGTGAACGCGGTGCCGTAGCCAAGGCTGTTCATCGTTGTGAGCATGAAGTCGAGTGCGAGGAGTTTGGGGATGCCGGCGAGCACGGCGAACGCGGAGAACAACGTTGTCGTGGTGCCGTGCAGCCAGTCGTCTACGTCTATCATGTCCTTGTGTGACGCGCCGCGGTTTTTCTATGCTTGGCTTCGTCGTTGTTTTTCGCGTTCGACGAGGATGCTGAGGATGACCAGGGCCCACGTGTGGTACGTGTTCCCGTAGCTCACACTCCCCATGTGTTTGTAGGCGTCTTCGACGACGTCGTCGATGATGTCGCGTTCGTCGGGGCGTAAGCTGTCTTTGTACGTGTCGAGGCCGTCGATGATTTCTTCGACGAGTTGTCGCTGGCTTGGTATCGTGTGACCCATGCTTGGACTGAGTCACCCATTGGTTTTTAGGGATGCCTTGGGCGTTGTCTCCGTCCAGTGGTGTCGTGGAAGTGCTTATATGCGGTAAGTACCACGTAGTACGATATGGTATCGGATGGGCTGCCACGACTCGTACGAGCAGGTTTGGATGAGTTGGAGAAAACCCCGTGGTGGTCGTTAGCGACTGTGTTGGCGTGGATAATCTTCGCCGGGTTAGCTGGTATTGCCTCATGGATTGTCGCATCGTCATATGTCGGTCAGGTCTTGGCGTCGCCTCTTCTCGCCGTGAGCGCTGTCGTTGTCTTTGGCGGGTTGTACGCTGTCGGGCAGTGGACGATGCGTATCTACGTCAACGATGAAATGGTATCCTTGTTTGATAGTGAGTTTCGACGGCTCGCTGCGGCGTGGACTATGTTGTCGTTCTTGTTCATCGTGGGCGCGGCGTTCTTCCTCGTCCCCGGCTTCTACGTCCTGGCTCGTCTCGCTCCGTATATTCCTCGTGTGGCGCGTGGTGACGACGTGTTTGCTGGGGTTACGGCGACGTGGACGGGGAACGAGCAGTACGTCAAGCCGGTGATAGGGCAGTCGTTGTTGTTCCTCGGCGCGGCGTTGTTCGCCGTGGCGTTCATCGTCGGCGCCCCTTTATTATTAGTGGTCGGCGTCTCGGGCGTTACGGGGACGTTGCTCACCGCCGGGGTCGCCTTCGTGTTCGGCTCCGCGGCGTACGTGGTGTGGAGCGTGGCTGTGAACGCGTACATGGTCGGCGTTGCTCGTGAGATCGGCTCGTTCGATGAGCCTCGGGCTCTCTGATGCTTTGAGCGTGGAAGAACCGTCTTCTTAGGAGCGGTGTTGGTCGAGGTCGATCTTGGTCTTTGACCGTGTTAGGTCGGCGAGGTATTCGCCGATGGCTGCTTTGCTGTGGCCGTATTTTTTCTCGTTGTCCGCCCAGTCTTTGAGTTCGTGGAGTTGTGCTTGGAGGTATTGCCGGCGGAATGTGTGGGCGACGCGCCGGGCGCCCTCGATGTTCCTTGTGATGTCTGGTTGGAAGAGTTCGCCGTGGACGTACTTGGATGCTGTGAATGCCAGTGTTTTCTCTGGCTTGGTTTGGGCGGCGACTTCCGCCACGGTTTCGTGCAAGGCTGCTTCGTCTATCGTGCTGGTGTGTTTCGGGGTTGTATTCGTAGCTAGTAGGTGGTCGAGGATGTCGTTGGCTGTTTCTCCGATGTCGTTGACGTCGTCGTCGGTGAGAAGGTTTGGTGGCGGCGCTGAGTGTGCTTGGCGTCGTTCATATCGGTTGCCGAGCGTCATGATGCGTAGGGCTGGTCGTAGCCGTTCATCGTTGGCCGTGGTGGGATTGGTTTCCGTCTCGGTATGTCATGCGAACGCTCCGTGGTAAGGTGCTTTGTGACTTCGTCGGCGACATGTTTGCGGATGCGTTCCCTGTTCGTTGGGTGTTCGTAGGCGGCGTTGTCGTCGTCCCAGTCGGTGACGCTGCCGATCTGTGGCTGTGCGAAGACATAGGCGTGTGCTTGGGCTTCTCGCACGCTGGGCTTTGGTTGTCGCGATGTTTTCTGCACGTATTTTTTGTCCTGTGTAGTTGGCTGGACGGCTGCGTACACTCGTCGTGATGGGTGTTCGTGTTCGGCGATGGTCGTGATGGTGTTGTCGATGGTGTCGGCGTTGAGGTCGTCGGCGTCTGCGGGGGTGACGTCTAAGTCGCGCATGGCGGCGATTGCCGCGTCGACTTTGCTGGCGACGTCTCTAGCTTCGTCGCTTCCAAAACCGTTGTGTTCGATGTTTAGATCGTCTGGGCTGTCCTGTGAGATTCGTTGCGTGGTGATGCCGTCGTACGTCATGGTAGGTGTTGTTATACCTTCGTAGTTAAAATATCTTGTTCGTTGTGTTTCCAAGACGTCCTAGTTGTCTTTGTCGATGGCACCACAACCTATTAATACAAGTATTTGTATATATTTGTATATGTCGAAGACGATTTCCATAGCCGACGACGTCTACGAATGGCTCAAACGGGAAAAACAACGAGACAACGAGAGCTTCTCCGAAGTCATACGATCATTACAACCACAAAAACCACGGTTCAACGAGCACAACGGCGCCGGCCTCACAAAGGACATGTCCGATGTCAAAGAAAGCATCCGACACGGATCAAAGGCAACGAAGCAACGCCTCCAAAACGATGTTACTTGACACGTCGGTGCTCGTCGCCATCGACAGAGGCGCCGACCCCGCAAAGGTAGAACGCCTCGACCAAGCCGGCCCACACTACATATCAGCAGTGACCATCGCCGAGTTCTACGCCGGCGTCAACCTACGAAGCGGACCAGGAGAACCAGCCGCCGAAGCATTCCTCGCGAACGCCGACGAACTCGCTGTGGACAGCCGTGTCGCAAAACAAGCCGGCCGTCTCATCGCAGGCCACCTTGAAGCAGACGACGGATTCGATCTCAACGACATCTACATCGCGGCGACCGCACAAGCCTACGACGAAACAGTGCTCACCACAGACACCGCGGACTACACAGCGTACGACATCGACGTCACAGACTGGAACACGTTCTAAACACAACCACTCAGACGCGAAACTCCAACTCGCGACATCCATCCACGTCGCACAGAAGAGCAACCGTATTATATACTACGAGCCACCATGAAACGTGATATGGGATTACGAAGCTGGTTGCTCGACGCACTCGGCGGCGTCGACGAAGACAAACACCGAGAAGAAGTACAAGAACTCCAAGATGAAGTCGACCGACTTGAAGACGACCTTGAGCGAGCAGGGAAAGATCTTGACGCACTGCGGAACGAACGCGACCTCGTCACCGACTTACTACGCGACCTTGCCGGAGACAAATCCAAGCTCAACGTCATCATGGAGCTCACACAGGAATACCTTGATTCAGATGACACGGTCCCTCCGTCGGATAGCTTGCTCGACGTCGTCAAAGCCTTGGAGCGCGAGCTCAACGCCGTCATCGAAAACCTGACAGCGCACGACGACCTCTCAGACGACATCCAAAGCACGCAGGACGCTATTGATGACTGCATCGACGAACTCACTGCGAACATCGAAGGCAGAGACCGCCGGGACGGCGTCATCGCCGACAAAGTCGCCGACGCTGCAGGCCTTGAATACCCGGAAGCCGAGGGGTTAGACGACCAGCTCAACGCATTCCAATCAAAGAAAGAATCCTTGCAAGCCAAAGTTGACTCGTTGCAATCTCACCGTGAAAAGATACAGAACGTGCACAGCGAGGACTCACACCTCCTACAACAGTTACGACGCGTCGCGGATAAAGTCGGCGACCACTTCGACGGCTTAGAAGACAAGATACCCCGGGCGCGAGAATTAGCAGCGCAGGGCCAGGATGCCTCCGACGTCCACGACGACATCGAACACGACTATGAAGAACTCCAAGAACACGTCGGACAGCTACGGTCCTTGCTCGACGACGAACTCAACAACATAGAAACCATGGACTTCAACTTGAACCGGTTGAACGCCATCCGCGGCGATGTCGAAGACGCCCTCAAAGCCAAAGAAGACTTGATCACCACACGTCGCACCTTAGTCAAAGATTTACAGACAGCGCGAGCAAAGGACGAACTCGGCGTCCGCCACGTCACACAGACCGCTCAACGATTAGAAGAAGCACTCGGCGACTTGGTTAACGCATCGAAGCTCGTCCAACGAAAAACCGACTTGCTAGACACACATCGCACCAGAACCGTGGATGGCGTTCGCCTCCTCATCAACCACTCCAGCTACGTCGACAATCGCAGCCCTGGCTACGGCGGGGGAAGCCTCCTTGAAGGCGACTTGTTCGAAGGTGCCGAGGCGCTCGAGAAAGCATATCATAAGTTCACCGTCCGCCTCGACGAATTCGCTGAAGCCTTGGAAGATGATGACTTAGAAGACCCGGAGGTATTCCCAGACGCGTTGTGGGCTCACATCGATTTCTGCCAAGACAAAGCTGACAAGATCCGCTCAATCCTCCACGACCACCGACTCTACATCAAGTGGGCTTCCTCGTCAGCGAGCAGCGTGGAGACCACGCCGCACACCGCGTTCGACAACTTAGACGACGAAGAATACAATCCGCGGCGTATCTACGCGTTGGGCTTCAAGGAACCAATGGATATCGGATCGCAGGACAATGTTTTGGCAATGCTCCGTGACGAGCTCGAAGCTGTCGACGAAGCAACTGATCGACTGCTCCTCCGAGGCTAAAAACCTCTGAACGGCCTCCTAGAAGACAGGCCTCACGGTTTTGCCGCGCTTAGGGCGTGGCTGACTACAGCGTGTGAGCCGGAGAAACGGTGCTATAGTCAGATCTCTGTGTTAGTTCGCTCTGACCGGCGTGCTTGCGATGCTTTGTTTTTTGTCGGCGTAGGCGAGGATGCACCGGTACGGGTCGTGGCTGACGGGG
>ERZ1034569.239-NODE-239-length-21136-cov-11.586405_pt1 | contig 21136 bp, 24 predicted proteins | sample MGYA00520706_ERZ1034569 | MGnify/ENA primary metagenome ERZ1034569 (study PRJEB33760, sample SAMEA4777722) | hypersaline lake metagenome | biome: hypersaline environment; feature: brines | place: Spain | collected 2014-08 | depth 0 m ...
GGTTGCTTCCCATCATGTCGGCTTCATCCCCCGCCTGTTCGCTCCTCGGTTCCGATTGGTGTCGGAACACTCGTCACTCACGAGAAGGCGGGGGTATTCGCCTCGAATTTTTATAAACCTGTCTCCCTCGATTGTTATATCGGAGTTCGTCGTTGCCGAGACCGGGGAGCAGGAGTTCGTCGCCTTCGAACAGACCACCGGCGAGGAACGCGCCGCCACGAGTGCCCCGTTTCCCACACTCGATCTCGTTGCGGGTGACGGACAGCTTCTCACCTGTGCACGCGACGTGACAGCCTACCGGCTCTGAGAGCCGCCGGTCACCGCCCGTCTCTGAACCGCTCGGTTCCCATCTCGTGGAGCTCCCGGGAGGTAACGGCGACCGTCTCCCGGAGCTCGTCGTGGTACTCGATGAGACGCTCGCGCAACCTGTCGTGTTCTCGCGCGAGTATCTGGACCGCCGAGAGCGCAGCGTTGAACGATTTGCCGGCGTCAACGGCGACCAACGGCGCCCCCTGTGGCATCCCGATGACCGACGGAACCGATTTCTCCTGGACGGGGACACCGATGACCGGCAGGGGGTAGGCGATTGAGGCGGTCATGTTGGGCAGGTCAGCGCTCTTGCCGCCCGCCCCTGCGATGAGTACATCCAGCCCGCGGTCCCCGGCGGTGTCGGCGTAGGCGTACATCAGGTTGGGTGTCCGGTGGGCCGAGACAACGTACGTCTCGAAGGTGAACCGCGACTCCGGGGGGTCGTCGGCGTCGGTCTGTTCCTCGAACCCGAGTGTGGTGAGCGCATCGTGTGCACCGGGCCGACCCGTCTCCGAACCCGCCATCACGCCAAGATCCGAGTCCGAGCCCATGACGATGCCGATCTCTGGCGTGTCCTCGGGTTGCCGGTCGCGCTCGGCCTCCGCGCGAAGGCCCGCGACGAGCGCGTCGAGTTCACCCTCCGGTCTGCCGCCGTCGGGTCGAGGGCTGTCGCGGCGTTGGTCCCTGTCTGTCGGGAACATATCCGAGCGTACGCTCGGACAGAACTAAGCGTTGGTGATTCTCGGAACGGAACAGTCACAGCAGGCCGAGGTCCTCGGCGACGATGTCCTGCAGTTGCTCGGCGATCTCGGGGTCGACCTGCGCGACAGCCTCGCCATCGTGCATCTGCTCGTTGTGCCGCTCGACACTGTCGGCGACCTCGGAGATGGGCGTACGCGTCGTTGTGTCACACTCCGGGCAGCGTATCGGCACCGTGGGTTCGTCGGCACTCATATCCCGTGGTACAGCACCCAGTGTCTTGGCCGTTATGTCTGCCGACGCCGGTCAGACAGACACAGTTCACAATCGGGGCCTGAGCGCACAGCAGCGTTCAGGCGTCCGGGTCAGGCGATCCAGCCTCCTCGTCAAGACCGTCGTCGACTGTCTGTACGGCCTCGGTGCGGAGCAACACCGCCGCGAGCACCGCGATGACGAGCACGCCGACCGGGACCGGAACTCCGACCGTGTCCCGCGCGGCAAACTGGAGCACGCTCGCACCCGCGGTACCGAGTGCACCGACTCCGAGCAGTGCACCCATGAACTGGACAGGGCTGACCGGCAGGGCTGCAACGACCCGGTCCTCGCGGACGTAGAGCGCCAGACTGAGCAGAAGGGCGAGCGCGAACCCGACTGCGCCGGCCGTCCAGAGCAGACTAGCCTGCCGGAGTGTCGAGTCGTAGAACAGCACCGAGGACGGCGGGGTCGTCAGGTAGACGTCACCGAACAGCTCTGTGCCGGGGTAGGCGCCGTTTACTGCGGCGTCGACCGTTATCCGCTCCGCGCCGGACTGGATGACCGCCGGACTCCGGAACTGGAACTCCACGAGCGGGAATCGGAGAAATATGATGTCGCTCCCCACCTCGGCCCCGAGCACCGTCCCCTGCTGTGTGTGTGTGGCGCCGCTCCAGGGAACAAACACCGACAGCCACGCCGACAGCACCGCGAGTTCGTTTGCGTACTCCGAGCGAACCCACATACACACCATCTCTCGGCGAATAAGATAAACCCTGTCGACTCGTGGCTGGTCGACATATCCGGGCCCCAGACTCCGTCTGACTCCTGCAGTCTGTGTTCAGTGACCCTCGCACGTCGCTGTGACGGCTGCCGTGTCACCTGTCGCGGACTGTCGGGCGATATCGGTCACTCGCAGGCGAGGGGGTTGTACGAACCGGTGATGTTCCACTCGTGGACACAGTGGGGTTCGCCGCGACGGCGTCTCCCGTCAGGTCCAGCCGCAACCCAGGTGCCGACACTGTCGTCCCAGTGCTCTACCCGCCCGCAGCGCTCACACCGCCGCTCGTTCGGGGGCGCAATACCATCCATACGCAACTGGACGTATCGCTCTGTATTGAATGGTCGCTTTTGCCGGTGACACGGGTAGCCTGTGTTCGGCCCACCGTCGGGTGTGGCCGAGACCGACCCATCGTCTGGTGTCCGGACCGCTCCGCTGCCGACAGGTGACCCGCCAGCTAAAAAAAGGGGGAAAGTGCATTATCCCGCCGGTTCTCAGTAGAGGTATGCGGGATGCACTCCTCGGACAGGTGGTCGACCTGTTGGATTCGCCGCTCGCAGTTCTCGACGATGGGGGGACTGTCGTGTACACGAACGACTCCTGGGAGAGTCTCGACGCCACGGGGACCGTTCCGGGGGCGGTGACCGTCGGCGAGTCCTGCCTGTTGGCCTGCGAGGCAATCGCCGACGAGACGGTCACCGGGAGGGCCCGCGAGTCGTTCGAGGCGGTTTTGACCGGCGACATCGACAGTACTCGGGTGTCGTACACCACCCCGGGACCGGCGACACTCGGGCGACGATTTCACCTGCGGGCCCGGCGCTTCGAGACTCCAGACGGCGAGTACATCCTCGTCGAGCACCCGGAGGTGACCGACCAGTACCAGGTGAGCAGAGAACGAGACCACTACGAGCAGACCCTGGCAGACGTGACATCAGTTATCTCTCACGACATCCGGAGTCCGATGACCGCGGCGCTTTCGTGGGCCGAGCTCATCGACGCCGACCCGGACACCGACAGCGAGCAGGTCGCGCGGGTCACATCCGCGCTCGAGCGGATGAACGCGATGGCAGACAGTAGCGTCACGCTCGCCCGCGAAACCGGCGTCGACGATGTCGCTCCGGTCGAGCTCGGTCGAGTCGCCGAGACGGTCTGGACGGATATCGACGTCGCGGGCGAACTCGTCGTCGAGGAGAGCGACCAGCTGTTCGCGGACGAGCGCACCCTGGAGGTGCTGCTCGAACACCTGCTCCGGAACGCGGCCCAGCACGGCACCCGGGCGGACGACGAGACCGACATCGAGAGTCTAACTGTCAGTGTCGGACTGTTCGCGGACGGGTTCTACATCGAGGACGACGGCGCCGGTATCGAGAGGAGTCTTCGTGACAATCTCTTCGAACCCGGTGTCACCACCGGGGCGGCACAGAATCACACCGGTATCGGTCTCGCGATTGTCGAGCGTGCCGCCGAGGCACACGGCTGGGAGGTGACCGCCGGCGAGAGCGGAGACGGCGGTGCCCGATTCGAGATAACCGGGGTCACGCGCAGTTGAACGCCACCGAGTCTGTGGACACAATCCTCAAGACGCTCGCCAGGATAGCTGTTGGTGATGAACGTCAGCATCGTCGGGAGCGGCTACGTCGGCACGACGGTCGGGGCCTGTCTCGCGAACCTCGGGAACGATGTCTGGAACGTCGATATCGACGAGGCGGTCGTAGCGGCGCTAAACGAGGGGGAGTCGCCGGTCCACGAACCCGGGGTAGATGAACTGGTAGCCGAACACGCCGGCTCTCGGTTCCGTGCCTCGACATCCTACGATGTGCTTCCTGAGACCGACGTGACGGTGCTCGCGATTCAGACCCCGAGCGAACCCGACGGCGGTATTGACCTGTCGGCTATCGAGGCCGGTATCCGTTCTATCGGCGAGGCCCTCGCGTCGAAGAACGAGTACCATCTCGTCGTGATAAAAAGCACCGTCGTTCCCGGGACGACCGACGAGCAACTCGCCCCGATAGTTGAGACGGCGTCTGGAAAGACCGTCGGCGAGGACATTGGTGTCGCGGTGAACCCCGAGTTCCAGCGCGAGGGCAGTGCCGTTGCCGATTTCACCGACCCCGACAAGATCGTCATCGGAGCCGAGAATGACGAACGCGCAAACACACTGCTCCGGGAGCTGTACGACCCGCTTCTCACCGGCGACACCAGACTCGTCGAGACCGGCCGCCGCGAGGCCGAGATGATAAAGTACGCCAACAACGCCTTTCTCGCCGCGAAGGTCAGCCTGATAAACGACCTCGGCAACATCTGCAAGGAACTGGGGGTCGACACCTACGAGGTGGCCGACGCGCTCGGCGCGGACCACCGCATCGGCGAGCGGTTCCTCCGTAGTGGTGTAGGGTGGGGGGGAAGTTGTTTCCAGAAAGATATAAAAGCTATCAGACACGCCGCACGGGAGGCGGGGTACGAGCCGGCGATGCTCGACGCGGCGGTCGCGGTCAACAACGAACAGCCCCGTCGACTGCTCTCCCTGCTCGACGAGCACGTCGACGTGACAGGCCGCCGGGTGGCGGTGCTCGGGCTGTCGTTCAAACCTGGTACCGACGATATCAGGAACTCACGGGCGATACCAGTAATCGAGGGGCTGAGAGAGCGCGAGGCGGACGTGGTCGCCTACGACCCCGTCGCGGCCGGGGAGATGCGCGAGCGGGTCCCCGACATCGAGTACGCGAACAGCGCCGCAACCGCTCTGGAGGGGGCACACGGTGCGGTTGTCGTGACCGGGTGGGACGAGTTCGGCGCCCTCGACGACGAGTTCGATGCGATGGCCACACCCGTCGTCGTCGACGGGCGGAACGTCGTCACCCGCCGGTCGGAGATTACCTACGAGGGGCTGACGTGGTGAGAACTGTCGTCGTCGTCGCACACGAGGCGCCCACCACACCGGAGTTCTCGCTGGACGACCTACCGGGGGCGGGGCGGATGGACCTGCTGGCCCGGTCGGTGACGGCCGCGCTGCTTCGCTCGCACGACATCCGCCGGGATGTCCGTGTCGCGCTCGTGCTCGGGGACAGCTACACGGTGGGTTTCGACGGGTCCGAACTCAGGGGGCTGCACCCAGACGAGCGTTCGACGGCTGCGCTCGTACGGACGGCACTCGAGGAGCGCGAGGCGGCCATCGGACACGTGCCCGTCGAGGTGTCACCGGGGCTTTCACTCGTCCGGACGGGGCTGGCCGACACGCTCGTGAACACGAGCGGACCGGTCTACCAGCTCCACGAGGACGGCCAGCCTGTCGCCGACTGTGACCCGCCCGAGAACCCGACACTCGTGCTCTCTGACCACCAGTCGTTCCGCACGGCCGAGACGACGCTGCTCGACGACGCAGACGCCCGGCAGGTGTCGTTGGGCCCCGAGGTGCTGCACGCCGACCAGGCGATCACGGTCGCGCACAACTGGCTCGACACCGTCGGATTCAGCGAGTACTGACAGCCGCACGATACGGGTCGTCGGGTCGAGGTATCGGGCGTGGCGACAGCAGTCCGGGTCCGAGAGAGCAGCTGCCGGATACCGGTCTGTTACGAGGAGTTGCTCGACAGGCCAGCCCTCGACGAGGAGCAGGCGGCGAACGTCCGGGAGATCCGTCGCAATCACGAGCGCGTGGCGGACGTGCCGACCGAACTCGTCGAAGAACTCACCGAGGTCGGTTCCAAGAACCAGCAGATCTGGCAGGAGGCAAAGGCCGAGGACGACTACGACTAGTTCGCGCCGCGGCTGGAACGGCTCCGCGACCTCGAACGCGAGCGAGCCGGTCACGTCGACCCCAGGACCGACCCCTACGAGGTGCTGACGGGGACAGCAACCCGTATATCTCACTCGACACGATGGAGCGCATCTTCGACGAACTCCGGGGCGCGGTCCCGTCGCCGGTCGAGGCGATACGCGACTCCGAGACCAACCTGGCCGACCCGTGGGAGGGTGAGTACCCCAGGGCTGACCAGGAGGCGCTCAGCGAGGCCGTGCTCGATGTGCTCGGCTACGACCGGTCGCGGGGGCGACTCGACACGGCACCGCACCCGTTCATGGCCGGGACACAGTTCGACGCCCGCGTGACGACACGGTTCAAGCCGACCGACCCGCTCGACGCACTGACCGCGACGGACGAGCGGGTCCACCGCCAGGGACAGCGCTACACGACACCGGAACTCGTCGAGCAGGCCACCGGAGAGCCGCTGACCGCCGAGTACTTTATTCAGTACGCGGAGGGGAAGTTCGGTGACCTGTACGACCTGTGATATCCTCTCCGGCCTGAACGGCGAGTGACTCCGTCTCCGGCAGTTGGATGAACCTCCAAGGCGCGCTACGGGCTGTCGTTCGAAGCCGTCTGGGGGCTTGTGTTCGGGCGCGCCTGCCGGGGTCGGTTCTCGGGCAGGTCAGGCTCTGCCCCGACTCATCCAATCTCAGGGACGGTACCAGTGCGGGTCTAGTGCTCTGATGAGAGTGTACACGAGCGTCATGCTGACCGCGGTCACGAGCGCGGCGATAGTGGTGTTCGTCAGCGCCTGCACACCGGTCAGGTCGGTCTGGTGCCAGGCGAGCACCGCAACCAGTGCGGTCACTACTGCGACGCTCGTGGCCTCGACAGCCCGTGGGCCGAGCACGCGGTCGCTCTTTGCCTGTGACATGGCTGCTGTTCGACCGGTTCACAGAAGAGGGCGTCGCGCTGTCTCTGGGTCTGCAACCACACTTCCGGGCTGTCTTGATCGCCGGCACCAACTGCCGCAGCTCTTACCGTATCGGGTCCGCACGCCGGAGCGCGGCGATCAGAACGAGCACGGCGATCAGAAGTCCGAGCACGCCCGAGAGTGGTTGTCCGCCGGAGGCGGCCTCGTGGATGCCGAACCCCGCGCCGACGAGCACACCACTGACGAGCGTGCTCGCGACGGCGTGGACAAGCTCCACCTGTGTGGTATCGGCCTCGCGGCCGAGCTGTTCGCCGAGCGTGACGGCGGTACTCCCGAGGTCGAACGCGAGCAGTCCAGTCGCCACACCGACGAGCGTGACAAGCACCGGCGCATCCTGTGTCCCGCCGACGAGCGAGCCGAGAACGAGCACCCCAGCTCCGGCCGTGACCGCGAACTGCCGACCGGTGAGGAGTCCGGCACCCAGCACCAGCACACCGAGCACACAGGTCAGAAACGCGACGGGGACATCGGCGTTTGCCGTCGCGGCGAACACAGCCGCGAGGAGTGCGAGCGCGCTGCTCAGGACGGTTGGCGACCGGTCGATGCGGTCGTCGGGCTCCCACACGCTCATCGTGTGGCACGCTCCCGTCTGAACAGTTCCTCGAGCCGTGTTCCAGGAGACCAGTCGAGCACCGGGACCCCGGTCTGTCTGAGGTCGGTCATCATCAGGCGGCGGCGGGCACGCATCAGCCGGCGACTCGACGTCGCACTGGTCGTCACGTCGGGGCTGAGAACGGTCACCGGGTGGCCGTAGGCCTCCAGCCGCCGGACCACCTGGACGGCCCGCGTATCGAGCAGCGGCGAGAACACGAGCAGTTGTGTGTCTCCCGGGAGTCGCTTGCGCAGTCGTCGCAGCCAGTACCGCTGGTCGTGTTCGGGGTCGGTTCGCGCACCGAACGCGGGGTCAGTCGCCAGCAACTGGCGACCCTGCTGGCGGTGGCTCGTTCCGGTGTCGGGGGCCAGAAAGCAGTCCTGTGGTCCGAACGCGCCGACACCCACCAGGTGCCCCGCCGCGAGCAGCGCCGGAAGAATCCGCTGTGCCGCCTCAACCGAGCGCTCGACCGCATCCTGACTCCGGGGGCTGTGTCCGACGTGCGCCTCGGGGCGGATGTCGACGAGCAGCATCACCCGGGTGGCACGCTCGCGGCGGAACTCGAGTGTGGTGAGTTCGCCCGTGCGAGCGCGACGGTTCCAGTCGATGCGGGTCATGCTGTCCCCGGGCTGGTACTCCCGGACGGTGTGGAACTCGATCCCCTCGCCGCCGGTGTCGGTCGGGGCACGGCCGGCGTACTGTGTGGGCTGGTGACGGAGCGGCACCGGTTCCTCGACCGGTTCCGGGCGGTGGACCGCCGCGAGTGTGGCCGGTGCCGGCAGCAGGAACTCCTGCTCGACCGAGTTCGAGAGGTTCCGGGCGAGCACGAGCGCCGGCCCGAACTCGTGGACCCCCGGTCTGACGGTCACGGTGTAGCTGAGTGTGACCGACTCGCCGGCACGCAGGGCGGTGGCCGACCGCGGGGAGCCGTCGGCCACGGTGAGCGACTCGGGAACGCCGTCGACAACCCGGAGGTCCGGGCAGAACCCACCCTCGTTCGTGAGCGTGACCGTCACCGTCACCTCGTCACCGGGTTCGGGGTCGGTCGCGTCGACAGAGCGGGTGGCCGACAGGGCAACCGTTCCCGGCGGTGTCGCCCGGGCGTATGCGGCGTAGCCCACCGCCACCACCCCGGCGAGCAACACACCCGGTTCGCGGAGTATCACACCGGCCCCGAGACAGACCAACACAACCACGCTGACACCCGTCCAGTGGTTCGTCCGGTGCCGGGAGCTGCGGTGCTGTCCGTCGATACTCCCCGGTGTCAGACTGTCCGTTCCCGTCTCGTCGATGTCACTGCTCAGCGCCACATCCGCGCTGTCGGCGCTCTCGTCGGGTTCGACCCCCGCGATCTCGGCAACAGCGTCGACCGCCCGGTCTCGGCTGGTGGCTCCATCTGCCCTCACCAGCGTGCGAGCCCGCTGTCGGAACGAGACCCCCTCACCGGTCAGGAACCCTGTCGCGTAGCTGTCCTCGGTCCAGGTTCCCGCTGTCACCTGCTCCCAGGCCGTCTCGCTGTCCAGCCCCCGGTACTGCGTGAGAAACGCGGTCGCCGCCTTCCGGAGCTCACCGCGGACCGACGGCACGGCCTCGCTCCGGACAGCCTCGACACCGGGGATCCCCTCCAGCGTGGCCCCGAGGTCGGTCCCCGGAATCTCCGGCGGTGTCGCGAGCTCTACGTCCGGTGTTTCTGCCGGGCCCGACCCCTCGCGACGCTGCTCCAGGAGTGCAGACCCCCCGTAGAGAACCGCCACAGCGCCCAGCAGTGTCAGCAGTGTCTCGCTGGCTGGAAACGGCACCGGACGCAGCTCGAACAGGTCGAGCACGCCCAGTCCGAACAGGACCACGCCTGCGACGACCAGCAGCCGTCGCAGATTCACGAGTCCCCCCCGTAGGTCGACTCGATCCGCCGGAGCACGGACACCGCACGCCGCTCACGGTCCGCTGTCGCGGTCTCACCACCGTACCGGACCGTCTCGAACAGGTCTGTCAGCTCCCGGACATCGTCGGGGGACATTCCCGCCGCGACTGCCCGCCGCTCGAACTCCCGCGGTGTGGTCGCCTCCCCGCTCTCGATATCGAGCTGTGTCGTCATCTCCTCCCAGGCGCGGTACACCTCGTTGTCTGTGTCTGACCTGTCGTCTTCCGGGCCGTCCTCGATGCGGTCGGCCGCACGACCGGCGATTGCACCCATCGCCGCCGTCTCCTCGGGTGACTCGGCTCCATCCTCGTCGACATCGTCGTCCGACCCGGGACGGAACTGTCTCATCACGAGTGCAATACCGAACAGCACAACCACCAGAAAGCCAAACAACGGCGCCAGCGGGAGACTCTGACTTCCGTTGCTCTCACCGTCTGCTCGGGGACTGCCACCCCCGTTCCCCTCCTGCTGTTCCTCCTCCTGTTGTTGTTCCCGTGGCTCACCGGGGTCTATCTGTGTGTTGTCGGCCACCTCCAGAACGAGGTATATCGCCAGCACGGCGACGACGAGCACCGCAGCGAGTACGACCGCCCGGGACGGGTTCTCTACCGCGTACCTGAGCGCCCCGAGCAGGGCGATGATACCGACCACGATGAACAGCCGCTGTATGAGCGACGACCAATCCGACCCGTTTTCCCCTCCCGGTTCCCCACCTACGTCCGGTTGATTGACGCCGCTGTCCCCGACCTCGTTCGATATCCCCTGTCCGTTCCCCCCGGAGGGACTGACTGTGGATGTGAGTGTCGCTGCCGAGAGGCCGATGGCGACGACTGCGAGGGCTGCGACCACCAAGACTGTCAGAGTGCGACGGTCCACGCGAGCGAGTCAGGGGTCGTGATAATTATGTCTGACGTAGTTGCTGTGTCCGTTCAGTGTCCTGATGTCCTCCTCAGGCTGTCGACATCAACGTCGCACGCCGCTCGCGGTCACGTCGCCACGCCGAACTGGCCCAGGCGGGTCAGTACAGCGGGAGGTCACCGGTCACACTGTCGACCCGGTCGTCGGTTGCCGGGCCGACGGCCAGTGCGGTGATGGTCCCGGGCTCCAGTTGCGTGTGGCCGGCGTCACGGACGAGCGAGTGCGGGAGTCCGTCGATGTCGGCCCGTTCCGCGAGTTCGAACAGTCTGGACTCGCTGTCGGCGCGCAACACCACCTTCTTTTGGCCGCCGCCCTTCCATCTCCGACGGGCCGAGTTCGCGGCATCCTCGGTGGCCTGCAGGGAGGCGTGTGCGACCTGTGCCGCGAGCTTTCCCTCGCCCATTCCGAGGTCCGCCCGCGCGACGATTGTCTGTTTCATACCCGTTATTCGGGACCACGCCACAAAAACACCGGAGCATCCGACGGCTCCTGTCGGACACACGACCGCGGTCCGTCTGTTCCCGACCCGGACCCGTCCTCGCTCCTTGAGGCCAGGGGCTCGGTCTTCAAACCGCTGAACACCGTCGAGTGACGTTCGCTGACCCGACACGACACGCGGTTCCATCGACCACAAACAACTCACAGAACCGCTCTCTCCCGATTCTCACCGAACCGACGGGCTTATATTGGGTTGCTACATATTGACACGCATGAGGTCCGATGCTGTCGAACCGACGGCCGTGGAAGAGAGCACGGAAGTGATGGCGGCGATAGAGGGGGAGCCGGCGGAGCTCATTATCGCGGACATCAGCACGGACGATGCATATCTCACGGTACGGCTTTCGGAGGCGGCGTCGCTCTCAGCGTGGCGGTGAGCCGGAGCCCGCGGTCCGGGACGGAGCTGTGACCTGAACGCAGAGCCGGGGTGCTGCGGGCTGGTCGGCAGTCAGGCACCGCCACGCGTTGTGGGAGTCGAACGCCGGCGTGCAGTGCAGAGCTGGGCAGAAGACAAGCGTTATCTCGTGTGACGGGTTTCGTTCGGGTATGCACATACTGGTCACGGACCCTATCGCAGACGCTGGGCTCCGGCTCCTGCGCGAGGCGGGTCACACGGTCGAGACAGCCTACAATCTGAGTAACGGCGCGTTGCTTGAGGCGGTCACCGACGCGCACGCGCTCATCGTCCGTTCCGGAACGGAGGTGACACGTGAGTTGTTCGAGGCCGCGCCGTCGCTCCGCATCGTCGGCCGGGCCGGCATCGGGGTCGACAACATCGATATCGACGCCGCCACTGAGAGCGGTGTGATGGTGGCGAACGCCCCCGAGGGGAACGTCCGGGCGGCGGCCGAACACACCGTCGCGATGACGTTTGCCACCGCGCGGTCCATCCCGCAGGCCCACACCCGCCTGACCGGCGGCGAGTGGGCAAAAGGTGAGTTTCTCGGGACCGAGATAAACGACAAGACACTGGGCGTCATCGGGTTCGGTCGCGTCGGACAGGAGGTGGCAAAGCGGCTCGGCAACGTCGGGATGCAGATTGTCACGTTCGACCCCTACATCAGCGAGGACCGGGCTGACCAGCTCGGTGCGGAGCTTGTCGACACACTCGGGACGTGTCTCTCCCGGGCCGACATCGTCACGATTCACACCCCGCTGACCGACGAGACAGAACAGATGATCGCCGGTGAGGAACTGGCCAAACTCGAGGGGGGGTACGTGGTCAACTGTGCCCGTGGCGGTATCGTCGACGAGGCGGCGCTCGCGACGGCTGTCGAGGACGATATCCTGAACGGGGCAGCAGTAGACGTGTTCGCCGAGGAGCCAATCTCGGCGGACAACCCCTTGCTCGGGGTCGACGATGTCGTCGTCACGCCGCATCTGGGTGCGTCGACGGCGGCCGCACAGGAGAACGTCGCCGTCTCGACCGCCGAGCAGGTGCTCGCGGCGTTCGAGGACGAACCGGTTCGCAACGCCCTGAACGCCCCGTCGGTCGACGAGAGCTCCTTTCCTGCCATCGAGCCCTACATCGACCTCGCCGACACCGCCGGCAAGATAGCGGTCCAACTGTTCGACGAGCGCGTCGAGCGTATCGAGATCACATACGCCGGTGATATCGCAGACGAGGATGTCGACCTCGTAACCGCGAGCGCTCTGAAAGGTGTGTTCCAGCCGCTCGAGTGGCAGGTGAACGCGGTCAACGCCCCCCGGGTGGCGGAACAGCGCGGTATCGACGTCACGGAGTCGAAGACCCATCAGGCGGAGGATTTCCAGTCACTCGTGACCGTCACCGTCGCCAGTGACGGCGAGAGTGTCGGTGTCTGTGGCACCCAGTTCGCCGGCAGCGACTCCCGGATCGTCCGCATCGACGGCTACCGCGTCGACGCCGTCCCGTACGGTCATATGCTCGTGGCCTACAACGACGACGTGCCGGGTGTCATCGGGTTTATCGGGACCGTGCTCGGTGAGGCCGACATCAACATCGCGGGGATGTTCAACGGCCGCGAGACGATCGGTGGCGAGGCGCTCTCCGTGTACAACCTCGATGACCGCGTTCCCGAGTCGGTGCTCGACGAACTCGAGTCCGACGCCCGCATTGTCCGGACAAAGGAGATCTCGCTCGACAACGGCGAGTGACCAACCGGGGCTTTCTCCTCTGTAGGCTACAGACTCGTCTCGCCCGCGTGTGACACCGACTACGCACCAGGCGAGCGGCACATACAGGTGAGATGCACCGCTACAGTGAGGTATGCGAGCAATCGAGGTGACAGCGTACGGTGACAGTGCGGTGATAGAGTCGGTAGAGCGCAGGCAGCCCGAGCCCGGAGCGGGCGAGGTACGGGTCGCGGTCGAGGCCGCCGGTGTCAACTTTGCCGACATCATGCAGCGGCGCGGTCACTACCACGGCGGTCCCGAGGCACCGTTCGTGCCGGGGCTGGAGGTGGCAGGCACGGTCGACGCGGTCGGCGACGGTGTCGGCCGCGAGGTCGGCGAGCGCGTTGTGACGATGGTCGACAAAGGGGGGTACGCCGAGTACGCAATCGCGGACGCGGCGGGACTCCTGCCGGTGCCGGAGGGACTCTCCATGCGGGAGGCGGCCGGCTATCCGGTGCAGTTTCTCACCGCGCACAACTGCCTGCACGGGTGGGGCGGACTGGAGGCAGGCGAGTCGGTGCTGATACACGCCGCAGCCGGTGGTGTCGGCACAGCGGCGGTCCAACTCGCCCGTGAGGCCGGCGCCGAGGTGTTCGGCACGGCCTCGACGGCTGAGAAGCTCGAGCGTGTGGCCGAGTTGGGCTGTGACCACCCGATAAACTACGAACAGGACGATTTCGTCGCCGCGGTGGGGACCGAAACCAACCACGGTGTGGATCTGGTGCTCGACGGGGTCGGCGGGGAGACGACCGCGCGGTCGCTGGAGGCACTGTCACAGTTTGGCCGGATGGTGGTCTACGGCGCGGCCTCGGGGATGCCCGGGCGGCTCCAGACCGACGACCTGTTGTTCGGCAACTACCGGGTCGTGGGCTACCATCTCGGGCGCGCGCTCCAGTTGCGTCCGATGGAGGTGCTCGCCGCGGTGCCGGAGCTCTCCGAGATGCTCGAGAGCGGTGACCTGGTCGTGCAGTTCGACCGTGTGTTCGACCTATCCGAGGCCGCCGCCGCACACGAGTACATCGAGAGCCGCCGGTCCATCGGTAAGGTTGTGGTCGAACCCTGACCGGTGGTCTACAACAGAGTGAAACGGCTATCGGGTCAGAAGGTGTATGGACGAGTTCGACGGGGTCAGCACGCAGTCCGTCGGGGACCTGCTCGCCGACACCGGACCGGTGTAGCCGCCGACCCGGGGAGCACAAGCTTTACACTCCGTTCGGGCCCGATTCCGGTATGAGCGAGACAGTACTGCTGGTTGGAGGCGGCGGTCGTGAGCACGCCATCGCGCGGGCGCTCTCTGAGTCGTCGGCAACTCTGTACGCGTGTGCGGGGAACCGGAATCCGGGTATCGCGGACGTCGCCGCCGGGTTCGAGGCGCTCGCGTCGACGAACCCGACAGCAGTGCGCTCGTACGCCCGGGAGATTGGGGCGACACTCGCCGTTGTCGGTCCCGAGGCACCGCTGGAGGCCGGTGTTGCCGACGCCCTCGACGAGGATGGGGTCTACGCGTTCGGCCCACAGCAGGCCGAGGCCCGCATCGAGACGGACAAGGCCTTCCAGCGCCGGTTCATGCGTGAACACTCCATTCCCGGCTGTCCGGCGTTCCAGACGTTCGACGACACCGGGGCCGCCTGCGAGTACATCGACAGCCACGACGGTGACCTCGCGGTCAAGCCCGCCGGACTCACCGGTGGAAAGGGTGTCAAGGTGATCGGCGACCAGGTGACCCCGGCCGAGGCGAAGACCTACATCCGTGAGTCAGGGTACGACCGCCTCGTGCTCGAGGAGCGACTCGTCGGCGAGGAGTTCACCGTTCAGGCGTTCGTAGCGAACGGTGACCTGCGTGTCACCCCCGCCGTCCAGGACCACAAGCGCGCCTACGAGGGTGACAAAGGGCCAAACACCGGCGGGATGGGGTCGTACAGCGACACCGGACTGGCCCTCCCGTTTCTGACCGAGGCGGAGTACATGACGGCCGTCGATATCCTGCAGGCGACCGTCGACGCACTCGGGGGGTACAAGGGTGTTCTTTACGGGCAGTTCATGCTGACCGCCGACGGTGTGCGGGTCGTCGAGTTCAACGCTCGTCTGGGCGACCCCGAGGCGATGAACACCCTGCCGGTACTCGAGACGGACCTGCTCGACGTGCTGGTGGCAGCCCGCGACGGCGAGTCGCTTCCGCAACTGACGCTCAGACCGCGGGCGACTGTCTGTAAGTACGTCGTCCCCGAGGGTTACCCAACAGACCCAAACGGTGGGACCCGCGTGACAATCGACAAGGTGGGTGCCGGAGATGCCCTGCTTTACTACGCCAGCGTCGACGAGCGCCAGGCGGGGATCCACACCACCACTTCGCGGTCGTTTGCTGTCGTCGGTGTTGGCGACTCCATCGCCGCGGCCGAGGAGACCGCAGAGGAGGCGCTCGCCGCCATCGGCACAGAGAGGTTACGCGTCCGTCACGACATCGGCACACCGGAACTGGTCCAGCAGCGCATCGACCACATCGTCAGGTTGCGCGAGGACTGACCGACGGTGTCTCGTACAGTGGCGCGTCACCAGGGGGTGGGTCGAGTGTCTGTGTCTGCCGGGGCGTGTTCTCCGGGTAGACTGTCCGCTCAGAGCTGTTTCTCCATCTCGACGTGCGGGATATCGGCCTCCAGAAAGACATCGCTCGTGGTCTCGTAGCCCAGGTCGTGGTAGAACGTCTCGACCGCTGTCTGTCCGTGCAGGCGGGCACGCGTACAGCCCTGGTCGCGGGCCTCGCGCTCGATCGCCGCCATCAGCTGTCTGCCGACACCTTCACTCCGGTAGGGTTCGAGAACGGCGACACGCTCGGGTTTGGCCACCCCGTCGTCGGTGAGACGGAGTCGGGCGGTCCCGACCGGTTGCAGGTCCGTGCCGTCGTGCCCGGTCGCACTGTCTGGGTCGGTGTGTTCACGGTTATCGTCGGGGTCTGCGTAGGCGACGATATGTGTTGCCGCCTCGTCGCGGCCGTCCATCTCCTCGGCCTCGGAGACACCCTGCTCGTCGATGAAGACCGCACGGCGCACCGCGTGAGCGTCCGCGAGACTCGCCTCGCCCGGAATCCGACGGAGTTCACACCTCATCGTCACACCGTACCGGATCGCCGGCACTGAACGTTTCGGAGACCGCACGCCATCGGGCAGACACCGGCCGCGCGTGGTGACCGGCGTGTGGCCGACTGACCTGTCCATCGGAGACCGGAGCCGCGGACCACCCGACAGAACTGTTCGGAGAAGATACATTGGTCGCGAACACGATTGGCTAGTATGTACCAGTCAGAGATGGTTTCGCGTCAGTTGTTACCCGACCGCGAGCAGCGTGAGGCGGCGCTCGCGGCGGCCGGCTACAACGTCTTCGGACTCTCGGCCTCGGACGTGTACATCGACCTGCTGACCGACAGCGGTACCGGGACGATGAGCACCGACCAGTGGGCCGCGTTGCTGGGTGGTGACGAGTCCTACGCCGGGAGCGAGAGCTTCGAGCGACTGGAGCGGGCGGTCGCCGATGTTCTCGGATTCGACCGCATCGTGCCCGCCCACCAGGGCAGGGGGGCCGAACATCTGCTGTACGGTGCGCTCGTCGAGGAGGGTGACATCGTCGTCGCGAACACGCACTTCGACACAACACGCGCTCACGTCGCGGAGGCCGGCGGGCGACCGGTCGACTGTCCGGTCAACGGCGCGTTCGACCTCTCGGCGGAGGGGCCGTTCACGGGAAATCTCGACATCGAGAGCGCGCGCGAGCGAATCGAGACTGTCGGTCACGACCGGGTGCCCGCCATCGTGGTGACGGTGACGAACAACTCCGCGGCCGGACAACCTGTCTCTGTGGGGAACGTTCGGCGGGCCCGCGAACTGGCAGAGGAGTGTGACGCCAGACTGATACTCGACGGCTGCCGGTTCGCCGAGAACGCCTGGTTCGTCCGCGAGCGCGAGTCGGAGTTCGAGGGAGCCGGAATAAAAGATATCGTCCGGGAGCAGGCCTCGTACGCCGACGCGGTGGTCGTCAGCGGCAAGAAAGACGCGTTAGCAAACGCCGGCGGGTTCATCGGTGTCGCCGACGGCGCGGACGAGGACGACCTGTTCACCCGACTCAGGGAACGGGCAATCCTGTACGAGGGGTTCTACACCTACGGCGGGATGGCCGGCCGTGACATGGCGGCGATGGCGGTGGGGCTCAGGGAGGCTGTCAACCCGGCGTATCTCGACCACCGGGTCGGTCAGGTCCGGGAGCTCGCGGACCTGCTGGAGGCCCAGGATGTTCCGGTCTACCGGCCGGTTGGTGGGCACGCGGTGTATGTCGACGCCGGTGCGGCACTCCCGCGGATTCCGCGCGAGCAGTTCCCGGGGCAGGCGCTGGTCTGTGCGGCCTACTGCGAGGGTGGCGTTCGGGCAGTCGAACTCGGCGGGTTCGCGTTCCCCGGCACCGACCGGCCGGAGTTCGTCAGACTGGCGCTCCCCCGGCGGCGCTACCACCGCGAGCAGCTCAAACACGTCGCCGAGACGTTCGGGGCTGTTATCGAGCGCAGTGAGTCGGTCAGCGGGTTCGAGGTGGTCGACCAGCCCGAGCGGGAGGCGCTCAGACACTTCTCGGCGACACTCCAGCCCGTCGAGTGAGCGACAGTCACAGCTCCACCGACGGGAGAAACTGGCCGGTCTCGCGGAAGACACCGGCCAGGAGCACGAGCGCCGCGAGTGCGGGAACTGCGGCACAGGCGAGATAAACCGGCCAGAACCCCGAAACATCCACGATGGGGAGTGTGACGACAGGTCCGAGTCCACCGCCGATATCGCCGAGGACGTTGTTGGTGCCCATTGCGCGTCCCATCTGTTCGCCCGGTGTGAGGTCGGCCAGCAGGGCAAGCAGCGGACCGCTCACGCCGCCCTGCCCGGCACCGATACAGACACAGGCGACCGTGAGCGCCCACACCGAGCGAGCGCGAGCAAGGAGCAGGAAGCCGAGACAGATAACGCCGAGAAAGCCGAGCAACAACGGCACCCGGGACTCGCGTCGGTCGCTGGCGTAGCCGCTGACAAACATGGAGCCGCCAGCGACGAGCACCGTCACAGCGATGAAGATGCCCGAACTCCCCTGTGGACCGAGTCCGAACACGCCCATACTGCGGGTGTCAAGAAAGACAACGAGTGTCGAGAACAGTGCACCGACGTACACAAACAGCACGGCGAAGTTGACGAGTCCGACCGTCAGCGCCGGCAGCCCCGTGTTGATCTCCCAGGGGTTGACCGAGTCGCGCTCCTCCTCGACGTGGGTCTCGGGAATGAGCAGGTAGGCGACGCCGCTGGCGAGAAACGCAAAGCCTGTCGCGAGCACGAACGCCGAGAGGTTGTTCGCGAGTTCGCCGACCAGTCCGCCGAGCACCACACCCGAGGGAAATCCGAGGAGCACACCACCCCGGACCAGCCCCATACTGGTCCCCCGCGAGGCGTCTGTGCTGACATCAGCCGCGATTGTGAACGCGGTGGCGAACACGGCTGCGCTGCCGACACCCCAGAGAATCCGTGCGACGACGAACCAGCCCTCGGGAAACGGTGCGAGCAGGGCAACGACGTAGCCTGCCGTTGCGAGCCCCTGCACCAACATACCGGCCACCATCGGCGTCCGCGTGCCGAACCGGTCGACGAGTGCACCTGCTGGCGCGTTCGCGACGAGCCGCGAGAACCGGTTCGCGCTGAGTATCACCCCCACCAGAAACGGTGAGATACCGAGCAAAGCACCGAGATTCGGCAGAATCGGGAAGATGACACCCCCGCCGAAACCGATAAAAAAGGTGCTGGCGACCACCGCCCCGATGACGATGTACTCCTGGCGCAGTCGGTCCCGGATACTCGAGAACACGCTCTATCCGGGTACGTAGCTGTCTGAGTACATTCCGGTTCTGATTCGCCGCGGGTGAGTCTTCCCGGAAGGTCCAGCCGACTGTTCGGGTAGTCGTCCGAGCGGTCCGGAGTCTGACCGGCCTGGTGTGGGTGAACCCAGCCGAGCGTCCGAACGAGAGTTCGAGCCGCCCGGTGTCCCGGGATACAGTGGCTGTGTACGCGCGGCCGTCACCACAAGTTATAATTCGGTCACAGACAACAGGAGAGATAGGACCGAATGAGAGACACAGAGCCGGCTAAGACCGAGAGCGCGGCCGGACAGCGGCATCGTGGGCGAGTCGGCGGCACCATCCGTTGGACAGTCGAGACAGGCGGACCGGTGCGGGCGTCGCCGACAGTCGCCGGCAAGACCGCGTTCGTCGGCAGTCGGGACGGTCACCTGTACGCGGTGGATGTGGCGACCGGTGAGACGCAGTGGCGTCTCGACACCGGTTGGCGTGTCCGCGGCTCACCGACGGCCCTCGATGGGACGGTGTATCTCGGGAGCTTCGACGCAGAGGTCAGCGCACTCGAGGCGGCGACCGGCGAGCGACTGTGGCGCACGACTGTCGGCGACTGGCTGTGGTCCTCGCCGACGGTCACCGACGACCGACTCCTCGTGGGCAGTCTCGACGGGGGAATCCACGCGCTGGACCGGACAACCGGCGACCAGGTCTGGCAGTTCGACGCCGATGACGAGGTCGGCTCCTCGCCGACAGTCGCCGACGGAACGGTGTACATCGGCAGCAACGACACCAACCTGTACGCACTCGATGCGGCGACCGGCACCGAGCAGTGGTCGCTCTCGACGGGCGATATCGTCGAGTCCTCGCCGACAGTTGTCGGACCGACGGTGTACATCGGGAGCAGAGACGGTCGGGTGTACGCGCTCGACGCCGACCTGGGGACCAGACAGTGGAGTTTCGACACCGGCAGGGACGTGGGTTCCTCGCCGACGGTCAGTGGTGGTGCCGTGTTCGTCGGCAGCGGTGACACCGTCTACGCGATCGACCAGGAGACCGGCAACGAGCGGTGGGCAGTCGAGACGGACGGCGAGGTGGAGTCCTCGCCGACCGCCGGCGCCTCGACAGTGTTCGTCGGGAGCACCGACGGTTGTGTGTACTCGATCGACAGGGAAACCGGCGACGTGCGGTGGACCGTCGGGACCGGCAGCGGTGTCTGGTCCTCACCGACACTGGTCGACGGAACCGTCCTCGTCGGGAGCGACGACGGGAGTGTCTACGCGCTTACCGCCGGAGAACGCGGGTCGAGTCGGGGCTCGCGTGCGATGCTCGGGACACTCGGACACCACGACGACCGCTGGTGGGACGAACTGCGTTTCTGATCTGTGCCCGGCAGGCAAAGGACCTGCTGATGTGAGAGATACACAGTGCTGTGTCGTGCCTGCAATCGCCGGTGTCCGCCGTGTCTAGGCGTGGTGACCGACATCGGGCTGTCACACGGACAGTTCGCAACGGTTATACCCGCGTGTACTGTACATTTGTTTGCAATGGCAAACGGTAAGGTTGATTTCTTCAACGACACAGGCGGCTACGGATTCATTTCGACTGAGGACGCGGACGACGACGTGTTCTTCCACATGGAAGACGTTGGCGGACCGGACCTCGAAGAAGGACAGGACATCACGTTCGAGATCGAACAGGCCCCAAAGGGCCCCCGCGCGACGAACGTCGTCCGCGAGTAGCTCCATCGCACACGGCGATGGCCGATTGACAGTTTTATCCGACACAGTTCCGGAACCGGCAGGTTTGGGTGTGTCGGCACCAACACACCGTATGGGAGACACTGTGAGCGCGGACGGAGTGACCGCTACGTATCAAGAGACAGACACCGAGCGTCAGCTCCTCGTTCGCGCGGACGGCGCCGAGGCGACAGTCGCACAGAACACCGACGGGTACGCCATGCTCGCGGTGCGAGACAGAGACGGTACCGAGCGCGAGCGCTACTACGGGTTTGACATGGCGCTCGACCACGTCGCCGAACTGGTCGGGGTTGAGGTCCACGATATCCCGGTCCCGGAGTCCGCCGAGGACATGGGAATGTGAGTGTCGGTTCCGGCTCTGGTGAACGACACAGGAGCGTGAGTGTCGGCCGAGGAGAGGAGACGTGAGCACCGGTTCCGGACCGGAGAGGGCACAACCCGCGTGAGATATCCCCGTGACAGCGAAATCACCAGATATCATGTAGACAGGCTGGAGGAACAGATGACATCCTCCGCGGTGGACCGGTGAGCCGGGGGGTTTGTACCGCTGGTCCACGTACAGGTGGGCATGACAGAATCCTGGACAGCAGCAACGATGCCGGACCAGTCAGACCGGACCGTCGTGGTGACAGGCGCAAACAGCGGCCTGGGCT
>ERZ1034569.242-NODE-242-length-21011-cov-41.350353_pt1 | contig 21011 bp, 22 predicted proteins | sample MGYA00520706_ERZ1034569 | MGnify/ENA primary metagenome ERZ1034569 (study PRJEB33760, sample SAMEA4777722) | hypersaline lake metagenome | biome: hypersaline environment; feature: brines | place: Spain | collected 2014-08 | depth 0 m ...
AAGGGTATGAGTGAGGTTCCGGATGAGGCTGGTGAGAGTGAAAGGTTTGAGTTGCCTGTTGCTGATACCCGTAAGGATGGTTCTAAAACTGTGATAACTAATTTTGGTGAGATTGCGGATGTTATCAGCCGTGATCAGGACAGGTTTTCGAAGTATCTGCAGGATGAGCTTGGTACTTCTGCCCGTGTTGAAGGCGATGAAATGGTTTTGAACGGTGAGATTAGACGTGGGAATGTTCAGGCTAAGGTCAAGCAGTTTGCTGAGGAGTATGTTTTCTGTCCTGAGTGTGAGAGCCCTGATACTGAGATAGTTAGGGAGAAAGGTGTCGAGATTTTGAAGTGTCAGGCGTGTGGGGCAAGAAATCCGCTCTAGGCCATTATCTAAATCGTATTTAAAAGGTTTGGTAAGCTTGTGTTATATAGGTGAATTAATTATGCCAGAACAACCTGAAATGAATCAGCAGCAGGCTATGCAGATGTTCCAGCAGAAGTTAGGTAATCTTGAGCTTACGGTTCAGGCTCTGCTTAACATTCTAGACGAGGAAGATGTTGTATCTCAGGATGAGATCAACGAGAGAGCACAGGAGATCGTCCAGGAGATGCAGGAACAGCAAGGCGAAATGGAAGGACAGCCTGATCACGACCACGATCACGAAGAATAAGCTTCTTCGCCGATCCTAAAACACACCTGTTGCAAAACAGGCCCACATATTACAGTTCTTTTTCAACCTACATGACTATACTACTTCGTCCGGGTTCTTGTCGCCTTTGACAACTTCTTGGTAGTGTCTGCATCTCTCAAAGCAGTTCTGGTTGTCGGCGTGGTGTCTTGACTTGCATGTCTTTCTTCCGTGTGTGATCAAAAGTATGTGAAGTGAATACTTTATCTGGTCGGGAACTATTGTCTCGAGGATTTCATGGGTTCTGTTTCTTGAACAGTTTTCTGGTACAAGGCCAAATCTCTGTGCTATCCTGTGTACGTGTGTATCTACAGGTATTACAGGTTTCTGGAAGTGGAAGCACAGAATAACTGCTGCAGTCTTAGGACCTATGCCTGGTATATCTGTCAGCCACTTCTTTCCCTCCTCCACATCCATCTTTTCTAGGAACTCTATTGAGTAGGTTTTGTCTCCTTTATCGCTTTCTCTTATTATTTTCAGGGCTTTCTGTATTCTTTCCGCCTTTGTAGGTCCTAATCCGGCGACTCTTACTGTATCCGTAAGTTCTTCCTCTGAGCTGGTCTCGACTTCTTCCCAGTTATCGTATTTTTCCTGTAGGTTGTTGAAGGCTTTATCCCTGTTTTTATCGTTTGTGTTCTGTGATAGAATTGTTTCAACCAGGTACTCTGTCCCTGTCAGGTCTTTAGGTTCTTCCGGCTGTCCGTACCTGTCTAGAAGCTTGCAGTGAATGTCGTTTATTTCTTTTTCTTCTATGTTCTTTGGGTTCATTTTTCCACGAGTTTCAAGTTTTTGGCTTAGCTTTTCTCAGTCTGAAGTTGTATAGGGTTTGTGCATCTTTGTTTCTTGAACTGTCAAAACCTCCTAGGTATTCTCCAGGAAGTTCTTTGCATATTTTCTTGTTCCCAAGCAGCTTGAGGTTTGTCAGGTTCTCAAGTTTTTCCTTTACTTTGTCTTTGTGCTGTTGTATCTGTTCCTGTCTTTTTCTTTCAAATCTGTCCTGTGAGTATCCCCCTTTTTTCTGTTTGTTTTCGACTCTAGTGTTTACTTCATCTACCTTTTCGGTGTTGCCGGCTTTTTCTGAGAGTATGGTTGTTTCTCCTGCGGAAACCAGCGCCCAGTGCTTCTCCTCCTCTATAAACTTGTTTATTTTTTCTACATTGAAGGAGTTTTCAAGTGACCAGCTGTCGGTGAAAAACGGTCTTGTTCTCAAGGTCATGTCAAATGCTTTTTCGTCTGTAAAGAATATCTGTGTTCTTTCCGATGTTATCTGAGATATTTTCTGGGAGCTCAGCGTGTTTTTGAACCCTTTAACGTCTTTTAGGTCCTCCACCGCGCCTGTTGAATACACTGTCACAAGATCTTTCTTAGGGGAGCTTATCGTGGAGAGTTTCTCTAGAATATTTTTTGTCTGTTCAAGACCAAGCTTGATGTCCTTGACCTGTATTTTCCCTGTTTCTTGGGTTTTTTCGCTGCGGTTTGCAGTTTCAAGCTTGTCCTGTAGTTTGTTGAGTTCCTCTTCTGCTTCCTGCTTTTGTGCGGATAGCTTGGATCTTCTCTCCTTCTCTGATTTGAACTGTTCTTGGTATCTGTCTCTCTGTTCCTTGACTTCCTTGAGCTCTTCCTCGAGCTTGTTTTTTCTTTCTTTGATTTTGTTGTATTTTGTCCATGGAAGTTCCATATCTTTCTGTGGTATCTGCAGTGTTTAAAGTGCTGTCAACTCGCTGAGGGTTTGTGAAGTAGCCTGGTTTGGCGAAAGTATTTTAAGATTGCTAAGTGATATCAGGTTTAGTTGATCCAAGATGACAGAGTACACAGTTGAGGAGTTAGATCCGGAGGCAGATGATGTCGAGATTACAGGAGAAATCGCTGAGCTACCAACCCCTAGAGCTGTCTCAACTCGATACGGTCAGAAAAGAATAGTCACAGTAGTGTTTGAGGATGAAACCGGTGAAGTAGATCTTACTCTTTGGGAGGAAGAGATTGATGAGATTGATGAAGGCTCAGAAGTCCAGATTGAAGGAGCCTATGTAAGAGAATGGGCTGATGGAGTGCAGCTGAACATCAGCAGAGACGGGGATATAGAAAGGGTAGACGGATAAAGACGTCGACCCGCGACTTTGAGCTAACTGGAACTTCTTTTTAATTTAAGTTTCTGATGCAGGGTTATGGGTGTCGATGACAGGATTGAGGAGCTTGAGGAGAAGCTGCAGAAGACACCTGTTAATAAGGCTACTGAGAAGGAGAGAGGTCGCCTAAAGTCTCAGATAGCACAGCTTAAGGAGGAGAAGCAGAAGAAGCAGAAAGGTACTGGAGAGACCTCTGGATACGCTGTTGAGAAAACAGGAGATGCTACTGTTGCGTTGGTTGGTTTTCCTAGTGTGGGTAAGTCAACTTTGCTTAATGAGCTGACAAATGCTGAGGTGGATACAGGTGCGTACGAGTTTACTACTCTTGAGGTCAATCCCGGTGTCTTAAAGTATAAGGGAGCTGATATCCAGATTTTGGATGTGCCTGGTCTTATCGGTGGTGCTGCCGATGGGCGTGGAGGAGGTACACAGGTTCTTTCAGTTGTGAGAAACGCAGATCTTATACTTGTGGTGCTAGATCCTGAAGAACTGAGGGACGATGAGATAAGGGATGAGATATACAAGGCCGGTTTGAGAACTGATTCTAAGCCACCTAATATGAAGATTGAGAAAAAGGATAGGGGCGGTATTGGAATATCATCTACGGTTGATCTCGATATTGAGGAGGAGACGATTAGAGACCTTATGAGGCAGAACGGCTACGGGAATGCAGAGGTCATAATAAGGGAGGAAATGGGTATTGACAGGTTTATTGACGGCCTTATGGATAATAGAAGATATCTTCCGTCTCTGGAGGTTGCAAATAAATCTGATAAGGTAAGCCAAAGCAGGAAAGAAGAGTTGAGGGATCGCTTTGATCTCTTGGTGTCCGCGAACACTGGCAAAAACCTGGATGTGCTTAAGCAACGTATCTTTGAGGAAATCGGATTGATACGGGTCTATATGAAGGAGAAGAATCAGGATCCGGATAAGGATGAGCCTTTGATGTTGGACAAGGGAAGCACTGTTGAGGACGCGCTTGAAACACTACCAGGTGACATGAAACAGAAGTTCAAACATGCCAGAGTAACCGGATCCAGTTCAAAGTTTCCGGAGCAGAAGGTCGGTGAAGACCACCAGCTGGAGGATGAGGACGTACTCCAGCTTAACCTGAAGAGAATCTAACATAAACTTGCCGGCTTCATTCAATCCATAAATATAAGCTTTTACCACCTCTTGTAATGTATGGCTGAGTCAGAGTTTATTGACGATGCCGGCCAGCAGATACCGATAGATTTTAACAAAAGCAGCTACCTGAGCAGAATTGTTAACGCCGCGAAGAAGGTAGTCAGCTAGAAACGGCCGGAAAATCAACCACTTTTCTTTCTAATTGTACTATGTAAAGAGAGATTAGGTAAAAAGCAGAACGTTTACTCTACAAGCTCTGCGTTTACTACTCCTTCTTGACCAGGTCTCGATGTGATTCTGGCTTTACCTTCTGATGTCTGAATGATTGTTCCTTTGGTTAGGAGTGATCTTCTCACGTAGTTGTCGTTTGCAGGGTTGTCTACAACTGACTCTATCTCGACGTTCTTTACTTCTCCGTTGACAGGTATGTTTGCATGGCTTTCCTCACGGACAACGTTTTTTTCCGTGTTGCCTCTTGAGTCCTTCTTTTCTGTCTTGGTTTCTCCTAGGCTTGGACTGGAGAACTCGCTTCCAAGGTCGTATTTTCTTGACTTTCTGTATCTTCTTGTTTTTCCACCTGTCTTCTTTGTCTTCGACCTGTCGTGTCTAATGCTCATATCCTAAATTTAGTGTCATGAATTTATTTAAATAGAATCCAGTTTTGTTCGGATGCTTAGATGCTGAAACGGGTTTTTGAGGGCTGAGCAATCCTCTCATGATTTATATAAGTTATGAGGTGATTAGAAGCTGTAGGTGTTTATATACAATGGGAAATGACAATAAACGTCCGTTTGACGTTCTAGATGACGCAAAGGAAGGTAATGTATTGATCAAGCTGAAGAAGTTTGGAGATGAAGAGACAACAGTCTCAGGAGAGCTACAGGCATTTGACAAGCATCTCAATGTCTGGCTTCAGAACGCGACTGTAAAAGGTGAGGATAGTACTACAGAGCACGGACGTTTATTTGTCAGAGGAGACAACGTGCTGTTTGTCAGCCCTGAATAAGTTCAGGGTCTGACAGTTTCAAGGGTCCGTAGCTCAGTCTGGCAGAGCACCGGGCTTTTACCAGTAGTGCACAGCCTGTAGCGGGCCGTACGGAACAGGGCCGCTAATATACATCTTCAGGTTGAGTTTGAAAGATACCCGGCCGTCGTGGGTTCAAATCCCACCGGACCCGACCAAAAAATCTCCTTTCATACATTAGACATGCTTGAAAAATGAACATTTGGCTGATACTTTGTCTACTTTTGCTTATACTTGGTTTCATAGGTAGTTTTACTCCTGCTTTGCCAGGTTCCTTGCTTTCAGGTCTTGGCGTAGTTATCTACTGGTGGAGTACCGGTTATCAGCAGCCAGGCACTTTATTTGTAGGTATTGCAGTGTTTCTTTCTATACTTGGTCTGCTTCTTGACTGGTTTTCAGGTGCGATCACCGCCAGGATCGGCGGTGCCTCGGACAAAACCTCTCTGATGGCAGGAATTGCTGGAATTATAGGTTTTGTCTTTCTTGGAGGACCTGTAGGGGTGCTGATTGCAGTTGCTGGAACAGTTTTCCTGAGGGAGTATCTTGTATCGGGAGATATGTCCAAGGCGAAGAAGGCGGGTATTTACTCTGCGATCGGGTTTCTGTCTTCCATGTTTATGCAGGCCTTGATCACGTCAGTCATTCTGATAGGTTTTGTCATTACGTTGATAATCTGAGTGTTAGACGGTAAGTTCCTCTGGGAATCCTACAACCTTGGTTTCGTACTCCCCTCCTTCTCCGGCAGGATGGAAACGGTACTTATCTGCAAGATCTATAAGCTCTTCAACAGATTCCTCGTCAAGAACCCTGCCTATCCAGCTCTCTTCGAGGCCTCTGGCCGCCACATCTGTGATCTTTACTTTAAAGCCTTCTCTGATAAGCCAGTGCATGTACTGTTTTCTGTTAAACTGCCATAGAGGTGTGTAAACTTTGAGGCCTACTTTTTCAGCTACTCTGTCAACTCTATCCCTTTGATATGTTGATTCAATGGCTCCGGAGACAACTCCCTCAACCTTAAACTCCTCTTTAACCTGCTCAAGACCTTTCTTTAGGTCCTCTAGTTCCTCTTCTTTTTTGCCTTTTGTCTCTTGTTTTCTGAGTGGTATATCCATCTTATCTGCCTGCCACTCCAGATCTTTTTCCTCTTTTTTGGAGTCAAACATGTAGCTGTCTTTGTTCTTAGATCTCAGTGTAAGTAGGCATTCTAGTTTGTTGTTTCTGCGCTGCATTCTCAGTAGCGCTGCATTGGAGTCTTTTCCTCCTGATGTTAGGCCTACAAGTTTCTTGTTTTCCCGTTCTCTGTACTGGTTGAGGTAGCTTTGTTTGTGTGAGTAGCTTGACTTTTCTGTGAGCTTGTTTATTGCTTTGTCGAAGTTGGAGCCGTACTGCGCCGCTACCTTCTTTCTCCATGCTATTGACTCAGGAACACCAAGCTTTTCAGCGGCCTTTCTTAGAACCAGTTTTTTGTATTCCTCGTTTCTCTTCATGTCCTCTGGTATTGTTAGTGCGTGTTCTACCAGGTCTTGATCAAGAAACGGTATTCTGAGTTCTCTGGAGTTTCTGAAGCTGATTACATTGTCTCTGTACAGGTCGTTGTGGAATATCCCTCTCAGGTCTGATAGGCATTCCTTGTTTAGGTACCCCTGCTGTCTTGTGTATCCCGCGTAGAGCTGTTCTGAGCCAAAGCCAGAGAAACAGACTTTCTCATCCCCACTCTGGTTCAGGGAGAAGTGGATTGGCAGAGCTACACCAAGTTTCACTGTGTTTGTTGTTGAAAGCCAGTTAGAGAGTTTAGGTAAGGTTTCTTCAACATCTTCTAGAGTTACTTCTTGGACCTTGAGCTCTATGTTCATTTTCTCTGCTGCTTTCTTGGCTTGTTGAACGTCTCTTGGTTTATCCACGTTTCCGTGCTGTATTCCGGCTGTGTATGCGGTAAAATCCTTTTCAAGCTCTTGAAGTGCCGCTGCAACCATGGTGGAGTCGACACCTCCTGAAAGCAGCAAACCAACTTCTCCGTCCGGTATACGTTTTTCGACCGCGTCGAGAAACAGATCCTTTATTTTCTCCGCCTCCCTGTCTATGTCTGTGTCTTCTTTTACGTCTATATCGAAGAATTCTCTGGTTTCAAATGATATGGTTTCCTTTTTGACGTTGTACGTAAGAATTTTTCTTGGATGAAGTTCATGGATATTTTCGTATCCTGAATTCTCTAGGGCTTGTTTTTCTGAGGCAAAGGCAAACTCCTTTTCGTCGTCTACGTACCATATCGGGTTTACTCCAAGCTTGTCTCGTCCTAGTATTATTTTGTTGTCTTTCCGGTATGCAAATGCGTAGATTCCGTCAAGCTGTTTTAGGGCTTTTTTCCCTTCTTTATCAAGTAGCTTGAGCAGGAGTTCGGCGTCGTTTTCCACCTTGAATCCATGATTTTTTGCCAGTTTCTTCCAGTTGTAGATTTCGCAGTTGGCTGTCAGTATGCCTTGATCCTGTACAGGCTGTTTCACGTTTCCGACGACCGAGTGCAGGACATTACCTAGGGTGAAGTTTCCTGTCTCTGTGGTTTCTGTGCTCTGGCCTCTGTGGCTCTGCTTCTTGAGTAGTTTTTCGGTTTTCTTCCGCTGACAGGATCCTGCTATACCGCACATTACAGTTTCAGGTGGTGAAGAAAGGTTTTTGAGGATGGTTAATCGACGGAGTAGTCTGCGTCAAAGTCGCTCAGACCTTTCTGTGAGTTATCTATGGCCTCGTAGCTTGCTATCACGTTTTCCATATCTACTTCCACGTACTCTAGGTCTCGATCTTGCAGGTAGTCTAGAATCTTGTCGGTGATCTTGGGCGCTACCAGTATTCCTCTTACTTCTCCTTGATACTCTTCTTCTATCTCGTCGACGTATCTCTGTAGCTGGAGTATTGTATTGTAGTCAGGGTTTCGTTTTACCTCTACGACAACCCATCTATCTTCCTTGTCGCGTCCAAAGACATCGATGAATCCGGCTGGAGTTTCCTTTTCACGCTCCACAATCGTAAGACCGTCTTCCACTATCTCTGGATTTTCTTCTATTGATTCGTGTATGTCGACTTCGTGGCCACGGATCTTGAGCTCTGACTTGTCGACAAGCTTGTCGACTGTTACAAGATCGATTTCCTCAAATCTTATCTCCACGACTTCTTCAGGATTGGTTCTTTTTGCCTCCAGGATTAGATGTTTTTCTCCTTCAATGTTCTCTGTCTCCACGTTGAAGCTATCGACCTCGGGCTGCCAGTTTTTTGGCTGGTAGTTTTCCGGCCCGTGTACAAGAGTTGCAGTGTCCTGTTTTTTGATGACCAGACGCTCCCCACGGTCGAGCTTTGACTTTGCTCTTCCTTGGTAGTTTACTGTGCAGAGCCCGTTTATCTGCACTGTAAACTCTCTTCTCAGGTGTTCATCAAGCACTTTCTTGGCTTCTGAGAGCTCTGGGTTTTGTAGCAGTGTATCCATAATTGCAGGTTTTGTTGTACAAACCTCTAAAATATTCCTTGGATATTTCTGTACTCTATCTGGCATTGAGTCAAATTTCAGGGGTTTTTGCAGAGTGTTTTTCAACTAGTAGTCTGTAAGTTTTGTTGATGGATTACACGATTAAGGATCTGCCTGAGTCGGAACGTCCTAGAGAGAAGCTTGAGGACAGGGGTGTTGATGCTATGACTGATGTTGAGCTTCTTTCAATTATACTGAGGACGGGCACCTCAGGTAAGAATGTTAAGGAGCTTTCCTCGGATATATTAAACAGCTATAGCGTTTGTGAGCTTGCTGATCGAGGTCTTGACGATCTTAAGGAGTTTCAGGGCGTCTCAAGGGTTAAGGCAGGCCAGCTTAAGGCTTTAGGTGAGCTTTCCAGAAGGATGGAGAAGCAGGATAGGGAGAAGATCGATTCTTTGAGTGATGTGAAGTCTATGACTGAGGATATGAAGTATCTTGAGGAGGAGAAGCTCAGGACGTTCTACCTGTCTTCAGGCAATGAGTTACTGGGCTCTGAGGAGTTTGACGGTTCTGTGAGCTCTGTGGGCGCTGAGCCTAGGAAGCTGTTTAAACATGGCCTGAGTCTGAATGCCTCTGCGTTTATTATAGTTCATAATCATCCTTCGGGAAGGTGTGAGGCCACCGATCAGGATCTTGAGATGACCCGTCAAATCTTGGGTACGGGTCGGGATCTGGGTCTTGAGCTTCTTGATCATGTAATAGTTGGTGATGGTTTTCTCTCGATGAGGAACTCTTCAGAATTGAGCTTCCAGTAGAGTCACGGTAGGGTGTATTTTGGGCTGTTTGGACCGTTGTTATTTTTAGGCGGGCTACCCTTTTAAAGTTTACTAGGGCTTGTTTACATGTTCATGAACGAATTTTCTTCATGTGCTCAGGGAGTGATCTAGATCATGGCTATGGATGTACGCGACCACAGGCTTGTACCGGAACACCGAAAAATGAGTGAAGAAGAAGTCGAGGAACTGCTGGAGAAGCATGAAATTGAAAGGGAGAACCTGCCAAAGATAAAGAGTAATGACTCGGCGTTGAAGCAGAAGGATTTTGAACCTGGTGACGTTTTTGAGATCACCCGAAGCAGTCCGACCGCAGGAAAAACCAAGTACTACAGAATGGTTGTTGAGTAAGAGGTAATATTCAATGAAAGAAGAATTTCTTGAACAGCTTATTGACAGGAATCTTGTAAAACATCAAATAGAGTCCTACAATCACTTTGTCAACGAGAGGATAAAAGCAATACTAAACGAAGTTGAGTCTATTGAACCGGAGCTTCCTGAGGGGGAGGATCTGGTTATCAAGATCGTAGATGTTGATATTAAGCGGCCTAAGATTCATGAGGCAGATGGATCAGTTAGGAAGGTCATGCCTCGTGAGGCCCGTATGAGAGATCTTACGTATTCTTCACAGATTGAGGTTACATTGACACCTATCTTTGAAGGTGTTAAGCAGGAGTCCGAGGAGGTTACTATCGGAGAGATACCTGTTATGGTTGGTTCCGAGCTCTGCTGGACCAATGAGATGGATGAGGAAGAGCTCAGGGAAAACGGCGAAGACCCGGAGGACTCTGGAGGTTACTTCATAATTAACGGCTCCGAAAAGACGATTATCGCAATGGAGGAGCTGGCCAACAACAAACCTATTTACCAGCACGACGATGAAAACGAGAAATGCCGTATCAACTCAGAGAACCAAGGCTACGTTCAGAGACATATTTTGAGAAGGAAGAAGGATATTGTCAATATCAGCTTTGCCAACGTGAAGAAAACGCCTGCCGTCGCTCTGATAAGAGCTCTCGGAATGGAAACGGATAAGGAGATTGTAGAAGCCATTGGAGAAGAGTACGCTTCTGACGTATACCTGAACTTGTACGAGGTCGATGCCTCCAGCAAGGAGGAGTCCTATGAGTATATTGCAAACAGGGCCGGAATCACCAACGATGTTGAGGATCGTGTAGAGAATATCTTGGACGAATATCTTCTACCGCACATAGGACAGGAACCTGAAGTTAGAGAGGAAAAGGCCGAGTTCCTAGCCAAGATGATCAGAAATACTATCGCACTAGGTAAGGGAGATATTGAGGAGGATGATATCGATCACTACGCAAACAAGAGAATGAATCTTGCAGGACAGCTTCTGGAGATGCAGTTCAGATCTGTTTTCCTAGGAAAGTGGGGTCTTGTTGCACGTATGAAGTACAACTTCCAGAAATCTGCCAAGAGAGGGCGTCTGCCTTCGCTTCAGTCTACAATTGTTTCCGACAAGCTGACATCCCAGATCATGGGAGCTATGGCAACAGGAAACTGGGTTGGAGGAAGAACAGGTATATGCCAGAGACTTGAACGTAATAATAGGATTAAAACCCTCTCACATCTGAGAAATATTGTATCTCCTCTAAGCTCGGATAGACAGCACTTTGAGGCAAGAGACCTCCACCCGACGCAGTGGGGACGTGTCTGCCCTATCAAGACTCCCGAGGGAATGAACATCGGGTTGAGGACGCACCTGGCTATGTGTGCTGATGTATCGACAGGTATGACTTCCAAGGAAAGAAACTCCCTAAAAGCCAAGCTTGAGGAAACCGGAATTGACGCAAGGTGAGATAGAAGAATGAAACTAGATCATGATAAGTTTGATACAGTACTGGAAAAACGCAACACTGAGTCCACAGGTGATGTAGAATGACTGAGGTATTCCTAGACGGAGAAATAATGGATGACTTGGAGTCACCAGAGGAAGCCAGAGAAGAGCTTGTAGAAAAGAGAAGAAACGGCGAACTCGATAAAGAAGTATCAGTATACTATAATGAGAACAGGGATGAGATCAGAATAAACACTGACTCAGGTAGAGTGATGCGTCCTGTAGTTATTGTCGAGGACGGCAAACCAAGGCTGACTGAGGAACAAGAAGAACAGCTTGAAGACGGCGAACTATCCTTAGAAGACTTAGAGGATCAGGGAATAATTGAGTACTTAGATGCAGAGGAAGAGGAGAACGCCTATGTAGCTTTAAATGAGGAAGAAGTCACTGACGAACACACTCACATGGAGATTGACCCGGAGATTATCAACGGTCTTTCGGCTTCTCTGACAGTTTACCCTGAGCACAATCGTGGTGACCGTGTCAACTTCGGTGCGAAGATGGCTGGGCAGGGACTCGGCATGCCTACCAGAGACTTCCACCAGCGTTTCGACACGCAAGCTAATGTTCTGACGTATGCGCAGAAGCCTGTAGTTGAAACGAATACTTATGACACCCTTGTCGGAGATCATCCGATCGGTCAGAACATGATAATTGCCTTGGCTTCGTTTGACGGCTACAATATTGAGGACGCCGTCATCATGAACAAGGCATCAATTGAGAGAGGTTTAGGCCGTTCCACTTACATGAGAACCTATCAGACAGAGGCCAAGCGATTCTATGGAGGTCAGAAAGATCAGATAGGTGTACCAGGTAAGGATGTCCGTGGCTACAGACGTGAAGAGGTATATGAGAGCCTTGACGAAGATGGAATCGTCAACCCAGAGACAGAGGTTGACTCCGACGACGTGATCGTAGGTAAGACATCTCCTCCAAAGTTCCTTGGTGGAGGAGGCGAGGAAATGAAAATGGGGCTTGCTGAGAGAAGAGAGACAAGCCTCACAGTCAGGCACGGAGAGCAAGGAGTTATCGACAAAGTAATGCTTTCCGAGACCGGCGACGGAGATAAGCTGATTAAGGCAAAGATGCGTGAGTACCGTGTACCGGAGCTTGGAGACAAGTTCGCAACAAGACACGGACAGAAAGGAGTCATAGGAATGATTGCACCGGAGGAAAACATGCCCTTCACAAAACAGGGTATAACACCGGACATGATTCTTTCCACACACGCCATCCCAAGCCGTATGACCGTTGCACAGATAATTGAACTCATAGGCGGTAAAGTAGGCGCCCTGCGCGGAGAAAAAGTCGACGCAACAGCCTACCACAACGAAGACAAGGACGAGCTCAGAGACCAGCTTGAAAAACTTGGATTTGAATCCTCCGGCAAAGAGACAATGTATAACGGAGTTACAGGCGAGGAGATGGATGCCGAAATCATGATCGGACCAGGTTACTACCTGAAGCTAAGTCATATGGTCGGGGACAAGGTCCACGCCCGTTCAAGAGGGCCTGTCACCTTGCTTACAAAACAGCCTACCGAGGGCCGCTCCCAGGAGGGAGGACTACGGCTTGGAGAGATGGAAAAAGACGTCTTTGTAGGACACGGAGCATCACTCCTGCTTAAGGAAAGGTTTGGTGCAGACTCTACAGAGATACATGTTGACAAGGACTCCGGTGATATTGGATATCTTGACCGTGAACAGAACAAGGTTGTCAAACAGTCAGGTGAAGACGGAAACTTTGAGGAAACAGAGATTCCTCATGCAATGCTTCTGCTGCTTGACGAGTTGAAATCCTTGATGATTGATACGGATATTGAACTGGAGGATGAATAGGTGATTTCAAATGGAGAGTATAACAGAACTTGACTTCGGTATACTGAGTTCGGAGGAACTCAGGGAAAGAGCCGCAAAAGAGATTGACAAGGCAGAGGTTTACGACGCAGACGGATACCCTGTTGAGGGCGGTGTCATGGACCCTGCCCTTGGTGTAATCGACCCAGGGATGACCTGCCAGACATGTGGAGGACAGATGCGGGAGTGCCAGGGCCACTTTGGGAAGATAACGCTTTCCAAGCCTGTGGTTCACTCACTTTACGCGAAGAAGGTTAGAAACCTGCTCAGGTTCACCAATATTAACGAGAACGGCAACGTTTCGTGTCTTCTTAAGAATGAGAACAAACCTCTCAGGAAGTCAAACAGGTTGACCGAGGATCCTGAGACAGGTGAGGAAGTTCCTGATATAGACTTTGAGAAGCCTTACACTTACTATGAAGACGGTGACAAGGTAAAGCCCGGTGAGATAAAAGAGAGATTTAAGCAGATACCGGATGAGATTGCAGAGAAGATAGGTGTAGAGGGATGTAGACCTGAGGACCTGATCATAACGCATGTACCGGTTCCTCCTGTAACCATGAGACCTTCTATTACTCTTGAGACAGGAGAAAGATCTGAGGACGATATTACTCACAAGCTTGTCGATGTTATCAGAATTAACAAGAGGCTGCAAAACAATATTGAGATTGAGGCACCTGACTTCATTATCGACGATCTGCATGAGCTTCTTCAGTACCACGTTGCAACTCTTTTCTACAACGACATGAGCAACGTGCCGCCTGCAAGGCACCGCTCTGGTAGATCACTTAAGTCGCTAATTGAACGTGTTCAGGGCAAGGAAGGCAGATTTAGGCAGAATCTGATTGGAAAGAGGGTCAACTTCTCCGCAAGAACCGTTATCTCACCTGACCCCAATATTGGCATCAACGAGGTCGGTGTTCCGTTTATGATTGCGAAGAAGCTCTCCATACCTGAGGAGATCACAGAAAGAAACTTTGAGGAGATGAAGAAGAGGATTGAGAACGGACCGGATGAGCATCCTGGTGCAAACTACGTATATCCTCCAAGCGGCAAGAGAAAAAGGATTACAGAGGAGAACCAGGAGGAGATTCTGGAGGATATATCTCCTGACGCAGGATGGAAAGTTGAAAGACATCTCAACGACGGAGATACTGTTCTTTTCAACCGTCAGCCAAGCCTACACAGAATGTCCATAATGGCTCACGAAGTCCGTGTACTTCCTTACAGAACATTCAGGCTAAACCTGAATGTCTGTGCACCTTACAACGCAGACTTTGACGGGGACGAGATGAACCTACATGTGCCTCAGACCGAGGAAGCACGTGCAGAGGCTGAGGAGCTGATGAAGGTTCAGGAGCATATCAAGTCACCGAAGATGGGTGGACCGATTGTAGGTATGCTTCAGGACTATGTATCAGGTCTTTACCTGCTTACACAGCCTGATAGAACAGTAAGCCGGGAGAAGGCTTTCAACCTGCTTACCGAGGCAGGTGAGTACGAGGCAAATCTACCTGACAAGGATGAGATCTCAGGTAAAGAGCTTGTCTCCCTGTTTATTCCGGAGGATATATCTCTGACTATAAACGAGGGTGAGGACAACCAGGTTGTTATCAAGGAAGGAGAGCTTATTGAGGGAGTTCTTGATGAGGATGCTCTTGGAGATTACGGTGGAGAGATTATCCAGCAGCTTTCAATTGAGTACGGATCCGATAAGGTAACAGAGTTCCTGAACAGGGTTTCACGTGTAGGTGCTATATTCCTGACACAGCGTGGATTCAGTATAGGTCTTGAAGACCTTGAGGTTCCTGAGGAGGCTACTGAGCAGATACAGGATATGATTGAGGAAACAGTTCAGGACGCTGAGGAGCTTCTTGATGAGTATGAGTCCGGAGACATGGAAGCCATCACAGGTAAGACTGTGGAGGAAACACGTGAGATAAGAATAACCAAAACCTTGAATGAGGTGTTTGCTGACATCGGTGACCTGGTGTCAGATAACTTTAGCGAAGACTCTTCTGCGTACGTCATGGCAGATTCAGGTGCCCGTGGAAGCATGCAGAATGTCACAACTATGGCAGGTCTTCTTGGGCAGAACTCTGTCAGAGATCAGAGAATCCAGAGAGGATACAAAAACAGGACTCTCTCACACTTCAAGAAAGGTGAGATGTCGCCCAGGTCAAGAGGATTTGTTTCCTCAAGTATTCTAGATGGTCTTGATCCTGAGGAGATGTTCTTCCATCAGATGTCTCAGAGAAAGGCATTGATGGACAAGTCTTTGAGGACGAAGACATCCGGATACATGTACAGAAGGGTGGCAAATGCCTTGCAGGATCTCAAGGTGGAGTACGACCAGTCTGTGCGTAATGCACAGGGAGATATAATCCAGTTCCGTGCCGGCGAGGACGGAGTTGATCCGCAAAAATCTGACAGAGGAAAGATCTCAACTTCGATTGAATTAGATTAAGAGGTGTAAAGAAAAATGACAGAGCTTAACTGGAAGGACCGTGCAGACCAGCTTCCTGAAATGTATCAGGGAAGAAATCTGTCGGAGGACGAAAAGGAAACCCTTAGGGAAAGATACAGGCAGATGCAGTACGAGCCAGGTGAATCGATAGGTGTTGTGGCAGCTCAGTCGCTTTCAGAGCCTGCTACACAGCTTACTATGGAGACGTACCACCAGGCTGGAGGAGCGCAGGTATCTTTGACGGCAGGTCTTCCAAGACTTATTGAGATTGTTGACGCAAGGAGAAATCCTAAGACTCCTGCAATGGACGTATATCTTCACGAGGACTACAACTCCAAGGAAGACGCACTTAATGTTGCGCGGAAGCTTAGACAGGTCGTGTTTGAGGATCTGATCACGCAGGACACTATTGATATAATGCAGCTTCAGGTGGAGTACAACCTGAATCCGGATCTTCTTGACGACTACGACATCAGTATGGAGGATGTCAAACAGCGTGTAGAGGAATCTGTCAGGAAATCAGATGTATCTATTGAAGACAACAACATGATCGTTGAGTCCTCTGAGGAAGACTATGACCTTAAGGACCTGAAGAAGATCAAGAACAAGGTTGAAGAATCACGTATCAAAGGTCTCAAGGGCATTGAACAGGTTGTAGTGAATCAGGAGGACGATGAGTGGAGGCTTCAGACAGCAGGTACATCACTCAGAAAAACCCTCAAGATTGAAGAGGTAGATGAGAACAGAACAATATCCAACGACCTGTTTGAGATACTGTCAGTTCTGGGTATTGAGGCTTTGAGGCAGTCAATAATTAACGAGGTTAATGAGACGCTTGAGGCTCAGGGAATAGGGGTTGATGACAGACATATCATGCTTCTTGCCGATATGATGACCAAGGAAGGCGACCTGAACGGTACCACGAGATACGGTATCATGGGCAACAAGGAATCTCTTCTTGCACGCTCCGTGTTTGAGGAGACCAAGAAGCATCTCCGTGAAGGTTCATTGAGAGGAGAGACTGATGATCTTGAAGGTGTGATTGAGAACATCTTGGTTGGGCAGCCTATTCCGGTTGGTACAGGAGCAGTTGACCTTAAGCCAAAGTTTGCACCTGAGGAAGAATAAGCCCCGAGCTTCACCTTACCTAATTTTTTGTTTTTATTATGCGCATACTACAGGGTTCAAAGCGTGCGGAAAAAAGCCTGATGGACGTTTCATATATAAACTTTATGACATGCATTGTTACTACAGAAGAATCATTTGGAGTGCAGTATCTATGACTACAGCAACTTACGACACTGAGATGATAAGGAACATTAACATGTTCGAGTCTATAACAGATGTTGAGGCCAGAGACGCTATAATTAAAGAGGATGAGGCATACTTTGTTGTGCCTGAAGGAAAAGCAGGAATGGCTATCGGCAAAGGAGGAGAAGTTGTACAAAAGGTTCAGAACAAGCTTGACAGGGATGTCAAGATATACGAGTACAACGACAACCTAGGAGCCTTTATCAACAATCTTGTTCCAGCAGATATTAGAGGAGTGGACATTGACGGCGACAAAGTGGAGATTGATGTACCAAGGGACAACAAGGGACGTGTTGTAGGTAAAGACGGCAACAAGATTGACTCTATTAGAGAGATTCTCGCCCGTACACATGGAGTCGAGGAAGTCAAGGTAGAGTAAAAATACTTCATTTCGTGTCTCGACCAATAACCGTTTTATTCTAATACAGCGGTTTTTATTCTATGGGTTTTGTTGAAGAAAATATTAGAGATCTCAAGAGGTTTGATGAGATAGTCCGTATCCTGGCTGACTATCAGCTTGGTATTGTTCTTGATTACCTGGATTTGAAGCACAGGGTTCCCTATACAAAGAGGTTTGGGATGAGTGATGATGAGCCGGAGCCTGAGAGGCTTCGTCAAGCTCTGGAGGACCTTGGACCAACTTTCATCAAGTTTGGTCAGCTTATGGCCCAGCGCCCTGATATCGTTCCTCAACGGTATATTAACCAGTTGGAGAATCTGGAGGATAACGTCAAGGAGTTCGAAAACCAGAAGGCAATGGACATAGCCAGGGAGGAAGTAGGGGATTTTGAAGATGTCTTTGACAGTATCGAGGAGGAGCCTATTGGATCTGCTTCAATTGCTCAAGTGTATAGAGCTACCTTGTCTTCGGGAGAGGATGTTGTTGTGAAAGTCAGGCGACCTGGCATCAAGGAGAAGGCGGAGACAGATCTGGATATAATGAAGGCTGTATCAGGTAGAGCGGAAAACCTGTCAAAGGTACTGAGTAATATGAGAATACATAACCTAGTGCAGGAGTTTGGTGAATGGTTCAAGGATGAAATGGACTTTGAGAAGGAGGCAAGAAACGCAAAGACAATAAAGAGAAACATGTCCGACGTGGATAATGTAAAGGTCCCTAAGGTCTACGAGCAGCATTCAACTGAAAAAGTGCTTGTCATGGAGTACGTGGATGGTGTCAAGTGCACAGAGGACGAAAAGCTGAAGCAGCTTGATGTTGATATGGCGGAGATAACCCATACAGGAATTGAAATGGGTTTAAAGCAGGTGATAAGAGATGGAATGTTTCACGCAGATCCTCATCCCTCAAACTTCTTCATAGACGAAGAAGGTAGAATCATACTGATAGACTTTGGGATGGTTGGAAAACTTACAAAGAAGAGTAGAAGAAGGTTAGGTCTTCTGATACTGCATATTGAGAACGAGGACGTTGAGTCAGCGGTAGACGTAATCACAGATATGAGCTACGTTTCAGAGGACGCCGATCTTGAGAAATTCAAGCAAGATGTCGAGAGGATTACACTTGAGCTCAGAAACTCAAGAGCAAAGGATAACTCCCTAAGCAAGACAATACTTGATATGGCGGTGAAGGCATCTGATAGGGGTGTTTACCTGCCGATGAACCTTGTTTTAACCGGTAAAGCCCTCGTAACTCTGGAAGGCATACTTCTAACCGTGAACCCGGAGGCACGCCTCACCAAGGAGTACAGGGAACAGGTTGAACAGGTACTGAAGAACCAGTACTCCTTGAAGGATATAAGCAAATCACTTAGCATAAATCTTCTGCAGAACAAGGATCTGATAACCAATGCACCTTCCAAGATAAATAAGATGCTTGAAACCCAGTCACAGGAGAAGACTGAGGTACAGGTAGAAACATCTGACCATCATGAAGACATACTTACCGCCAGCCTTGTGCTGTCGGGAGCTTTTCTAATTGCACAGGCTCTCCCAGCATACTCGCTAAAGATAGTAGGAACATTGTTTATACTGGCGGCCGCGGTCCTGTTCAGTAAGAAGATCTAAAGCATAGATGTTTGTCGGCTGCTAAAGTGGTGCTCGTATAAAAAGTTTAACTACAGTAAATAAATTATGGGATTGTACAGCGCACGTAAGATGAGGAAAAACAGCCAGCAGTACCGCTGGAGTGATAAATATTACAAGCGGAGGATGCTCAACCTGAAGGAACAGGCAGATCCTTTGGAGGGAAGCCCTCAGGGACGTGGAATTGTACTTGAAAAGCGTATTATTGAAGCAAAGCAGCCTAACTCTGCTCTACGTAAATGTGTGCGTGTACAGCTACTTAAAAACGGTAAACAGTTAACTGCTTTTGTTCCAGGAGACGGAGCTATTGACCATATTGACGAGCACGACGAGGTAATGATTGAGGGAATTGGAGGAGCCGACTCCGGACCAAAAGGAGATATACCAACGGTTCGGTTCAAGGTTATCAAGGTCAACGGTGTTTCACTTGAGGAACTTGTAGCAGGTAACAAACAGAAGCCAACACGGTGATTCAAATTTATGACAGAAGCAGCTAAACTTGAACTTGAAGACGAGGTACTCACATTTGGTAAATACGATGCATCAGAAGCCGAAGTAACGGACAATGGCCTTCTGAGATACATTAACTTGGAGAATATTGCTGCTCCACGTTCAAATGGGAGACACAGTGAGAAACAGTTCTACAAGGCAGACGTACCTATAGTTGAGAGACTGCTTAATAGAATGTATGTAGCAGGTCACTCAGGTCAGAAACATCTTGTCTCATCAGGTCACAATACAGGCCACTCAGAAAGACTCTGGAATGTAATAGATGACGCCTTCAGTATCGTAGAGGATGAGACAGGTGAGAACCCTATACAGGTTCTTGTCGATGCAATCGAGAACTCGGCTCCTGTGGAAGAAGTTGTCACATATCAGAGAGGAGGGGCAAGGGCTCGAAAGGCTGTACTGGTCTCACCTCAGAGACGTGTTGACCTGGCGCTCAGACTTCTTGTACAGGGAAGTTACCAAGAGAGGTTAACTTCCGAGGAAGAAGCGGCTGAGGCACTGGCTGATGAGCTCATCTCGGCAGCTGACGGAGACAACTCTGTCAAGGCTGTACGTGAAAAAGAGAGACGTGAGCGCGAAGCAGAAGGCGCACGCTAACACACCCACGTATACTTCATTATTATCTAACTGAGGAAACCTTCTTTCAAGCAAAATATAGCCTGTTTCAATGTCAAAAGACTCAAGATTCTGCCCTGACTGTGGTTCCCGTGATGTTGGACCAGATACCCGACGCACTAACTTGCTTGGTGAGATGATATTCAACCAGAACAAGTGGATGTGCAATAACTGTGGCTACACAGGATTGATGCCTGAAGGTGATCCTGACCAAGAATACGAAGACGAGGAGCTGGAGTTTCAGGAGGAAGATGAAACCGAGTCAAGAGATATGGTAGATACGGATGCCGGGAAAGGATACCTCAAGTACGTAATGTATGTGTCTGTGCCCGCTTCTATTCTGTATGTTCTTTACGCAGTTCTGATATAAGTACTTACCACCCAAGAAACTCTGTACTTGTCTAGACTATATCTGATATTTTTTATGGTAAAACTGGTTTCTGCTTGAGTATATGACCGTTCAGGGGGTCTGCGTTTCCCTTTTTTAAATGTTGTAGAGAATTTTCAGTTATAACTAGGTGTAAAGCATAGTATGTCTGATAAAGAAGTTGACGCAATTGAACAGGTAATTAATGACCCGGAACACATTCGTAACATCGCTATTGCAGCCCATATTGACCACGGTAAGACCACGCTTACCGATAATCTTCTTGCCAGAGCTGGTATGATCTCGGAGAAGCTGGCTGGAGATCAGCGTTTTATGGACTTTGATGATCAGGAGGCTGAGAGAGGTATTACAATCTACTCTGCAAATATTTCGATGGTCCACGAGTATGAGGGAGACGACTACCTTGTAAACCTGATCGACACGCCCGGGCACGTCGACTTTGGAGGAGACGTTACAAGAGCTATGAGAGCTGTTGACGGTGTTGTGGTTCTTGTTGACGCTGTTGACGGCGTCATGCCTCAGACAGAAACGGTTATGAAGCAGGCTATGAACGAGGGAGTGAAGCCTGTACTGTTTATCAACAAGATTGACCGTTTGATTGAGGAGATGGAGCTTACGCCTGAGGAGATGCAGGAACGCTTCACAAATATTATCCGTAAGGTAAACAACATACTAAGAAAGTATGCTGACGAGGAGACGGCAGAAAGATGGTC
>ERZ1034569.243-NODE-243-length-20997-cov-92.979467_pt1 | contig 20997 bp, 16 predicted proteins | sample MGYA00520706_ERZ1034569 | MGnify/ENA primary metagenome ERZ1034569 (study PRJEB33760, sample SAMEA4777722) | hypersaline lake metagenome | biome: hypersaline environment; feature: brines | place: Spain | collected 2014-08 | depth 0 m ...
AGGAGGGCCGAGCATGCGTTCTGCCGGTACCGTCCGTTCGCACCGCTCAGCTGCCGGGCCCGCTCCAGGGGCGGAATGGCGTTTTGGAAGAACTGGAGGCGCTGTTCGTCCAGGTCCTCAATCATCTGCGCCTCCTCCTGGGTTGGCTTGCGGTTCTGGGCCATCACGGAGTCGCGGACGGACACCAGGCTGTCCTGCAAAACGACGCCCTTGTTCAGGTAGGCCGCCCCGAGGTTGTACTGCTTCTTGGGGTCGTCGGAATCCAGCTTCACGGCCTCGCTAAGCTGCTCGATCGCCTCGTCGTACCGGTCGGAGTTCAGCAGGAGGGAGCCGTAGTTGTACCGGTAGCGTGCATTCTCCGGGTTTCTCTCAATTTGCTGCCGGTAGGCCTGCATGGCCTTTTCGGTGTTTCCGGTACTGTTGAGCGCACTCAGGCGCTGGTTTTGAAGTTCCGCGAGGGGCGTCACGCTGGATAGGTCTTCCGAGATCGTGATCTCTTCGAGCGCGGTGGTTCGGCTGTTGGCCACTTGGGTGCCTTGCGTGTACAGGCCGACCTGCAGGCGCCCCTTCGTCTGCTTCTTGCCGCCGTCCTGCTTCCGGAAGGTGCCGGTGACCATGCCGTCGCTGGTCGACAGCTCGATCCGGTCCGGCGTGGTGCCCTCCACCTGTCGGGAGGTGCCTCCGGCCTCGATGGTCCCGGTGTAGCTCAGCCCACGCGTCCCTTGGATGCGGAAGTGGGTGGGACGGCTCGAGAGATCGTCGAGGGCCCGTTCGGTCACCTCAAGTGCCCGTTCTGGCTGGTCCCCCTGGCGGTACAGCTGGGAAAGAATGCTGTAGACGTCCTTCTCGGGCTCGTCCTCCTTCTTGAGGTAGCGCTCCAGAATGGGGATCACGTTGGACATCTCCTGCATGCCCTGATCGCCCCCTTCGAGGCGGGCGGCCTGCAGGCGGGCAAAGGCCTCGTTCCGGATGGGCCCTGTCGAGTCCGGACGGATCGCGCCCGCGGCCCCGAAGTACGCCGCTGCGCGCAGGTAATCGGACTTCTGGCTTGACTGCTGGGCCCGGTTGAAGGCATCGGCGCCCTTCTGAAACTCCTGAATAAACGCGAGTTCGCGCTGGTTTTTGATGTCGCTTCGTCGTCCCGGGTCGAACTTGATGGCCTTCTCCTCGGCCTGGCGGGCCTGCCGGTAGCGTTGCTTGTACGCCTCGGGCGGCGCCGTGCTGTCGGCCATCTGGCGCAGGATCCGGGCCTTCATTGCGTAGGCCTGAGCGTTGGCCGAGTCCTGGGCAATGGCCGAGTCGACATTGGCGAGGGCCCGCTCGTAGCGTTCCTGCTCCATGGCGTCCTCGGCGGCGCTCATGTTCGGGTTTCCGGCCGAGCACCCCGAAAGGGCCAGAAGGCCGAGGGTCCCCAAGGCGAGTGCAAAGAGCGCTGATTGTCGGATCGTCATGGTGGCAAAGTCGTGGTCAGTGGGATTCGGGTGAGGATGCGGCGTTCGAATTCCGACGATCGAACGAGGTGTTCTGGCAGACCGATGCCGAGCTGACAGAGTGCCGGGGCGGAATCCATATGCTTTTCTATGATAGCAGGAATGTGGAGCCCATTCAATACGTTTCGGTCCCCGAGCCGTGAACTTCCGATTCATCGAGCAGAGTGGGCGCGTTGTAACTGCTCGCCTGCTTTCCTTTCTTAGGGGTGCGTTTGCGGCGACGGTTCCTCGCGGGGCGGTCGTCGGGGCGGGGGCGCACCGGCACGGCGCTGTGCGGTCGCCCGTCGATGCTGGTTCTCGCCGTCTTTCCCAGTCCGTTTCGGTTCCCATGGAAGCCTCCGACCCGTCCGACTCCCTCATTACGCCGAGCCTCCGGGCCTTTCTCCACGACGTGATCGACTACGCCGGCCTGTTCCCGCCGGCGGACCTGTCCCTCCACCGCGCGTTCCAGAGCCATGCGGAGTACCGGCGCGAGGAGGAGGCCTGGATGTTGTCGCGCTTCGTGCTTCCGGTGGGGCGCCTCCCCGACTTGAAGGCCCATCGCCCCCTGCTAAAAGAGGGGACGCGGTACGACCTCTCGGTGTTAGGAACGGGGGGCAGTACGGCCGACACGTTCCTGCAGGCGTTCGAGCGGGACCTGCAGGCCATCGAAGACTTCGGCGACGGCCTCGCGGAGCAGGCCCAGGTCGACGTGATGGAGGTGCCCCTCCCGGACGCCCTGGTGGGGGGCTCGCAGGCGGAGGGAATTGAGTTTTTGGAGTCCATCACCCGTACCCTCGTCGCGACCGGCACGGCCAAGCTCGACCTCTTCTTCGAGGTGCCCCTGCGGAACGACACCGTCCCGAACCTCTCGGCACTGTGCGCCGCGGCGGCCGAACACAACAGCCAGCAGGCCGTGCCGGCCCGCACCACCGTCGGGCTGAAAATGCGCTGCGGAGGCGCAGAGCCGACCGACGTGCCCGAGGTAGAGGACGTGGCGGCCCTCATTGTGGCCTGCCGCGACGCCGGGGTCCCGTTCAAGGCCACCGCGGGGCTGCACCACCCGGTGCGCCACTACGACGACGGGTTGGACACGGAAATGCACGGCTTCCTCAACGTCTTTGCCGCCGCGGTTCTGGCCGCCGAGCACGATCTCGATCCGCCTGAGGTGCAGGCCATTCTCGTCGAGAAAAACGCAGACAACTTTCGGTTCCTCAAGGACGCCTTCGCGTGGCGCGACCTGACCGTCTCCCTCGACGCCATTCAGTACGCCCGAGAACACCTGGCCCTCTCGTTTGGCAGCTGTAGCTTCGAAGAACCCGTCGATCACCTGCGCGACCTGGAATGGCTCTGATTCGGCTGCTCGCCGCCGCGATCGAGGACTGAGCCCGCGCGCCTCTCATGCCCCTCTTCCGTCTCCCCTCTCCCAACTCAACGCCCTCGTCGAATGACCGACTCCCCCCCCACTTCGTCCCTCACCTCCTTTCTTGAGGTGGCATCCGACCATCCGTTTCCCATCCAGAACCTTCCGTACGGCGTGTTCACGCCCCCCGAGACGACCGTGCCCCGGGTGGGGGTGGCCATCGGGGACCAGGTGCTCGACCTCGCCACCCTCAACAACGAAGGCGTCTTTGACGTCCCCGAGCTGCAGAACGAACGCCCCTTCGCGCAGCCCACGCTGAACGACTTCATGGCCCTCGGCCCCTCGGCCTGGTCGGCCGTCCGGAGCCGCCTGCAGGCGCTCCTCCGGGCCGACACGGCCGAGCTGCGCGACGCCGCGTCCCTCCGCAACCGGGTGCTTCACCCCCGGGCCGACGTATCGCTTCGGCTGCCGGTCGACATCGGGGACTATACGGACTTCTACTCCTCGAAGCAGCACGCCACCAACGTCGGGACGATGTTTCGGGGCGCCGAGAATGCGTTGAAGGACAACTGGGTCCACCTGCCGGTGGGCTACCACGGGCGGGCCAGCTCCGTCCTCCTGAGCGGCCAAGACGTGCGGCGGCCCTGCGGCCAGACCCGGCCCGACGCGGACGCGCCGCCGGTCTACGGCCCGACCCAGCTGCTCGACTTCGAGCTCGAAACGGGCTTTTTCGTGGGGGAGGGCAACGAGCTCGGCACGCCCCTCTCGATCGACGAGGCGGACGACCAGATCTTCGGCATGGTGCTGGTCAACGACTGGAGCGCCCGGGACATTCAGGGGTGGGAGTACGAGCCCCTCGGCCCCTTCCTGGGCAAGAGCTTCGCCACCACCATCTCGCCGTGGGTCGTGCCCATGGCGGCCCTGGAGCCGTTTCGGGTGGCCGGGCCCACGCAGGACCCGGAGCCGCTCGACTACCTGCAGGCCGACGGGGACGCGGCCTACGACGTGACCCTGGAGGTGGACCTCGAAACGCCGTCGATGACGAGCCCGCACACGGTGTGCCGCAGCAACACCAAGCACCTGTACTGGACGATGCGCCAGCAGCTCGCCCACCACACCGTCAACGGCTGCAATGCCCGCCCGGGGGATCTCCTGGCGTCGGGCACCATCAGCGGGCCCACGGAGGACAGCTACGGCAGCATGCTGGAGCTGTCGTGGCGCGGGGAGGAGCCGGTGTCTCTGCCGGGGGACGAGACGCGCTCGTTCCTCGAAGACGGCGATCGGGTGATCATGCGGGCCTACGCGCAGGCGGACGACTACCGCGTCGGATTCGGAACGGCGGACGGTCGGGTGCTCCCGGCGTCCTGTGCGTGATCCGAGGGCGGTGCACGGCGGCGCGGGGGCCGGCACGTAGACGAATTGGCAGGGCCGGAGCCGGGACGGTTGCCGCCGTGGCAGAGCCGCCGCCGCAGTCGTTGTCACAATTGCGGGCCCCTGCGTCTGGCCTGCCACCTCGTCCGTGCGCTCCGTCGAAGTGGCAGGCTGTTTTGGGGTGTGTTTGGGATGGTACACGAGTTGCTCTTGTAGGTGGGTGGAATTCGACGCGAGAGGTCAGTCCACGGGACGGCCTCCGAGCGTCCTCACAGACTTTGCAACCGAACCCCTTTTCCCCATTATGACTCGCTTGACCCGCACCCGAAACCGCAACCTGAACGGCCTCCAGAACGAGATCGACCGCGTGTTCGACCGGTTCTTCCCGTCCCGGGACGAGAACGAAGAGGACACGTCCCCGCAGGCCGTGTGGCGCCCGCGCATGGACCTCACTGAGGCGGAGGACGCCTATCGTCTTCGCCTCGACATGCCCGGCATGAGCACGGACGACCTGACGATCAGCTACAAGAACGACGAGCTGGTCATCAGTGGCGAGCGCGAGAGCAGCCGCACCGACGAGAACGAAGAGTTCGTGCGCGTGGAGCGCTCCTTCGGGCACTTCCGCCGCGCCTTCACCCTGCCCCAGACCGTGGACGCCGACAACATTGAGGCGACCTACGACAACGGCGTGCTGACAATCCGCGTGCCGAAGACGGAGGCGGTGAAGCCGCGCCAGATTGAGATTCAGTAGGGCCACCGTCCCGACGCCCCGAACGCCGTCTCCCTCAGTGTCCTGTCGGGAGGGAGGGGGCGTCCATGCAGGCCCCTGTCCGGATGCTCCGGGCAGGGGCCTTTTTTCGTTGGAGGGCTTTGTTGGAGCGGAGAGGGGCCGGGGCGGCCCGAGGGATCTGCAACGAGTTTCACGATTGTGGGCGGTGGCGGGGAAACCTCCACCGGCGGGGAATCCTTGGAGTCGGTAGTTTTCGCTCCCTCACACCGACGCCGTCTTCCGATGCGACGCACCACGCTCATCGACGAGAACGGGCATCTCGTGACGGTGAAGGCGCCGGACGAGCAGCCGACCAACGATCCGAAGGAGGACGCCCACCACGACTTCCTGACGGACCACTGGATGGACGTGGCCGCGGCGTCGTACCTGGGCTTCAAGCGCCACGGCATCGGCACCGTCGTGGTGACGCAGCGCGATCCGGCCTCCAGCCCCATCCACGAGAGCATCGGCACCCACAAGCTGCTCTACAGCCCCGCGAGCGGCGGCTGGCTGAAGCACCACGAGGAGCGACTCCCGACGGAGTGGCTCGACACGCGCTTCCAGTCATACAACCCGAACGAGTCGGCGGTCGTCATCATGTCCGACGACGACGGCTCGCTCCGCGTCTACGCCGTGGAGGGCACGCCGGCCCCGCCCCGGAGCTACGAGCTGGTGCAGGCCCGGCAAAATTAGCCCTGCTCTCCCTGAAGACGAGGAGTGCCCGTGGGCGGTCGTGCACGGAGGGACGCCTGCGTCCCGCGTCGAAGTTAGGAGAAGTAGGAAACGCCTCATCCCTCAAGCCCCCGGGCACTGCCTGGCCCCGCCCCGCCGAGTGCCCGCCACCCTGTCCGGACCCCCACCGTCAGTACGATGGGGAAGACCGCCGCGTGCAGGTCTTGCGGCCACCACGTCCAGCCGAGGGCGACGACCACCGCGCCGACGGCCGTCGCGGCCAGGTACGTCCGGAGCCCCGGTGCCGAGGGGCGCCACAGCAACACCGTGGCCGCAATGAGGTGTGTGGGCCACGCCCAGAGCAGGTTCCAATTGTGTTCGGTCACCGCGTAGGTCGACACGAACCAGAGAAAGCACGCGAGCAGTCCCGTAACGCCGACCGCCGCGAGCAGCAGCGCGTCGCCGGCCCCGCCGGGCCGGCGTCCGGTCGTGGCCTGCCAGCCGGTCCAGCCCAGCGTGAGGACGAGAATCGTCCACCCCGCCACGAGGGGCCAGGGGAAGGCCGTGGGGGTTGCTTCGTAGCCGTCGATCCACTGCGTCGTGTCGGTCCGGGCCACCAGTGCACGGGTCGTGTCGCCCGACTGCACGGTGGCGTGGGCGAACGCCTCGAACAGGTAGTCGGGCAGGAAGTGCGCCTCCCGCGGCGTCACGCGACGGTCGGCCGGGGTGCCCAGGGCAAGGTCGAAGCTCAGGTCGACGAGCGGCAGGTTGGCCGCGTAGGGGTCGAGCATGTGCCGGAAGGTTGCGTCTGGGCGGGGCCGCCCCCCGAACTGCACGGCGTCGCCGAGGGCCTGCTCCAGGGCGTCCCGCACGCGGGTGGAGCAGTTGTCAAAGAAGAAGACGTACTGGTAGTGGCGGTTCTCGGGGCGGGCGTTTACCTGCAGCACCCGAAAGAGCGCCGTTCGTTGCGTGCGGGTCAGGTTGAGCGTCTGTTCGAGGACCGGCCGCCGCTGCTGCCGGTAGGCCCGCAGCGCCCGCTGGTAGGGCACCACGCTCAGAAAGTAACGGAGGTGTCCGTACGCAAACTTGGGAATGAACAGTGGGTCACTGAAGTCGAAGGTGCCGTAGTTGTAGAGCCGGTCGATGTTCTGGGCCGGGTCGTGGACGCGGAGGGCGCTGTGCCCGAACATGGAGTACACCGGATCGCCGGGCAGGATGGTCACCATCGACACCTCCGACTCCGCCGAAAGCCGGGGCGGCTGGGCCGAAAGCGGGGCGGCCCCCCCGCCGAGCAGCAGCGCGACCCCGAGCGCGCACAGGAGGGATCGGATGGAGACGGAAGGGGCCATGGGGCACGACGTGAAGCACTGGGCAAATTGGTCGCGCCTCGAACGTTCCCCCGCCCCATGGGTTCAACGCGCGGATGTCATTTTTGAACCAGCGCACCCTTCCCCCGTGGGACGATCCGACCGTGCCGACGTTGTTCTCGAGGAACTCCGCGAGCGCATCGACCGCCCGACGACCGAACTCCAGTACGACACCCCATATCAGCTCCTCGTCGCGGTCATCCTGTCGGCCCAGTGCACCGACGAGCGCGTCAACAAGGCGACCCCCGATCTCTTCGACGCGTACCCGACGGTGGAGGCCCTCGCGGAGGCCACGCCCGACGACATCCACCCCTACATCCAGTCCATCACCTTCCCCAACAACAAGGCCGGCTACCTGGCCCGGATGGCCCGGCAGGTCGTCGACAATTTTGACGGGAAGGTGCCCGAGACCATCGACGACCTGGAGACCCTGACGGGCGTGGGCCGCAAGACGGCCCGTGTCGTGGCGCAGGTGGCCCACGACGCCGACGCGCTGCCGGTGGACACCCACGTCTTCCGCGTCGCCAACCGGATCGGCCTCGTTAAGGAGGACGCCACGACGCCCAAAAAGGTGGAGCAACAGCTCAAGCGCGTCATCCCCAAGGCGGAATGGGGCGAGGCACATCATCTGCTCATCCTGCACGGCCGGTATACCTGCACGGCCCGCTCGCCGGACTGCCACGACTGCCCGATCCACGAGGAGTGCAAACACTACGACCGTCTCCAGCGCCTGCCGGACCCCATCGACGGGCTGGATTCGTCGGCGGGGACCTACTACTGCACCACCAGCGACCATTACTTCGACGACCCCGAGACGCACGTGGATCGCTACGACCTCGAACAGGTCGCGTGCCCCCGCTGCGGCTCCATGCAGGTCGTCCGCACCTCGACGGGCGAGCCGACCAAGCAGGTCAAGGATTATCGGGTAAATGGGTGACGGCCGTCGAGGAGCAGGCAGGCATAGGGCCCGAGGCCGAACGCGAGCAAACGCCCATTTCCCCGCCCGACATTTCGCGGTAACACCCGACCCATCAACACCCATTTCGATGGACAGCTCAAAACGCCACCTCCTCCTCATTCTCGACGGCTGGGGCCTGGCCGACGACCCCTCGGTCAGTGCCGTCGAGCAGGCGGATACGCCCTTCGTGGATCACCTCTACGACGAATACCCCCACGGCGTCCTGAAGGCGTCCGGGCTGGAGGTGGGACTGCCCGACGGGCAGATGGGCAACTCGGAGGTTGGGCACACCAATCTGGGGGCGGGACGGGTCGTGTACCAGGAGATCCTGCGCATCTCGAAGGCCATCGAGGACGGGTCCTTCTTCGAGAACGACGCGCTGGTCCGGGCCGCCCGGCACGCGAAGGCCAACGACCAGAAGCTCCACCTGATGGGCTGCTTCTCCGACGGGGGGGTGCACAGCCACCTCGAGCACCTGTACGGGCTGCTGGAGCTGGCCCGGCGCGAAGGGCTCGCCCCGGCGCAGGTGAACGTGCACGCGTTTACCGACGGGCGCGACACCGATCCGCACGGCGGCGTCGACTACGTGGAGCAGTTCCAGAAGAAGGCCGACGAGATCGGGGTGGGGCGCCTTGCCTCCATCGTGGGGCGCTACTACGCAATGGACCGCGACGAGCGGTGGGCCCGCACCGAGCGGGCCTACCGGCTCCTCACGGACGGAACGGGGGCGGCCTTCGACGACCCCGTCGCGGCCCTGAAGGCGAGCTACGACGACGGGGTGACCGACGAGTTTGTGGAGCCCCGTCGCATTCGGGCCGACGACGCGGACGCGTTCGGGGACCACGGCACCCGCATCGAGGACGGCGACGCGGTGGTCTACTACAACTTCCGCTCGGACCGCGCCCGTCAGCTCACGCGGGCCTTCACCGAGGCCGACTTTGACGGCTTCGAGCGCGAGCGCCCCGACGACCTCCTGTTCGTGACGATGTCGCCCTACGACGACGAGTTCGACCTGCCGGTGGCCTTCGAGAAGCTCAACCTGGAGGGGACGCTCGGCGAGGTCCTCAGTGCGCGGGGCGGGCGGCAGCTTCGGGCCGCCGAGACGGAGAAGTACGCCCACGTCACGTACTTCTTCAGCGGCGGGCGCGAGGCCCCGTTCGACGGGGAGGACCGCGTCCTCGTGCCGTCGCCGAAGGTGGACACCTACGACCAACAGCCCGAAATGAGCGCGCCGGAGCTGGCCGATCGCGTCTCGCAGTCCCTCCGTGAGGCGGACTACACCCTCGCCGTCCTGAACTTCGCCAATCCCGACATGGTGGGCCACACCGGGGACTTCGAGGCGGCCGTGGCGGCCTGCGAGGCCGTGGACCGCGGCGCCCGGCAGGTGGTGGAGGCCGCCCGCGATCAGGGCTACTCGGTGAGTATCATTGCGGACCACGGCAACGCCGACAGGCTACAGAACCCAGACGGGTCGCCCCACACGGCGCACACCACTGCGCTCGTGCCCCACATCATTCTCAAAGATGGGTTTGAGGGGCCGGTGCGGGACGGGAAGCTCGGCGACGTCGCGCCCACCATCCTAACGCTGCTCGGCGAAGACGTGCCCGACGCCATGGACGGGGAGGTCCTCGTGCCCGCCGAGCGGGCCGCCGCCTCGTAGCAGGACGGCCGCCGCTCGGTTTGAGGAGGCCGCGTCGCCTCCCGGTCTACTCGATCGTGGGCTCGAAGGGCAGCCGGGCCTGGATGGAGCCGTGCGTGCCCATCATGCGGTCGAACATCTGCTTCTGGCGCCAGAACTTGCGCTCAAGCGCATTCGTCGTGGCGGACCGCCACACCTGCTGCGCCTGGGCCGCGAACTGCTCGCTGAAGCGCTCCACGATGGTTTTCGGCTGGGGGAGGGTGCGCGTCCGGTAGGGGCCGTCCCCGAGGCCCGCGGCCGCCCCCGCCATGGCCACGGCGTCCGCGAGCGTGCCGGTCGTGTCGACGAGGCCGACCTCCTTGGCGTCCCGCCCCGACCACACGCGGCCCTGCGCCACCTCATCGACCGCCTCCACGTCCATGTTGCGGGCGTCGGCCACGCGCCGGAGAAAGGTGTTGTACGTCTGGTCGATGGAGCCGCCCACGAGCCGCCGCTCGTCCGGGCTCAGGGGCTTCGTGGTGGAGTAGAGGTCGGCGTAGGGGCCGGTGCGCACGCCGTCGAAGGTGACCCCGAGCTTTTCCTCAAAGAGCCCCTCCGCGTTGAAGAGTATGCCAAACACCCCGATGGATCCAGTCGTGGTCGTGGGGTCCGCCATGATGGAGTCCGCGCCCGCGGCGAGGTAATACCCGCCCGAGGCGGCCACGTCCCCCATCGATACGATGACCGGCTTCTCGTTGGCGGTGCGCTTCACGGCGCGCCACATCGCCTCCGACGCCGCGGCGCTGCCGCCCGGCGAGTTCACGCGGAGCACGACGGCCTCCGTGCGCGAATCGGTCCGCGCGGTCTCCAGCGCCTCCGTCAGGGGCGTCGAGCCCAGCGCCTGGGAGCCCCCGATGGGGGACTGGCCGTTCGGGTCGCCGACGACGATGCGGCCCTGCGCGTACACGATGTCGACCTGTCCGCTCCCGGTGTACGACTGGCCGGCACTCTCGGCCGACACCCGCTGGTAGTCGGCAATGGATACGGTGGGCAGATCGCCCGACAACGAAGTGTCCACGAGGCCGCGGAGCCGGTCCCGCACTTCGTCCTCGTAGCGAAGCCCATCGATGAGGTTCTCCTCCAGGGCGGCCGCGGAGCTGAGAAGGGCGTCCTCCTCGGCGAGGCGGTTGAGGGCGTCCGTCGAGAGCCCCCGGGCCTCCGAGACGGCCGTCATGAACTGCTCGTTCGTCGTTTCCAGGAGGGCGGTAAGCTGCTCGCGGTTCGGCTCCGACAGGTCCGAGCGCACGAACGGCTCCCCGGCGCTCTTGTACTTCCCGGCCCGGATGAGTTGCGGCTCCACCTCGAGGCGCTGGAGGGCGCCGTCGAAGAAGGTGACCGTCGTCCCGAAGCCGTTGTACTCGAATGCGGATTGCGGGGCCGTAAAGACGCTGTCGGCGGCGCTGGCCAGAAAGTAGTCCTTCTCCGTCATGCCAAACTCGTCGCTGGACGCGAGGACCGGGAGGCCGCTCTCGCGGGCCTGCACGACGGCCTGCCGCACCTCTTCGAGCGTGGCCCAGTCGGCACTCACCCCCTTCGTCCGCAGCCAGACGGCCTCGATCCGAGAGTCGCTGCTCGCCTTCCGGAGGGCAGTCTGAAGGCCCCGAAGGTCAACGCTCGGGCCGCCCCCGAACGCCTTCTGGAAGGGATCATTGGTCACGCGCTCCGGAATGTCGCCGGACAGGGGCACCGTAAGGACCGACCCGGACTGGACGGTCGGCGTCTGGTCGGCCGAGAGGGAGACGGCAAAAAAGAAGAAGACGAAGAAGAAGACGATAAGCCCCAGCGCAACGAGGGTCCCGATCACGCTGGCGGCGAGGGTCGACAGGAAGCGCATGAAGAACGGCGGGGTGGAGTGGGAGGTCGGTGACGGTCGGGCAAAGCGGACACACGACCAGTGCACGTGTATTCGGTGGCGGGGCTGCCGTTTCAATGCGGCCCGCGGCCCACGAGCAGCCGCCCGGGCAATCGCACCAAACGGCTGTGTGGTTCGAACGAACCTCAGGTCGCCTGTTTTTCGGGCATTTGGGACCCAAATGCACTTCCTGTCGTCGCTTCCAAGCCTTGATTGGCTTCGTCAGCCCCCAAGGGCATGCCCGTCGGCCCTCGCTTCGCTCTCGTGGGGCCCGTCCATCCGGCCGGTGTGGCCGCTTCGGAGGGGGGGATGGGCGCTGAGTCAAGCTCAAAGCGACGGTGTAGGGCGTGTCGTGGTTGATGCGACTGCCGTGGAGCAGCCGCGCGCAAGGGAAACTCGCGCCCCGGTGTGAAGTACACTAGATGATCAACCCTGTCTCTCTACCCGGGGCTGCGTCCCACCTACGGATCCGTCGGTGTTGACGGGCGGGTCCCACTGGGGAAAGTGCCCAGCAAAGTCGGGTTGGGGGACAGACCACTCTGCACAACGGCCTGGACACCCGTTTGAGAAACCCCTTCACGCCCCTGTGAGCCCTGTTGATGCGAACGACGATCGGCCGTCCCTCAGCGAGCGTGAGCGCGACATCCTTCGCCTCGTCATCGAACAATTCGTCGACACGGCGGGGCCCGTGGGGTCGCGGTCGCTGGCCAAGGACGCGAACGTGGACCTGAGCCCGGCCTCCATCCGCAACACCATGGCGGACCTGGAGGACATGGGCTACCTCGACCACCCGTACACCTCCGCCGGCCGCGTGCCCACCCGACTCGGGTACCGCACGTTCGTCGACGAGCTGATGGACACACCGGAGCTCTCGGAGGTGGAGCAGGAGGTGCTCAAGGTCAAACTCGCCCGCCTCGTCAGCGATACCGACGAGCTGCTGAGCGAGAGCACCCGTCTGCTGAGCAAGCTCACCAACCTGCTCGGCATCGCCCTCACGCCCCGCCTCTCCACCGCGATGCTCGACCGGCTCGACATCGTGCCGCTGTCCGGGTCGCGCCTCATGTTTGTGCTCAGCGTGCGGGGGGGGCTCGTGAAGACGGTCGTCCTCAGCTTCGAGCCGGACCTGAAGCGGTCGAAGATGGACCGCATCGTGTCGACCCTGAACGAGCGCCTCGCCGGCCTCACCCTGCACGAGATCCGGGACACCTACGAAGAGCGCCTCGACGACCTGCCCGACGAGACGGGGCTCATCGCGCTCGTGCTCGACGAGGCCTCGATCCTCTTCAGCGAGCCAGATGAAGGTCGCCTGCAGTTTGACGGCACGCAGAACATTCTGTCTCAGCCCGAATTCCAGGAGCCTGACGATATGCGGCACCTCATCGAAACCATCGAAGATGAGGACCGCATTGTGCAGGTGATTGAGAATTTGTTCGAGGCCAACCCCGACGCCGTGGGACAGGCCGTCGTCCGCATCGGGAGTGAGACCGACCAGGAGGAGATGGACGCCTACTCCATCGTCTTGTCCCCGTACCAGCTCGGCGATACGGTGGGCTCCCTCGGCGTCATCGGGCCGAAGCGAATGGACTACGGACGCGCCGTGGCCCTCGTCGAGAACATGGCCGCCGTCGTGAACCGGCCCGCGGACGACGAGACGACGGACCCGTCCGTTCCGTCCTGATTCACTGTCCCCAGGCCCCGGGGGCGCGCCCCGAACGCCGTTAGCGGTCGCTGGCGAATGCCGGCGGCCGCTCGTGTAGTCTGTCCCGTGTCTTGTCCCACGAACCCTCTTGTTGACTGTGAGTGAAGCCCCCGACGACGGTCGTCCGACGACGAACGACGCGTCCCCAACCGCCGACGATTCCCCCAACAGTGCCGACCCTGCCGACGAGGAGGGCACCGCCTCCGATCTCCCCGATGACGTCGAGGCACTTACGGACGAGGTCGAGGCCCTCCGCGAAGAGGTGGACGGACTGAAGGCGGAACGGGAGGAGCTGAACGAACGCCTGCTCCGCAAGGCGGCGGAGCTCGAAAACGTGCGCCGCCGCATGGACCGGGAGAAGAAGCGCCGCCACGTGGCCGGGAAGGAGACGGTGCTCGAATCGATGCTCGAGGTGCTCGACGACTTCGAACGCTCCCTCGACGCGGCCCAGGACCTCGACGTGTCGGAGGATCCGGAGTCGGCCTACGAGACGCTCAAGGGCGGGGTGGAAATGGTATACCGCAAGTTTCAAGACCAGCTCCAGTCCCTCGGCGTGGAACCGATCGAGGCCGAGGGGCAGCCGTTCGACGAGCAGCTGCACGAAGCGATGATGCGGCAGCCGTCCGACGACGTAGAGCCGGGCAACGTCCTGCAAGAGGTCCAGAAGGGCTACACGATGGGGGACCGCGTGCTCCGTCACAGCCGAGTTGTCGTGGCCGCCGAGCCGTCAGAGAGCGGCAGCGCGGCCGACTCTGCCTAGCGAGGGTCCTGCCAGCTCCCTGTAGCTGGCTCTCATTGTCACTGCACGCCGCCGCAGCGGCCCGAGGCCGCACTTTTCCAAACGAACTGCTCCTGTCACATGCCGCGCGACTACTACGACATCCTTGGGGTCGACGAAGACGCCTCCGACAAGGAAATCAAGAAGGCCTACCGGAAGAAGGCCATGGAGTACCATCCGGATCGGAACCCGGACGACCCGGAGGCCGAGCAGAAGTTCAAGGAGGCGTCGGAGGCGTACGAGGTCCTGTCGGACCCCGAGAAGCGCCAGCGCTACGACCAGTTCGGCCACGACGGGGTCGACAGTGGGGCCGGCGGCGGCCGGCGGGGCCGTGGGCGCGGCTTCCACGACATCGAAGACATCTTCGATGCCTTCAGCGACATCTTTGGCGGAGCCCCAGGGGGAGGCCGCGGGCGCGGCCGGTCGGAGCGGGGGCGGGGACGCCCGGGCAGCGACCTCCGCGTGTCGCTCTCGCTGACCCTCGAGGAGATTGCGGAGGGCACCGAAAAGAACCTCCGGCTTCAGAAGTACCTGGAGTGCGAGTCGTGTGACGGCACCGGCGCCGAGGGGGGCATGGGCGGGCAGAATTTCTCGATGTGCCCGAAGTGCGACGGCACCGGCGAGATCCGTCAGGTCTCCCGCTCCGTGTTCGGGCAGGTGGTCAACGTACAGCCGTGCCCCCGGTGCGAGGGGGAGGGGCGCATCATCGACAACCTGTGTGACGACTGCGGCGGCGAGGGCCGCGTGCAGGGCGAAGAGTCGATTTCGATCAACGTGCCGCCGGGCGTGATGGAGGGCAACTACCTCACCCTGGGCGACGCCGGCAACGCCGGCCTCCGCGGCGGGCCGAGCGGCGACCTCCGGATTGAGATTGAGGAGGAGCCCCACGAGCACTTCGAGCGGGACGGGCTCGACATCTACTACGATCTCCACCTGTCCTTCCCGGAGGCCGCGCTCGGCACCGAGGTGGACGTTCCCACCCTGGAGGGCGAGGCCCGCCTGGAGGTCGATCCCGGCGTGCAGGCCGGCAAGATTCTCCGCATGCGGGACCGCGGCCTGCCGGACCTGGAAGGAAGTGGGCAGGGCGACCAGATGATCCGCGTGCACGTCTGGACGCCGCAGGAGCTTACCGCGGAGGAAGAGGAGCTCCTCGACCAACTCCGGGCGCACGACAACTTCCAGCCCCGGCCCCCTGAGGAGGACACCCAGAAGTCGTTCTTCCGTCGCGTCTCCGACGTCTTCTCGTGATGAACACAGTTTCGTAACGGACGACACTCGGAGCGAACGGGCCGGCCGTCGCCTCATTGGAACGATCCTCTTCCAGATGAGGAGTCCCGGGGACATGCGCTTCGGGACACACACCCCACTCTTGTGCACCACCCTGCTCCATGGCCGAAGACGAACCAAGCACATTCCGGGCGTCGATGCGCCGGGTGCCGTCGCCCGTTGTCGTGGTGACGGCCCGGGGGCCTCAGGAAGCGCGCGGCATCACGATTGGGTCCTTTTCGAGCGTCGCGCTCGATCCGCCGCTCGTGAGTTTCAACGTGGGCCGCGACGCGAGCATGTTCGAGGTGATGGAGCACTGCGATCGGTTCGCGGTGCACGTGCTGGGCGAAAACCAGGCGCACCTCGCAGAGCAGTTTGCCATTCCTGGTCTGAGTGGGGCCGAGCAGTTTGAGGCGGTGCCCCACGAGCGGGACGCCCACGGCACGCCGATTCTTGAGGGCGGGTCGGGCGTTCTCCACTGCCGCCCGCACGATTCAATTCCGGCCGGCGATCATTGCCTGTACGTCGGGCGCGTGGTGGAGGTGGAGGAGCGCTCCGACCAGGGGGCGGTGCTGTACTACAAGAGCGACTACCGGGGCGTGGGCAAGGAGCTCCCGTCCACCCGGTTGGCCCCCGTGAAGCGCGCGTCCAACGACTCGTCCTGAGCCCCCACCCCGAAGAAGGCGAAGTCGTAGCGGGTGGGGTCCGACGCGCAGAAGTGCCGGCAGATGGCCGTGAGGCGCCGAACCGCCGTCCAGTCGTTGCTCTTCCGCTCCAGCAGGCCGAGCGCCCGAGCCTGGCGCCCCACGTGTACGTCGACCGGCAGCATCAGGTCGGACGGGTCCAGGGCCGACCACACGTTGAGGTCGACGGGGCCCGGCCGCACCATCCACCGGAGGTACATGTTGAGCCGCTTGCAGGCGCTCCCCGCCTCGGGCCGGGCCAGGTGCTTGCGGAGGCGCTGTGGGGTGTCGTCGTCGATCGTGAGCAGGGTCGTGCTCACGCCCTGGAGCATTGCCGCTACGGGGGAGCCGTCCGGGTCGTCGGGACGGTGCGCCGCGAACAGGCCCTCGACGGTCTCGTGTCGGTCGAGGGCGGTGCTCAGGTTGGCGGTCAGCCAGACCGCATCGATGGGCTGGAAGGTGCGGTGGACAAACCCATCGAGCGCCTCCGCGTCGGTGGCCGGGTCAAACGTTCGCACGAAACGGGAGGGGGCGTGGCCCATCCGTTCGCACAACTCCTCGAGCTTGCGAAGCATCACGTCGCGCCGGCCCCAGGCCAGCAGCGCCGCGTAGAGTCCGATCACCTCCTGGTCGCGGGGGTCGTCGAAGGCGTGGGGAATGGATACGGGATCGTCGTCGATAAAAGGGGGACGCTCGTACCGGTCGACGAGCGTGTCGAGGTACTCCTGAAGGGCGTCGAGGGTGGCCACGTGGGGACAGAACTCGTTCGGGGCTGGCGCGCCGTACCCGGACGGGCACTGTGGAGGTGCGTTCCTGACGGCCGCTCCGTGGCCCGGGTGGTCCTCTCCTTCTGGAAAACTTTGTGTTTACACGGGCCGTTGCTTCCCGACGTATTGCCATTCCCGTCGCCAGACGGCTTATTTGTGGCACCCTATAGAAATGCGCCCGAAACCAACTTGTCTCTGCCATGGCCGACGACGAACACCTGCTCGACTTCGAGAAGCCCCTCGTCGAGCTTGAGGACAAGCTCACCGAGATGCGGGAGCTCAACGCGGAGACGCAGGACGACCTCTCCAACGAGATTGAAGCGTTGGAGGAGCGGGTGGAGCAGCTCCGGACCTCCATCTACCGCAACCTTACGCGGTGGCAGCGGGTGCAGATTGCGCGCCACCCGGAGCGCCCCTACACGCTGGATCACATCGAGGCGCTGACGGAGGACTTTACGGAGCTGCGCGGGGACCGGAAGTTTGGCGACGACCGATCCATTGTGGGGGGGCTGGCGCAGTTTACGGGGAGCCGGTTTGGCTATCGCGACCGCACCGTGATGATCATGGGGCACCAGAAGGGGCGCGACACGAAGGAGCGGAAGTACCGGCGCTTCGGCATGCCCAACCCGGAGGGGTACCGCAAGGCGGAGCGGCTGATGAAGATGGCCGCCAAGTTTGGGAAGCCGGTCGTCGTGCTCCTGGACACGCCCGGCGCGTACCCGGGCATGGGGGCCGAGGAACGCGGGCAGGCCGAGGCCATCGCGCACAACCTCTTCGAGATGGCGCGCCTGGAGACGCCGGTCGTGATCGTCGTCATCGGCGAAGGGGCGTCCGGGGGGGCCCTGGGCGTCGGGCTGGGCGACCGCATCCTGATGCTCGAAAATGCCTGGTACTCGGTGATTGCGCCGGAGAGCTGCTCGCAGATCCTCTGGCGCTCGTGGGACCACAAGGAGGACGCGGCGCAGGCGCTCAAGCTCACGGCCACGGACCTGACGGAGGTGGGCATCGTCGACGAGATTGTGCCCGAGCCCGTTGGCGGGGCGCACCGCGATCCGCAGCGGACCTACCAGGCCGTCGGGGCGGCCGTGGCCGATGCCCTCGACGAACTTGAGGGCCTCGATCCGCAGGCGCTGCTCGACCAGCGGCTCGAAAAGTTCGACGCCCTGGGCGCCTACGAATCGGCCGAGCCCATGACCGCCTCCGCGTAGCCCCCTGTCTTCCCTCCACGGCGCACTCAGGTCCGGCCATGGCCTACACGTACTCGCATGCCCACCGCGTCCGGTACCGGGAGTGTGACCCGATGGGGGTGGTCTACCACACGCACTACCTCGATTACTTCGAAGTGGCCCGGACGGAGGCCCTGCGCCACGCCGGGGTCCGCTACCGAGACCTTGAGGCGAACGGCATCATCATGCCGGTCGTGCACGTGGAGGTCGACTACCACGGCCCGGCCCACTACGACGACCCGCTCGTCGTGGACGCGCACTTCACGCAGATGCCCACGGTCCGCGTCCCCATCGACTACACGGTGTATCGGGAGGGAGACGACGACGCGCTTGTCACCGGGCACACCACGCTCTGCTTCACGGACGCGGAGGCGCGGCGTCCCACCTCGCCGCCCGAGGCGGTCCACGAGGCCTTCGCCCCGCTTCTCGAGGAATAGTTCCGGGGAGCGCGGGGACCACGGATGTCTTCGTTTACCCGGCGGTCGGATCCATGATGGTGCCGAGGAAGAGACTCGTGCCGGAGTGGTGCTCGCGGATGGCGACGACGAAAGGCCGGTCCACGACGAATGAGGGCGGAGCGGAGGAAATAGGCCCGATCTCGACCGATGTCGCGGCACTGGCCTCCGTGCCCTCCTCGTCGACCCGGAGGAAGGTCTTGTGCTTTGCCTTGTCGATCGCGAGAGACAGGTCGGCGATGCCCCGAAAGTTGGCTCGTCCCGTGAACGCGACCCCCATCCCGAGGTCTTTGAGCACGTCGTTGAGCGTCTTCCCGTAGCGGAGGGTGAACCTCGGCATCTTCAGGCGACTGAGCGACTGCGGAGATAGTCCGCTGGTCATCTCCGTCCACGTCTCGGTGTCGAGGCTGTCCACGACCGACTGCACCGACGCGTCCTCGTGGGGCAGCAAGACCGTCATGCTGTAGAGGCTGTCCCCGTACGCGATGTCGACGGCCCGGAACTGCTCGGCCTGGTAGGTGGGATGCACCACGTTCTTCGTCTTCTCCATCATCGGGACCGAAACGGTCGATCCGTCGCCGCGGTGGAACGGCTCGGGCGCGGTGTTCGAGGGATCGAATTGGTCCCGCCAGGGGCCGTTGAAATAGGTGGCGTTGATGAGGTACATCACGAGGTCCGGCGGAATCCGACCGGGGACGATTTGCTCGATGTTTCCGCGCGTTTTGTCGTTCACCCACCCGTTGATCCGGTCGGACGCGGACGGGTCGGCAAAGTCGAGCGCCTCCACCTCGGCGTCGAAGTGTGCCCGATTCGTGTCGATGAAGGCGTGCCGGACCGGGAGGCCTTCGCGGTACCAGATGGAGTTGGCAAGGGCCACCTCCACGTTCGGGTCGAGCCCTTCGAGGAGGTCGATGAGTCCGCGGTAGGCGTCGTTGATGTCGGTGGGGGACAGGTCCTGCTTTTCCAGTGCCGCTTCCATGGCCGAGCGGGTCTCTCCACGCGCCCCGTTGAGCGTCATCCCGAGGGCCATCGACACGCTGATCGGCGAGAGAAAGACGTTTTTGGACGCTCCCTCCGTGTCCACGGTGCTCCGGAGAAGCGTCAGGCCGAACGCATTGTCGGCGTCGACGACCTGATCCTCCGCCGCCGTGAGGGGCCGCGGCGGCGGGGCGTCAGCGGCGTCCTCCGGGCCGGTCGAGTCGCAGCCGAGCCCGAAGAACACGAGGAGCCCCGCGGCCACGAGCCGGCGAACGAGGGCGGAAACAGGCGGGTGGAGACCGGATGGCATGGCGGATGAGGGAGCTTTGGGGGCTGAGGGATGCGCTGTGTCGGTCCAACCTGGGGGTTGCAGTACCCGTGAGCGTCGACCAATGCCCAGGCCCGCGGGCGGCTCGTTGACGGATTGCCCTGGCAGTGTCTACCTTTCGGGTGCCCCGCGGCGTGCCCCGAGGGCCAGATTCCGCACCGCCCGTTTCACTCTCGCCCGCACACATGGCCACGTTCCTGTTCCACGACCGCTACCTCGACTACCATTTCGGCCCCCAGCATCCCTTCAGCCCCGTTCGGCAGGAGATGACGATGGACCTTTTGGCAGCGCTCGGGGCGCCCCTCAATCCCGTAGCGCCTTCCGTGGCGACCCGGGAGGAAGTGCGGCGGGTCCACGGCGAGCAGTTCGTGGAGAAGGTGGAGGCCGCGTCGGACGGCACGCCGCCCCCGGAGGCCCGCGCCTTCGGCCTCGACACAGGAGATGTGCCGGTCTTCGAGAACATGGACGCCGCGGCCCGTGGCCTCGTGGGCGGGACGCTCCACGGGGCGCGGCTGATTGCCGACGGGGACGCGACCCGCGTGCTCCAGTTTGGGGGCGGGCTCCATCACGCGCACCGGGCCCGGGCCTCCGGGTTTTGCGTGTACAACGACCTGTCGGTCGCCATCCACGCGCTCCGCGAGCAGGGGCTCCGCGTCGCCTACGTGGATGTGGACGTGCACCACGGGGACGGCGTCCAGCACCTGCACGACGACGATCCTGGGGTGCTCACGGTTAGCCTCCACGAGACGGGCCGCGCCCTCTTCCCAGGTACCGGACACGTCGAAGAGATTGGCAAGGGGGCCGGCCGGGGCTTCTCGCTGAACGTCCCGCTGGCCCCGTACACCGAGCCGGACAGCTACCTGGACGCCTTCGAGCACGTGGTGCCCCACGCCCTGCAGCACTTCCAGCCGGACGTGATCGTCGCGCAGTGCGGGGCCGACGCCCACTTCAACGACCCGCTGGCCGACCTTCTTCTCACGACGCAGGCCTACGACACGATTTTTCGCCGCCTTCTTGCCCTCGCCGACGACCACGCCGAGGGACGCCTGCTCTGCACCCTCGGCGGGGGATACCAGCTCGACACGGTGTCACGAATCTGGGCTCTTCTCGCGCTGATCGTTCTGGGCGGCGAGCTGCCGGACACCCTCCCCAACGACTACCGGGAGCGGTGGGAGGCACGCCTCGACGCTTCCCTGACGCCGACCCTTCACGACCCCGAGCGCACGTTCGACGTGCCCCGCCAGTCCTCCATCGAGACGCAGAACCGACGCACGAGCGAACAGGCCCTGGAACAGGTGGCGTCGCACTGGCACTACGC
>ERZ1034569.245-NODE-245-length-20909-cov-9.548624_pt1 | contig 20909 bp, 24 predicted proteins | sample MGYA00520706_ERZ1034569 | MGnify/ENA primary metagenome ERZ1034569 (study PRJEB33760, sample SAMEA4777722) | hypersaline lake metagenome | biome: hypersaline environment; feature: brines | place: Spain | collected 2014-08 | depth 0 m ...
GGTGCACAGGGAGAACGTCTCGAAGTGAACAATAAGGGATAAAGAGTACGCGGGGGTGTGCATTCGGGATCCGAATCAGATATTCCAAATATCCGAGTCGATAAGTACTGTGTATGCACAGACGAACGTTCCTCAGGTCGACCGGAGCAGTTGGGGCACTCGGTGGACTCGCTGGGTGTCTCGGAAGTGTTAGCCTCGGCGATTCAAATCCTAACGTCGCTCTCGGCGAACCCGACCGAGAATTCGACAGTGGCGACGTTCCGTATCCGGCGTGGGGCGAACAGATTCCAAATGTCACTGTCCCCACATCAGTAAAGTCTCAAGAGACTCGTTTACGTGACGTCGAGACGCCGTCCCTCATCACGTTTTTTTATAGCCACTGCAAGACAGTCTGTCCCATCCTTATTTCAACACAGCGAAATATCCAGGCCCACGCACAAAACAACGGGTACAGCGACGCCGTTTCGTTCTTCCCGACAACGTTCGACCCCGCCCGTGACACTGCCAAACGCCTTCGGACGTACGCCGATGAGATGAATGTCGACGCCGATCACGAGAACTGGCACTTCCTCCGGCCTGCCTCGAAGGAGCGAGCCAAGACAGTCGTACAGGACCAATTTGGCGTCTTCTTCCAGCGCACCGAACCCGAAGACATGGACGTATATATGTTCACACACTCGGCCCTGACGCTGCTCGTCAACGCTGACGGGTTCATCGAGCGCGCCTATCGCTCGAAATCGCCAGACGAGGAAACGATTCTCTCTGATTTAAACACGGTGAGAGACGCGTGAACCGCCGGCAGGTCGTCGCCGCCACCGTGGGGCTCGGACTCACTGGGGGAAGCCTATGGGTTGCCCAGAACGGTCTGCCAGGCATACAATCTCGGGATGAGGACCAACTTCCGATCCGTGTCGAGACCCTTGACACACGCGGATCGACTGCCGGTCAAACACTTGTCCCCACACCAGATACTGTCACTGTGGTCGATCTCTTCGCCACGTGGTGTGCCCCTTGCGACGACCAGCTCGCAATTTTGAACGCGATCCGAGCTGAATATGAGGAGGTATCGTTCATCTCCGTGACGAACGAACGTCCAAGCGAGACGCTGACCAGAGCCGATATCTCCGAGTGGTGGAGTCGTCATAATGGTGCCTGGACTGTCGGCTTGGATCCCGGTAGTGAACTGCTGGCGGCGTTCGAAGCGGGCGGACTCCCCTACATCGGCATCACCGACGAGGACGGAACCATCGAGTTCAGCCACAGCGGGCTCGTTGGAAAAAAAACACTCCGAGACCAACTCGATTCACTGGTGTAAATGGTTGAACCTGCGGTCGCTGGGGCGCTGGCCTTCGCTGCAAGCGCTGGCGTTGCGACGTTCTTCGCCCCCTGTGCGTTCCCGCTTCTTCCGGGCTATGTGGGGTACTATCTGAGCGAGAACGATGTGAATACGGGAATGCTCGCACCTGCTGGTGCTGCTGCCGGAGGCGCACTCGGTGCTCTTGCTGTCGTCGCGCTGCTCGTCCTGGCGGTGGGTCAGCCAGTGAAGACCGCACTGCCGGCACTCGAACCGGTTATCGGAGGTGGACTGATTGCCTTCGGCATCGTGACGCTGCTGAGCCGCGGACCGGAACTCCGCGTCCCGCTTCCGGAACGACCAGCGTCAGTGACCGGATTCGCTGTGTTCGGTGCCGTGTATGCAGTTGCCGCAGCAGGCTGTGTGGTACCGCTCCTCTTTGGCGTGGTCGCCCAAGCGCTTGCGTTCCCAATCCACGCCGGTGTTTTCGTACTAGCTGTGTATGCACTCGGGGTAACGCTCCCACTTGTTGGGATGACGTTGCTCGCGGGCGTCGGAATCAACTCCTGGCACTCCTTGGGAGCGTACTCGAGACGGGTCCAACAGGTCGCGGCCGTAGTGATGATAGTGGCTGGTGGTGGGCAGATCTACCTTGCAGTGTTCGAACTGGGCGTCCTGTGACGAGACCAGAACCCAAAGAGAGCTTCTATGCCGCCACGGAGTCCTCGTGCTATGATTTCACTCATCGATTCCGATTGCCAGTGTAACACCACCGCAGCTGCAATACGCTCGCTTTCGCGGTCCTCGAAGTATTCACGTACGAACTCGCATAACGTATCGCTCTTACCACTAAACACACCAGCCTCGACAGCGCTCTACATAAGGAGTTCGTCTGGATAGGAGCCGGTGATCCGAGCCATCGCTTTAGCTCAGGTGATGTCTTCACACTCTGTGTGAACTGCGCCGGAATAGCACATGCATTGAGACAATGAAACAACAAACCCGGTATATTGCATCTCGTGTCCGCTGTGGGGGTCACCTATCCCAGCAGGCCATCGTAGGACACTTCCGGGGGTGTGCCTGTCTCGACGACGTTGCTGTCTATCATCATGCAGACACGGTCGGCAATCTCGACTGCGAACGGAGGTCGTCACTCGGAGTGGTCACTCTCCTCCATCAGGGACGAAATAATAAGTCGCTCAATTCCACGTCGAAGGAGCCCGCCGGCCGCCGGCTGAGAGATGTCCAGTTCACCGGCGACCTCGCTGAGTGTTGCGTTCCGTGGTTCTTCGAAGTACCCCGCTTCGAACGCGACGAGGAGTGCCTCTCGTTGGCTATCGGTCAGTCCGGCGTCCGTCGTGTCTAAACTGGCATACTGGTTCACACGTAGTAACTCGATATCGATGTCGTGTCGTCGCGCGGTATCCCAGAGGGCGGCTAAGTTCGTTCGTTCGGGCAGCCAGATGGTGAATATCCAGGCGTCTCTGTCGTTCTCCATATCAAGCACGACACCGTTCTTGCTCGAAATGACCGGCGAGAAGATCTTCGCTTCGTCGGTATACTCGAAGCTGTAGATTGCTTTTTTATCTTCGGTTTCGATTACCTGCTCGAACTCACCAACTGTGTGATCGTCCCGTAGTCCGTCCTCGAACCGGCGGAAGTCAGACGACTCCACACGGTAGAAAAACTTTCCCGATGTCGGATCGGTTCCCGCCTCTGAAACCGATCTGACGCTCGAAGTTCGGTCATGTGCGACGGTCTCTGTGAGCACTATATCGGGATGCTCGATTCGCACAGCGGCTTTAATATCGGTCATCGTCGTGTAAGGTGGGCGGCTTGGATATATCTCTATTCCCGGTCGGCCGACTGTTACACCGGCTCGCACGAATCATCGTCTTACCGACGCTCCAGCTCGTGAAGCAACACTCACCACTCCGTATCGTCCTTGGCGTGAATCTTGTCCCGTTTACGGACATCAAGGCTGGCCGACTGCTTGAGCGGCACCTTCGCTACCGTCGCGTAAATAGGGCCTCTCTGTATACTCATCTGGTAGGTATAGCTCGAACTTCAGGTCGATGTCGGTGTCGTCGATCGAGTGTGTCTCTGCCGGTGCGTGGCCGAGGGCTTGGTTTCGAGCTCCGGGTTTCATCTTGCCGAAGGAAGGTAGCCACACTCCCGTCCGTCTCAAGATCGAAGATCAGCCAGAAATCTGTCCTCTCCAGGATTGGTTCGTTCGCCATCTTCACCCCGGCCAGTTTGTGCGTGAGTGGATACTCGCCGTTCTCGATGGCCTTCTCTGTCTGCCGTTCCAATTCAGCTTTGCTGACCGGGTTTCATACCCTGTCGTCAAGCACATGATATCTGAACCGAGTTGGAACGCCGAGATTTCGTGGTTCTTATCTCATCCCAACGGCAGGGTGCCGACAGCGATCTGTCGCCGAAATTCACCGGCTTCGCGGCACTGTCGTGGTTTTTGAGGGGTTCCAAAATTGAGTTCCACACTGCTTCGGCGTTCGTCGTCACCTCGTGATAGCCTTTCTCGACGGAGAGGTGCCAGAAGGAGGACTTCCAGAGTACTTCGAGACCACGAGATCGATATCCGCGTTGGCCGTCTAACCGGAGGACAGGTCGGTCCGATTGGTCCACGCTCGGGTGGTTTGGATGATATTTATCTTTATGTTCATGACCGATCATCACGATCTATTTCGGGGCTTCGACGCCGTGGTTGAACAGGTATCCCCAAAGGCGCTCAAGACAACTCGTTTCGCTCGACGGCGTGACCCCGGCGGGGAGATAGAGTTCTAACTCAGTCGCGCTGCCTCGGTCGTCGGTTCGGGTTTCCGCTGTCATACAATTAAATAGACGACCTGCAACAGTATTGCTCTGTAGCTTATTCATATAACCTCCTTATATTGGGTCCCAGAGGGCCGGGGGATTCACTCTCTTTGAGACCTTGCTGGGTAAGACTAGTGCGGTTGGCAGGTGGCGAATGCTGAGACGACGGTTGTGTCGTGACTCATTCGTATATCAGGTTCATCCCGGAGCGCCGAACCCATTGCGGGCGCTTGAAGAACCCGCCCCTAAACGAGATAGGCCACATCGTCGACCGATACGTGGCGTCGGTTCTCCGTTGTCAGCGGGCCTCTGCAAGGAACTCCTCCAAGCGTTGATACCTGATCAATCTCCGCGAATTCATCGGTGATCTCATCGGTGAGGTCGTCAACTGGGCGCTGGGCTGTCGCATCGTCGACGTCCGCCTGCCTCATCGCTATGTCCTCTCAGCTGTCTCAGCGAACCGCGAGTCCGTGACGGTCGGAGAACGATCTATAACAAAAGGGCAATGTAGCAGAGTCCGGAATTCTTGATGCGCCCCTCAAAGAAGAATTACTTGGCGAGCCTCCCCATCCTGGCGGGGGTGAGATGCTCCGAGTTTCAGTGAGAACATATCTTCGCGTTTGCTGGCCGAACAGTCATCACTATACTCTGCCCTGGTTGGATTCATTTCAGCACTCCCCAAACTGGACCGCGCGGCTGCTGGATCAGGTCCGATTGGATGACACCTGTGGAGTCCGACTGAGAAGCCGGTTCCAGCGCTACGGTGAGTCTGCGATAGTCAGGACGGGCGTCGGTGCCGAGCGCACGGTCTTTTCGGCCACACTCCCGAGTAGAATACGATCCGTGCCACGTTTCCCTGTTGTTCCCATCCCGACGGCGTGTATGTCGTTCGATTCTATACAGCCGAGGATCTCCTCAATAGGCGTTCCGTCTTCGATATGGCGGACAATATCCGTCACACCACGCGTTTCGGCCTCCGAGACGACAGCTTCGACGGCCTCAGTCGCGGCCTGTTCGTTTTCCCTGCCGGGGCTCGTTGACCGGACGTCCAATCCGAGTGCAGTCTCGCCGACGACAGATAGCACGTGCACGGTAGCATCAAGCGACGCTGCCAGGGAGAGAACATGGTCAGCTGCGTGTGTCGCAGCTGTACTCCCATCTGTTGGGAGGAGGATGTTCTCGTAGGGGAACTCAACGGTCTCATCGGGCTGCATCCGGACGGTGAGGACAGGACCCGAAGAGAGCCGGACAACCTTCTCGGAGACGCTTCCGATGAGGTATCGCGAAACTCCCTCCCGGCCATGGGTCGGCATCACGACTAAGTCTTGCTCGTACCGTTCGGCGTAGTCGACGATTGTCGGAGACGGGTTGCCCTGGACGACATCGGTGTCGTACGAGACGCTATGTGTGTCCAATGTTTTCGCCGCTTCCTCAACGATATCTTCACCTTTCTGTTCGAGCATGTCGATAGTTTCACCCTCAACGACGGTGACGCTGTCACGCGTCGTGTCGGCCACGTAGAGTATCTGGATGGTCGCGTCGGCCCAGTCAGCGAGTTGGCTAACATGATGGAGAACTTCGATTGCTCCCTCGCTACCGTCGAAGGGGAGAAGGATGCTATCGTACATAGCTTAATCACAGAGAGTTCGGTTGTCAAGTATTAATGAGTTTTTTACCCGCACAGGCTAACTTCCCATCCTCTGGGTGCGGGGCGAAGCCGAGCGAGCTGTGAGGGGAGACAGCCGTACGTTATATCCGACAAAGCATGACTCAAACGAGTCCTCAGCACTGAGTGATAACTGAAGAATCGTTTCAGTATCGGACGACACCAGAGGACACGACTACTGGTGAGGCCCCGTGGAATCACATCTAAATGTCTAGCGAAGTGTACAGCCATGCGCTCGGAGTAGCTCGGAGCGGTTTATACCCGAAATGCGAGCTGTCTATCCGACACTCCCCATCATCGACATGTAAATGGCCACCAATTCTCTCAATGGGGTGATTTCACAGGGTTGATCGACAGCACTCAGGCTCGTCTACGTCTGTAATGCCACTGAGGGGAAGAAATATCCGCCCAGTCAGGCTAGTCGCTCAGACTGGCCAGGTGGTCGATCAGCATACCCGTTCAGCAGCGTGACGGTATCCGAGTCTCGTCAAATTCCAGGTATGGACACCTGTCGTCCGCTGGGTTGAGTACAAACTAAGACATCTCAAGTGTGGCGACCTCCGCTATTCAAACTCCCCAATCACGGCAACGATAGCCGGTGGGTCCTCGATCCTCTCAATTGCTCGGTACTCGCCAGGCGTGGCGCTCCAAGAGGACATCTCCATCTGTCGATTCGCGTTCTCAGTCGAATCACCGGCTGATGCTCGCAACAGGATTGGAATCAGCGCGACCCTTCTTTTTGGACGAGATCGGAGCACTGCTTCACGTTGGAGAGATACGGACGTTGAGACTACGGCGGGCATAGCAGGTCTGTAATAACTGAATTTAACCGATTCAATTAGCGGACAGTCAATAATCGAAGGTCCATCACGTTCGTCCCTGTCGACCCTGTGACGACCGCATCCCCCAATTGTTCCAGCGCGGTCGTCGCGTCGTGACGATCGACGTGCTCGGAGAGATTGACTCCGCAGTCGGTAGCACGCTCTTGAGTCCGGTCGTCAACGAGGCCGCCTGCGACGGTTGTTGGTCCATCCGTCCCATCGGTCCCAAGGGATAACAGCGTGACACCGTCCAGCCTTCCGATCTGCGTGGCGAACTGAACGGCGAGTTCTTGATTGGGTCCTCCACGACCAGCGTCATCGCCGACTGTCACGGTGGTTTCACCTCCAGATATGAGGACGCAGGGCGGTTCTAGCGGGCGATTGCGTTGCTCAATCTCCGCGGCAATTCCGGCGAGGATAGCACCAACTTCGCGGCTCTCGGCTTCAAGCACGCTTGAGAGAACCTGCGTGTCGTAGCCCAGTTCGATGGCCTTCGCTGCGGCCGCGTCACAAAGGTCAGTTGCATCACCGAGGACAACGACCTGGGAGTCGTAGCGCTGGAGTACGTCGACGTCGGGCGTTTCGGGAATCCTGCCCTCAGCTCCCCGTCGGAGGTAGTCCCGAATCGGGGTTGGCGTGTCCGTCCACAGACCGTGTCGACGGAGGACGGCCACTGCGTCCGCGAAGGTCGTGTCGTCACTGACAGTCGGTCCCCACGGCTCGCCGGCGACTTCGTCAACAAGGACGAGCGTGACGAGTCGGGCGGGGTCAATGAGTTGGGTCAGCCGGCCCCCTTTGATCTCGGAAACGTGTTTGCGGACGGTGTTGATCTCGTGGATTGGGAGCCCAGCGTTGAGCAGCGTCTCAGTAAGTCCCGCGAGGTCGTTGACACAAATGCCGTCCGGTGGCGCAATCAACTGTGCCGACGCTCCACCTGTAACGCAGACGAATACCAGGTCGTCCGCCGTCACCGACTTGGCCAGTTCGGTCACCACGTTACCGGCCAATCGTCCGTCGTCGTCCGGAACTGGATGACCGCTCTCTCGAAACACGATGTCCTGTACTGGCGTCCCCTGCCCGTGTTTGTCAACGACAACTCCCCCGCTCAGATGGGTTCCCAAGAGGGTCCGAAGCGTCGAGACGAGGTGGGAAGACCCCTTCCCGGCCCCGATAATATAGACATCGTCGATATTCGCGAGGTCGTACGAAACGCCGTCGACATTGAGCGTCGACTTGGCCACCGCCACGCGTGAGGGAACAGTGTTCTCGGGATGGACGGCCCGTATGGCGTGGCTCCCGACGGCCAGCATGTCGGCTCTTGCGTCCACATTCCCATGATTGCAGAGAGTCCGCTTGTTCTGGTACACACTCATAATCCATCAGGAAACGAAGTAGCTCCGTTGTCGGCCTCGATTTCGAGAAGCCGATTGTACTGCTCGGTTCGCTCGCTTCTCGTGACGCCAGTTTTGATCTGCCCGGCATTCAACCCGACGGCCAAGTCTGCAAGCCACGTATCTGCCGTCTGTCCCGAGCGTTCGGAGACCTGGACGGCGTACCCGTTTCGGTCGGCCGCTGCCGCGGCGTCAAGCGCTTCCGAGACGGTTCCTACTTGATTGATCTTCAATAACAGCGCGTTCGCGGCCCCGCGGTCGATGCCAGCCCGCAGCCGGTCAGAATCCGTGACAAACAGATCGTCGCCGATTATCTGGACGTCCAGCCGCTGTGTCAACTCGGCGAACCCTTCGAAGTCTGCCTCATCGAGTGGATCTTCGAGCGACGCGACAGGATAACTCGACGTCAGTTCCTCGTAAAACTCGAGCAGTTCGTCGCGGGTGAACTGACGGTCCATCAGTTCGTACGTATCGGTCGTCGCATCGTAGAAGTGCGTCGCAGCCACATCCGCGGCTAGCATGAACTCATCTGCATATCCCCGTTCTTCGATAGCGGCAAGTTCGAGTTCGAACGCGTCGCGAGGGTCCACCACGTCAATGGGTGCGTATCCACCTTCGAAGCCGACGTTGAGTGACGCCTTACCGTGTCGCTCGGCGAGGAGTTCGCCCAGTTCGTAGTACACCTCTGCGCTCATACGCACGGCCTCGGCAGTGGACTCTGCCCCCACTGGGACGACCTGGTGTTCCTGAAACGCGAGCCCGCTTGAGGCGAGTTCCCCGCCCTCGATCAGGTCGAAAAACGGAATCGGAAGCACGCCCGCGCCAGCCCCGCCGATGTACTGATACAGCGGGAGTCCGACGCTGTCGGCCGCGGCCTTAATTACGGCCAGCGAGACACCGGTGAGAGCGTTTCCGCCGAGGGCGGACTTGTCTGCCGTCCCGTCGAGTTCGATCAGCGTCTGATCGATTGCCTGTTGTGTGAGCACGTCTCGACCCGTCAGCGCAGGCGCGATAGTGTCCGTGACGTTCGAGACCGCGGTCTGGACGCCGAGTCCGTCGTATCTGTCCTCGCCGTCCCGAAGGTCGACAGCCTCGTGTGTTCCCTGAGAGCGACCACACGGCACGTCGGCCTGGCCGCTACCGGACTCCGTCTTGACCGTGACGCGCAGCGTCGGTTCAAGACGACAGTCCAGTATTTCGCGGGCATCGACGCATCTGATTTCTATCATTACGAACGGTCATCTTTGTCATTTTGGCTTCAACTATTCGGTACTGGCTCTGCAGACACACGTCATAGATTGCCAGTGCCTCCGAACAGCATGGAAGGACCCAGAACGCATTCGAGTGTCACACGCGGCGCCATGACAAATGGTCCGTCTCAACTGGAGTGGTCCTACGACTACGCGAACTCTCTATCTTCAACTGTGAGCGTGCTGAACGGGCTAACTGTCTTATTGGCTCGATATCGAAGCTTATCGCTAACCGGTTCGGAGACGAACAGTTCGTCCGACTCTGGGGTACTTCAGATCCATGCCATGCTATGAAACCGGGCGATATGACCAACCAGACACATGCGCAGAACCCTCGCTCGGTGCGCACGTTTTCGGACCCGGCCTAAGCTTCTCGCCTGCGACCGACAGATTGCAATTTTGAACGCGTATCATCAATGCAGGTCGCTGTGGCAGGTGTGAGCTCCTCAACTCATACCCCTATGTTTAAGATATTCGCATCTCAGGTGGGCGTATGGCGAATTCGATCTGTTACTTATCCGCGTCGGAGCTCGCGCTACGGATTCGGCGCGGCGATCTGTCTCCCGTTGACGTGGTCGAGGCACACCTCAACCGGATCGCCGACTTGGACGACGAAATTAACGCGTACGTACACGTGCTTGAGGACCGAGCCCGGAGCGCAGCCCAGAGGGCTGAGGCAGCAGTCGAGGCAGGCGACCAGTTGGGACCGCTACACGGCGTTCCAGTAGCGATCAAGGATCTTGAAGACATCGCGGGCACCCCGACCACGTACGGGTCGAAACCGATGGCCGACTTTATTGCTGCACAGAACTCCCTCGTGGTCGACCGCCTGCTTGAAGCGGGTGCGATTGTACTCGGTAAGACAAACACGCCGGAGTACGGTCATAAAGGAACGACTGACAATCGGTTGTTCGGTCCGACGAGCACCCCGTTTGACACGTCGAACAACGCTGGGGGATCCTCCGGAGGGAGCGCGGCCGCCGTCGCGGCTGGTCTCGCACCCGTCGCACAGGGGTCGGACGGCGGCGGATCCGTCCGCATCCCCTCCGCGTTCTGTGGCGTTCTCGGAATCAAGCCGACCTATCGGCGTATCGCCCGACCGAACCGTCCGGACGCTTTTACACACACACCGTTCTCCCAGATTGGCTCGCACACTCGAACTGTTCGGGACACGGCGCTCCTCCTCGACGTTCTGGTCGGTCCGCATCCCAGAGATCCAATGGTCGCTCCCGCCGACGGGACGGATTTCCTCGCCGCGACGGACCGCGGTATCGACGGTCTCTCAATAGCCTACAGCCCCAATCTGGGTGTATATCCAGTCGAAGAAGCCGTCGATAAGACCGTCAGGGACGCCCTCTCGGCATTTAGACAGGCAGGTGCCGATGTCACGACGGTGGATGTAACGTATGGTGGGCGGACGCGAGAGGAGATTGAGGAGGCATGGTTGTCTGGGTTCCGGGTCAAATTCGGCGCGCTGGTCGAGAATAAATTAGAGGACGATATTGACTACCTCGGCGAAGACCGGCCAGACGTGACTCCAGAGTTCGCCGCGATGGCCGAAGCGGGTGCGGCGATGGACGCTGTCGACTACAAGCGGGCGGACACCATTCGCACGGACGTGTTCCTCGGGATTCAGGACGTTTTTGAAGAGCACGACCTATTAGTCGCGCCGACCCTTGCTGTCGAGTCAATTGCGAACGTTCCGGGGACGGAAGCGAGTACTGTCGGCCCGAGCGAGGTAGCTGGCGAACCTGTCGATCCACTCATCGGCTGGTGTCTCACCTACCTGTTCAACCTAACCGGACATCCTGTTGCGAACGTCCCTGCCGGGCGCACCGCGAACGGGATGCCGGTTGGGATGCAGATTGCTGCCCCGCGGTTCGCCGACAGTGACGTTCTTGCGGCGAGCGCCGCGGTTGAGCGCGTCCGCCCGTGGGCACATCACTATCATAATGTGTGAGTGGCCTCTGATACCCTTTCGCTAAGATCCACGGATTGCGTGGGGTGAGAGAGTGAGACGCTCACCCTCAGAGTATTCATGCTCGAAATCGACCGTGTCACCGCACATGTTGAGTGGATCGACGCGTCCGTGTATCAGTTGTTGGAAGCGCGTTTGTTTTTTGTTCATTCGAAACAGACGCGCACACCGGCCTCGCAACTCCTATGAGTGCGGGTCCGTCGATACACGATAGTCAGATTCCCAGTCACTGTGATGAGGCGTGGCTGGGCTTCAGAGTGAGCGGTTCAATTTGATATCCCGTAAGATGCAACCGCGAAGGCAGTTTATCGAAGTTTATAAAAACCGTACTTGTGAGAGAGCATCTCACGGTTAGACGCCGTCTCACACCGTCATCGAGACAGGAAGCCTGTGCCCTGTCTCAAGGAGCCGCTGAGGGCGGCGAGTAGGCAGGAGTCGTCCATGCACCGATTCACCTCACCTCAGATAGAGCCAGAAGATGTAGCTACGACCGACTCTCCTCGCTTCCACGACTTACATGATGAGTCGGCGACAGTCACTACAAAATCGGAATAAATGACCGCTCCTCAGACAAGCAATCTAAACCAGTCAAGAAGGGCCGCGAACTTGACGCGAATTGCCGGCACAATCGCGTCCGCCGGCGTGAATGAAATCACGATATCATCCTTGATATGGCCAGCATACTGCTCGTGGCTATCACCCTCCCAGACGATTGTCGTGTCATTGGCTGAGTCGCCGTGTCCATTGTGGACGCTGTAATTTACTGGTGCCCGCATAACGAGTGTGTCTGCACCGGAATAAGGCGTTCCTTCACCACCACTACCGCCGAGAAGCGGCGCATCTGACGTCTCAAACGCGTCGAACCGGACTACGCCAAGAGACTGGTGGGCAACGGCAGCACGGTATCGTATGACAAGTGTGTTTCTGTCGATCTGAGTACGAAGATTACGACGCTCCTCGGTAACGATGTAGCTGACGTCTCGAACGATAGATCTCCGAAGTGTCACGTTCCGAAGCCGATCAGCCCCTCGAATAAGTGAAACCCAGGCAGTAAACGTGGCGGTGCCGTTCGGGTGAACCTGGACGGTCATCTTCGATGTGCTACGCTCAAGATTGACGTCGTGGTCATCGGCCGCCTGATTAAGCGCCTGCGTGCAGACTCCACAGACTGGTTCGGGGGGCGCACGGGCGGTCACCGACACCGAAGCGACACCTATCGCGCTGATGACGATGATAATGAGCAACAGGTGAGAAGCAATCGGTCGGCGGTCGTCAGATAACATCGGTCAGATCACCAGGCGTATCAGCTTGATATTCTCATAGAGTGAGTGTACGCGACCAGACGACATCGACTGGCTGGGTATCCCAATAACGAAGCGTTGTGACGAGTGCAGGTCATGGTCTGAGCGAATTGATTCAAGCTGCTTGGAATAAATCTCTGGCGGTATCCAACTGGAGCAGTCAAGCCCATCTGAAAGCCAAGTGCAGCCGACATGAACGCTCAAAAGTGTCTGTAAATTGTTCATTCAGGCTATGGATTCATTGGAGACTCACAGCAACGTACACGAAAATCCCAATAAGAACATATATCGCGATTTGGGCTGCGATTATCAGTAGCCGTTCTCTGAGTCCTTCCCAAAAGCTGTCCCACTCGGATGCCATGTCAATGAAATCGCCATGAACTGAACAGGAACCTGCTTTGAATAGTGCAACTCTGAGGCTGGTGCTCTGGTGATGATGACATACGTCATAATCGTCGGAGCACGCTAAAAAAGCCGGTTGCCGACTTTCACCATCGATACGATATCTATCATTATTTAATTATAATTTATTATTTGCATCAAATTTGTACATATATAGTTAACTGATGCTTTTTGAGTCTATATTAACAACATATAAGTGTCAGAATTTTACATGCCTATATGCGAAATGCACGGAATATACACCAGTTATATCGATAGTTCAGCTAAAGGGTCGCTCAAATGTCAGTAGTCGCGACGCTAGGCATGGGGCTTCTGTTTGTCGGCGGCGTCTTGTTCGTCAATGGGTTGTGGCTCCGTGGGCATGGCAGCAACCAGGATGTCGCAATATTTAATCTCTTAACAGGATCGATCACATTCTTAATCGTGCTGTGGTGGGCTTTTGGCGGCAGCGCGACGAACGGAACCGTGTTCAACGCAGCTGGGACGCTTTTGTTCTCGTTCACATATCTATGGCTGGCTGCGAACGCATACAGAGGTATTGAGGATCAGCGGTCGTTCGGATACTATTGTCTGTTTGTCGCCACTGTGGCGGTTCCGACAGGATATCTCGTGCTGCGTGGTGGAGATATTGGACTGGCCGGACTGTGGTGGCTGTGGGCTGCACTGTGGGCCGTCTTTTTTGTTAACCTCGGGTTGGAGCGTGAGGGAATTACAGAAGCAGTCGGTGGATTCACTTCAGTCGTGGGCGTCGTCACTGGCATGGCTGGCTACATCATGGTTACGGGCTTCTGGCCTATTATCTGAATTCGCGTTGAGCATTTCAACACAGGATTCTGCACGACCACTCGTGACATCCTCGCCGCGCGGGGCTTCCCACAAGAATAGCAGTTGTTGAGTTGAGAACAGAGGGTTTGTATCCCGTCATGAGATCAAGAGTGTCACGCGTTATCCCGACGATGGATTCGGGAGTCGCTGACTTGTTTTCTGACGGTATCCACGACGGACGGTTTGACGAGGATACCGCCGACGAGTGCAACTCCCGAGACTGTCTCATTACATTCAGATGAGCGCCTCGGTTAGTAGTGATGAAAGATTGCAGATGAGAAGTAACGACTGGAAGTGAAATATCCAGTAGTGCTCCCGAGGTGAGTAGAGGAGTTGTCGGGTGTATCCCACGAGTCTTGAGGTTCGATAACCGATGAGCATATGATTCAACGTCGCTACAAAGCCCGACAGTCGACACATTTCATAGTGGAATAAATCGCACAATGCCAGCTGCGAGTGCCGTCGCGAGGAAACAGCAGACTGACATAATTGACACGTAAGCCGCTGCGCGCCGTGGTTCCGCGGTCCACAATTGGATGGTATCAACCGAGAATGACGAGTACGTAGTAAGTGAACCACAAAATCCGACAGCGAAAAAGAGCGATAGCTCACCTCCTATGTTACTGAACACAGATAGCCCCAATAGAAAACTTCCAATGATGTTCACGACTAATGTCCCGAGTGGTATCCATTCGTGGGTGAACCGCCGGCCGATGGCGTACCGGCAGACAGCGCCAGTTGCCCCGCCAACTCCGACAGCGTATACTGGTTGGACCATCAGATATCATTCCCGCCTGTCTGGTTCGTTGAGAGACTAGAGACAGCGTGATGTCCGACGAACGCTCCGATAAATCCGAAAGCGTAGCTTGCGAGGACGTAGAGCATGGCCACGACAGGTGTTGCGGCGACAGCGTCAAGAACAAATGTGCTGTATGTCGTAAACGACGAGAGGAATCCGGTGCCGAGAACACGCTGACTCCGTTGAGAGAGTATACCGACGAGTTGAGCCTCCTGTGTCAGCGCCCCGAGTGCGAACGACCCAGCGACATTGACGAACGCTGTTGAGAGCAGCGAGGAGTGAATAGATAAGCCGATCAAATACCGGCAATTCGCTCCGGCGAACGCACCAAGCGCGATGAGAACTGCTGTCTCTATTCTGACAATCCCTCGTTGGCGCGATGTCATGACTGGGCATGTCGCAGTTGCCGGTTGGTCAGCATGGATATCCATACCTCAAGTGATGCTACACGTCGTCTAAAGCGTGCTGAGCCGAATGTGCGACAACATGCGCTTGTGCATATCATTAGTCAATATGATTCAAACGACGCATTCGTATATCTGTTGATGCATGTAAAAAACTGCGCCGCAGTCTCCGATTATAATTAACTAAGTTAATTATTGTGCCCATATAGTGGTCATTTGAACCATAATAAGGAAAAACGTTGGATTATCGAATGAAATCATGGGAATTTATATAATATGTGACCAACAGACGAATCGTAATGCCCGAAACGAAGTTCGAGGTAGACGTCAACAGTGCGCCAGATGAGCAGCCGGGCCCGAACCCATTCAATCGATGGCATCCAGATATCCCAGCCGTCGTTGAAGCCGATCCTGGCGAGAGCATGCGATTAGAGGCCTTGGACTGGACTGGCGGACAGATCATGGATAATGATAACGCAAACGAAGTTCGAGATGTAGACCTCTCACAGGTTCACTACCTGGCCGGTCCGGTTCACGTCAATGGGGCCGAACCAGGTGACCTATTGAAGGTTGAATTCCACGATATGGGTCCACTCAACGACCGCTGGGAGTTCGGTTTCACCGGAACGTTTTCCCAGAAGAACGGCGGTGGGTTCCTAACTGACCACTTTCCAAAGGCGGCCAAATCAATCTGGGATATCGACGGATATACCGTCTCGTGCCGCCATATCCCCGACGTTGAATACCAGGGGAAGATTCACCCTGGGCTCGCGGGATGTGCCCCAAGCGAGGAGTTACTGAAGATGTGGAACGAGCGCGAACAGGAGCTCATCGACAAGCACGCTGAAGACCCCGAGTCGATACCGAACCATCCCACTGGGGAGGCAGAACCCGGCGTGGCGAACCCACCGACCTCCGAGGGGGCACTGATGGGCGAGATGAGCCCCGAAGAGGCTGAGGAGGCCGCCAAAGTCGCTGCCCGAACCGTTCCGCCTCGGGAACACGGCGGGAACCACGACATCAAAGACCTATCAATCGGCTCAACAGTCTATTTCCCAGTCTACGTTGAGGGCGCAAAGTTCGGAATTGGTGACTTCCACGCCTCGCAGGGTGATGGTGAGATTTCTTTCTGTGGCGCTATTGAGATGGCTGCCTACGTCGATCTTGAGTTCGATCTCGTGAAAGGCGGAATGGAGAAGTTTGGCGTCGATCATCCCATCTTCGAACCAGGTCACCGAGGTCCCAACTTCGAGGATTACGTCACCTTCTGTGGTTACTCGGTTACAGAGGACGGTGAGCAGAAGTACATGGACTCCCATACTGCCTACCGGCGGGCTTGTCTACAAGCTATCGACTATCTCAAAGAGTTCGGCTACACCGGCCAACAGGCGCTACACCTCCTCGGGACAGTTCCCGTCGAGGGTCGACATAGCGGCGTCGTCGATGTACCAAATGCCTGTTCGACGCTTGCGCTGCCGACCGGCGCGTTTGAGTTTGACGCGTCCCCAGCAGGTATCGAACACAATAGCGCCGACCGCGGCGACATCTGTATCACGGACGATCCGCTGTAAATGCTGAACACTCGTGATGCCCGCTTTCGACACTGATGTTGGGAGAGACAACTGGTGATAGCAGCAGATATGCGGAACCGGAGACCGCTGTCCCGAGAGCAGCGACAGCACTGTCTGGCGTCATCCGAACGACATTAGGTCCCAATGGTATGGACAAAATGGTCATCGGCGAGAAGGGGACCGTTATTGTCACAAATGATGGGTCAAGCATCATCAACTGGATGGATATTGACCACCCCGTCGGACAACTGGTCAAGCATGTCGCAGTCGCGCAGGATGACTCCGTTGGGGATGGAGCCACAACGGCAGTTGTCCTAGCTGGCGCGCTTCTCAGTGAGGCTGCAGCACTCCGCGCAGATGGACTACACCCGACAACGATCGTTGATGGCTACGTTCAAGCTTTTGAGACAGCCGTTGACCAAGTTGAACAGCATGAACTGGAGATAGACACACGATACGATGGTCGCCTCAATGATCTTGCTCGGACCGCCATCACGGGACGGTGGGATGCCGATGCAACCGAGCGGTTCGCCAACCTCACTCTCGATGCACTTCGAGCTGTTGATTTCGACACCTCAAAGCTTACACTCAAATCCTACGCCGGCGGCGAACTCCGCGAGTCGATGTCTGTTGACGGACTCGTGGTCGACCTGCAGTCATCCTCAACATCTGTTGAAGTGGCTGGACATGCCCAGTTTGGAGATATCGATAACCCGCTTATTGCCATGGTCGACGGCAAAATCGGCATCTCGGAACCAGACCATATCCGGTCAGTGCAGTTTGAGAACGCGTCACAGCGCGATGCGTTCCAAGATCACGAGCAGAGCCTCAGGAACAGTTTCGTTGAGGCCGTAATACGGTCCGGTGCGACTGTGCTCTGTTGTCAGAAAGCTATTGACGATACTGTCCAGACCGCGCTTGCCCAGAATGGGGTCGTCCCTATTGAGCGAACCCGTCGGGACGAATTTGATGTCATCGCCCGCGCGACTGGGAGTACACCTGTCACGTCGGCCGAGGACCTCACCATGGCGGACACAGGAACCGTCGATTCGGTCCAATGGCGTACCGTCGGAACCACAGACACGGTATGGCTGCGGGGGTGTCCAAATGAAGAACGAGTATCGCTACTCCTCCGTGGTGGCACGCCGCATGTCGCCGATGAAACTCGCCGTATCATCACTAACTGTATTGACGTGACCCGAGTCTCTCTCGATAATGGCATGCTCCTTCCAGGCGGCGGTGCCGTGCCGACTGCGCTGTCTATGTATCTATCAAGTTCAGCGCGGGAGATTCCTGATCGAAGGCAACTTGTTTTCGACGGATTCGCGTCAGCCTTAGAGGCAGTGCCACGCACGCTCGCAGAAAACGCAGGAACGAATCCATTAGATGTGCTTTCGACACTGAAACAACGGCATGACGCGGGCACTCCGACCATGGGTGTCGGTCCAGATGGTCGACCATCCGAGATGGTTGAGTTAGGTGTGTTCGAACCATCGACCGTATTCAAAACTGCACTACAGCGAGCCGTTACGGTCGCGACCATGATTCTACGCGTCGATGATATCATGCGTGTCGGAGCTGACGACGCGGTCGAAGTTGGACACGATAGCCACGATCATAGCCAGGTAGCGACCGGTGGCTATCCGTGGGCAGTCGGACACTGAGAGCTGATATCTCACGTAGCAGAGTTCATCTGCTTCTGCGAAAGGAATCGTCTTTTTGATTTCTTTTCCTCTCACTCAAGAGTCGATATTGCTGCTGAAATGGAGGCCTCTGTGAGCTGAGCGACCGTACTCTCGCTCGTTGAGGACAGCACTTGCTGTTTCTGTCTCGGATCTCCCACACAGATTCCAGACTCTGCAGGCGAGTTGCCTGGGTGGTTGGGAGGGGGGAGGAGTGTCACATACCTGTTGGACACTCGACCACACCCAATGGAGACGCGGTTGTTGTCGCGGTTGAACACGATGGAGGTGTGGGAAGCATCGCCCTTCTCACAGGGGGCCTGCGTCGGTGGAGCTGTCTGAACAGCGAGAACGTGACGAATCGCTCCACGATTCGGACACCACAATTCACAGGCGACGCTGTCTCCCCGCCCAACTCGCGGTCGCTCCTTGCAGGGGCTGAGCGCATATATCCTGCCAAACAGGCTCTTCACCAGTCCCTCAACGACGACGAGTATTTTGCCGCCAGGCGCTCCAGACGAATTCTTGCAAAGTACTGGAACCTGACCAGGTCCTTGAGATACCGAAAGACGGGATGTTTCCACGATCTGTCACCAAGTATAAACAGCCCAGTGTCGCCGAGCGACAGATCTATGATCGTTTTCTCCTCAGGCACTGACTTGAGCTCCTCGGAATCAGGCCTGTCAACGTTCTCGGCGGCTACACCTGCCTGTATCATGGCGTTGTGCGCCGTCTTTATCTGACCGGTGTCGGCGCAGTCTCCTAGACCATACACATTATTGTAGTCGGTTGAAGCTAGCCCGCTGTTAACAGGCATCCCTTGCTTGCCGCAGTCAAAGGATTCTTGAACCACAGGATTCGCGGCGATTCCGCCTGCCCACACCACAAGGTCAGCCTACATAGAGGCACCGTCCTCAAAGATGACCGTGTCCTCCAGTGCTTCCTCAACCCGCTTCTCACCGCGGAACGCGATGCCCCTGTCGCTCATGTACTCCAACACCTTCTTCGAGACCTCGTCGCTGGAACTACTCATCGGCTGAGTTGATGCGTCCACGACGGTTACCTCGTGGCCTGACCTGGCGAGTTCTCCAGCCAACTCGACACCGACGTAGCCACCACCGACTATCACGGCCTCGTCGCCGGAGCTTAGGCGGGAAACCACCCGTTCAGCGTCCTCGTCGGTGTAGAACTTCTCCACGCCGTCCTCGAGTTCGAACGTTACGCCGCCGAGTGCCACGACAAGCTCATTATACCCCAGGCTGCCCTTCGAGGTCTCCACCACGTCCTCTTCTGGAACAAAGCGGGTAACCGACTCCTCCCGTAGCTCAACACCGGTATCCTGCATGAAGCCTTTTAGCTCAAGGAGATTGACGTCCTCATCTTTCCGACCTCTTATACGGTCGATTATGCCGGGGATAAACTCGTGGACGCCGTCCTCATCTACAAGAGTCACATCGCGTCCTTTCCTGTCCAGCTTCAATGCGGTGCCGAGGCCTGAGAAGCCCGCGCCCGTGACTACTACGTCTCGTTTCACGCCCTGTGTTGCCACTATCAATTGATATACACCGGGCGGGTATGCACTTGGTTTTTCATCTCCCGGTGAGATTTAAACATAGCTTGGCGACTGCGTTCATATTTATCCACTGTTGGTGCCGATGGCTCTTATCCGAGGAAATAGACACGAAGTAGGCGAGTGAAGCCGTGGCGTGGCCACGGGACTCTTGTGACCAGCACCAATACTGACGGCTGATGTCCCGTGGCTCAGAGGAGTACAATTCACGATACGACTCGTACACGAGCGAGGAGTACCCGCCGGACTGGCAGGATCGACGAAAAAAAGTGCTCAAGCGCGACGGCTATGTTTGCCAAGGTTGCAGCCTCCGTAGCACACGCGTTGACGACATCCGATTCGATGTTGACCATATCGTTCCGAAATCCGACGGCGGAAGTCACAGCCTCAAGAACTTGCAGACGCTGTGTCCCACTTGTCACGCAGGCAAACATCCGCGCAACCAGGAGCTGAAGAGCCGTGGTCAACGGTTCAACAACCGTAACAGGGCGTCACTTTTAATCCGATTTGTGCGGCTCCTGTTGAGTTCATTTGTCTCTTCTATTGGTCTCAACGACGAGGTTGTGCTGGACGAGGATGGACGACGACTCCGGGTGCGGTCGCTGCGGGAGGCGGCCGCCCTCAACGAGGGCAGCGGCGTCACCGTCACCGTGATAATCTCAGAACTCTGGAATAACAACAGCGACGCCGTCCAGCAGTTGGGTCGGATCCGAGACGCGTCGATTGGTTCCGACGCCCAATCTCGGGCGGGGCAAGAAGCAGCGAACGACGGAGTGCGGTTCGTCGTCTGGAGTGGCGACGGCCACCAACGCTTGTTCAAGAGCGGAACGTACCGGTTCGTGGGCGCGAAGACGAACAGATACAACGGTTCGTTCCAACTCGTCGTGGACGGACAAACCGACATTCAGCCGCGTGAGTAAGTTTTCCACTACCCGTCTAGCGAACACCTGTATTGTCTGTTGGATAACAGTAACCTGGATCAAGGGGACACAGGAGCAGATTGTGTCAGCTGTTTTGACTTTGAGGCTGTGTCACATACACATACACTGATGTCGTCTCAGCAGCCACACGGACTGCTCCGCAGTTCCCGTGCACGGACGTACGACCTGTTCAACCCCGG
>ERZ1034569.246-NODE-246-length-20853-cov-13.724300_pt1 | contig 20853 bp, 21 predicted proteins | sample MGYA00520706_ERZ1034569 | MGnify/ENA primary metagenome ERZ1034569 (study PRJEB33760, sample SAMEA4777722) | hypersaline lake metagenome | biome: hypersaline environment; feature: brines | place: Spain | collected 2014-08 | depth 0 m ...
AATGACGCGCATCGACGTCATCGACAACCACGGGCAGTTCACCCACCTCGAACAGCGGGCGCTCCGGGAGCTGGGTGTCGACGTCGAGATACTGGACAATGAGACGCCGGCGGCGGGGATCGACGCCGACGGGCTGGTGCTGTCGGGGGGGCCGGATATCGACCGCACCGGCAACTGCCCGGCGTATCTCGACCTGGATATCCCGGTGTTCGGCATCTGTCTCGGGATGCAGGTCATCGCGGCGGAACTCGGGGGGGAGGTGGGCTCCGGCGACTACGGCGGCTACGCGGACGTGACCGTGGAGATAACCGACACAGCGGACCCGCTGGTGGGGTCACTCGCGCCCGACACCAGGGTGTGGGCCAGCCACGCCGACGAGGTCACACAGGTCCCCGAGGGGTTCGAGCGCACCGGTCGCAGTGACATCTGCGAGGTGGAGGCGATGAGCGACACCGACCGCGAGCTCTACGGTGTCCAGTTCCACCCCGAGGTGGCACACACCGAGGAGGGGAGGGCGGTGTTCGAGAACTTCCGCGCGCTGTGTGAGTGATGTACGACCACGGCCCACCGACGGCTGCCGAGCGGGTCCCCGACTGGGACCGCGGGGTCTCGTGGGCCGCACACCCGGCCGAGACAGGTCGACACCGGTGTCTACAGCGTTACTCTCGACGGGCGAGACGGGGAACTCACGGTACCGGTCGCCGTTGGCGACCAGCCGGCAACTGACACTACCGACGATGGCCGTCTGAACGATATCGACGGTAACGGAGCGTTCACAATCTTTGACCTACAGGCGTTTGTCCTGAAGTTCCCGGCGTTGACGATACAGGACAACCCGACGGTGTTCAACTTCGACGGGAGTCCGGATGGAGAGGTCAGTAGCGTCGATGTCGGCTACGTTGCCGGCCGGTACCTCGCCTGTGGTCGAGCCCCGTGTCTCGATTGTCTCTGCACTGCACAGCTGAATATCTCACGATACCCTCGGAGCAAAGAGGACAGACACTGTCACTGATCCGGAACAACGCCATATCGGGGTGACGAGCAGACAAGCTCACACGACAACAACGTGTCCACGGTCGGTGCTCGGTTCCACTGACTGTCCGAAGTCACCCTCAGCGCCTGATAAACGGGTATACTTTTGTACTGTCGCCCGTGTTCAGTAGGTATGAGCGCGGAACTACCGGGCACGGACGAGAATCGGCTGTTCGACACACATGCCCACCAGCCGACAAGCGAGTTTCTCCATGACGCCGGCGGTGAGATGATGCAAGACGCCGCCGACCGCTTCGGGACCGACCTCGAAACGTGGGACTACGAGGAGATGATAGAGGAGTACCACGATGCCGGTGTCGGTGGTGCGGTCCTACTCGGGTGGGACGCCGAAACAAACACCGGCAACCCGCCGGTGCCCAACGACTACGTCGCCGAGGTCCGTGACGATCACCCGGAGTTTTTTTGTGGTTTCGGCAGTGTGGACCCGTTGAAAGACGACTGTGTCAATGAGGCGATCCGGTGTGTCGAGGATCTCGACCTCTCGGGATTTAAATTCCAGCAGATCGCACAGGGTTTTGACCCCTCCAACCCCCGCCACGACCACCTGTGGAACACCATCGAGGATCTTGGGGTCCCCGTTGTCTTTCACGGTGGCAACTCCACGCTCGGCGCCTGCAGCGCCGGTGGCCGCGGGCTCAAAGTAAAGTACGGCAACCCGATGCTCATCGACGATGTGGCCGCCGAGCACCCGACCCTCCAGATTCTCATCGCCCACCCCGCCTACCCCTGGGAGAAAGAACAACTCGCCATCTGCCAACAAAAGGGTAACGTCTACATGGACCTCTCGGGGTGGATTCCAAAGTACATCGACGAGCAGGTGCTAAAGTACGCCGGGACACTGCTCCAAGACAAGGTGATGTTCGGCACCGACTACCCGATGATAGAGCCGGAGACCTGGCTAAACTCGTTTGCGGCAGACACAGGCTTCGACGAGGAAAGCAAACGGAAGATTCTCTACGAGAACGCCGAGGCGTTTTTCGACCTGTAGCTGTTCTTTGTCTTGCCGGTCGATTCACTCGAAATCCGGCCTCCGCCCGTTCAGGAACGCATCGATGCCCTCCTGGTGGGCTGGCGTGTCGTAGGCCATCGACTGGAGGCGTGCCTCACGGCCGAGACCATCGCGCCAGGACTCGCCGAGGCTGTCGTGAATCGCCTCCTTTGCGAGGCCGATGCTTGCGGTTGGCCGGTCTTGGAGCGTCTCAACGAGGTCCGTTACCCGGTCGTCGAGTTTGTCGTCCGGGACCACCCCGTTAACCAGTCCCATCTCGGCGGCCGCCTCGGCGTCGACGAGGTCGCCGGTGAACGCGAGTTCCTTTGTTTTGCGAAGTCCAATAAGTTGTGGCAAAATGGCCGTTGCACCCATATCCGGCACCAGACCAACGTTGACGAACGTGGCACCGAACCGGGCGGAAGCCGCCGCGTACGCGAAGTCGGAGACTGCAACAAACGACATCCCGGCCCCGACGGCGTCGCCGTTTACCTTGCTGATGATCGGGACCGGCGCGGAGAGTGCGTTCTCCGCGACGCGACCGAGGGTCGACCGAACCCGCTCGTAGGCCTCCGGCGTTGTTTCCTCCCGGTCGGCCATCGCTGTTATATCCCCGCCGGCGCTGAACGTGTCACCCTCGCCGGTCACCACGACCGCGTCGTGAGTGTCGGGGTCGAGATCCGCAAGCGCGTCTGCCAACTCCCGTGCTACCTCGGCCGTCATCGCGTTTCGTGCATCTGGACGGTCGAAGGTGACCTGTCTGACCGCTCCGTTGTTGATCTGCATACCTGTGTTTGCGTGCGTGGACAGTTAATTTTCGGCGCTTTCGACGGTCTCCTCAGTTGCGGACTCACGGGACTCGCTTTTTGCCTCCGGGAACAACTGCGTCAGGAGCCCGTGTTGTGCCCGGTGGAGTCGTTCGATAAACGCTGACTTGCTGATACCCATCTCCTCGGCAACCTCCGCGCTGGTGGTCTCACGGGGCACTGCAAAGTACCCCATTGCGACGGCCGTACGCAGACTCTCCTCCTGTGCCGGCGTCAGATCCCATCGTTCCGCCATGGATGCCTCCCCTTCAGCACGCAAGGCATACACCCGCTCAAGTGTGACCCCAACCGTCTCGCCTGCGGTCTCCATCACCGTCTGCATCACCTCGTGACCGACGACCGCCCCACGGATAATTGCGTTGCCACTTTTGTACTGCAACGACTCGATCATGAACCCTGCACTGATGAGTTTGTGAACAACACACGGGTGTAAAGAAAGACACCGGAAGTTCACGCGACCGTTGTCAGCGGACCGGTAGAGGTACCGTATCCGGTCGTCGTTATCGAGGGAGTCGCTGAGGCCCTCGTCGACAGTCGAACTGAACCGCAGGAGAACGTTCCCGTCATCCCGCATCAGCGGTGGTGCGACGTCGACGGTGGTCTCTGTGGCCCGACTCGTGTCGGCTAGCGGACAATCGTCACCCTGGATGCGAAACTCCGTCATCAGGCATTTGTCTATCACTATCCCCGATGTTACGACCGTGGGTATATAAAACCCGTCTATAGACGGGCAAATGGGTAAGTCATATCACACGCAATGTGTGGGTATGGACGTCAACGAGGTAAAGGAACGTGCCGGTCCACGAGAGTTCAGCCCGAAGGACGACCTGCCGGAGGAGTACCGCGAGGCTGCAACGCGGATGCTCGAGTTCCATGCAAACAGTGAGATAATGGGTGCGTGGCTAGAGCGACCGTTTATCCGCAAAGCACCGAGTCTTGAGCGCAAGATGGCTTTTAGCGCAAAGACCCAAGACGAGATTGGCCACGGCCAGATGCTCTATCGAGCGGCCGAGGCGCTGGGTGTCAAGACCCGCGAGGAGATGCTCGATGACCTGGCCGAGGGTAACGGGAAGTTCCTGAACTGTTTCCACTACCCGATGGACAGTTTTGCCGAGACACCGATGATCGCCTTTTTCGTCGACGGTGCGGCGATGCGCCGACAGGCGACGCTGCAGAGGTCCAGTTGGGAGCCGTACGCCCACGCGATGGACAAGATCTGCTTCGAGGAGGGTATGCACGTCAAGCACGGTGAGTCCATTCTGCGCGAACTGATGAACGGTTCCAGAAAGGAACAGCGGATGGTGCAGGAAGCATTCGAGGAGTGGTGGCCGCGCATTCTCCAGTTTTTCGGCCCGACCGACGACCAGAGCACCCACCACGACTTTGCCGATGAGGTCGGGTTGAAGACGAGTTCAAACGACGAACTCCGGAACTCGTTCCTCAACCGTTACATGCAGAAAGCCGAGAACTACGGCCTGGAAATCCCGGAGTACCCGCGTATCCGTAACAACGGCGACGGCACCTACGAGGTCGTCGAGGACGATCTGGACTGGGACGAGTTCTTTACCGTCTCGAAAAACGAGTATCACGGTTCCGTCGAGCAGATCAACAGTCGCGCGGAGGCTCAAGAGGCCGTCGAGTGGGTCCGAAACATGATGGACCGCCAGAAAACCGCGGACACCGCCACGACCCCCATGGCGGCGGACTGACAACCATGATCTGGGAAGTCTTCCGCAAACAACACGAAAACGACGAGTTTACCCACTGTCGGGATGTCCACGCTCCCGACAGAGGGATGGCAAAACAGTTTGCCGTTATCCAACACGGTCGCCGCAAGCCGACGGAGGCGCTGTGGGTCGCGCCACAGGACAGCGTTGCTGGTATCTCACCCGGTGAGGACCCCGGCGATTCCACCGGCGATGGGCCAGCGGTTAGCTGGACCGTGTTCCAACAGAGCCGCGCTGGCAGATACCACACACACTGTGGCGAGGTCTCCGCCACCGACGCCGCCGACGCAAAGGCGAAAGCGCTGACCCAGTTTACCGGCGATGACCCTAACAGCCTCTGGGTTGTTCCGGAAAGCCATATCGGCGAAATCACGAGCGACGAGGTCAACTTCGGTGGTACGACCAACAAGGATTACCGGTTTGCACAGACCTACAACGTCAATCCGGCCGCCGAGGAGGTCAAAGCGTCGGAGGACGAGCAGGTCGAGGCCGCACGCGACCGGGGTGATAGCTGATGGCGACCGCCGATACCAACCTCGGTGACCCGGGGGATCTCGATGAGCGCGAGCGGCAGGCCGTGGAGGCTCAACTGTTCCGGATAGCCGACGACGAGTACGTCCAGGCGGAACGGTACACCTTCTGGCAGGTGCGTGCACCGACACTCGAGTCAGACCTGGCGGTCGCAAACAACTCCCAGGACGAACTCGGCCACGCCCGCCTGTGGTACGAGGCTATCCAGCAGTTTGGCTACACCGAGGAATCACTGCTGTTCGAGAGCAACCCGGAAGACTTCCAGCACAGCACACTCGTTGAGTTGCCCTTCAAAAAAGGCGATTGGGCAGACGCCGTCGTCCGTGCGTACCTATACGATGTGGCCGAGGATATCCGACTGTCTGCACTCGAGAACTCGAGTTATGAGATCATCCGTGACCGGACCAGCACAATCCAGGGCGAGGAGGATTACCACGTCGAACACGCCCAGAGTTGGATAGAACGGATGGTTCTGGACGACGACGCGGTCGGCCGCGTCCAGGCAGCCCTGAACCGGCTCTACCCGTACGCGCTAACGCTGTTCGAGCCTGTTGGTGACGTCGAATCCGACATCGAAGCCTTTGGAATCCGGACGATGAGTTTAGACGAGATGCACACCGCGTGGGAGAACCGTGTCGAGGAGTTCTTGACCGGGCTCAACCTCGACGTTCCGACCGATGCCGAAGTTGCCGAGCACATCGGCCGCGACAACAACCACACCGACGACTGGGCGCCCCTCTTCGAGGAGATGACCTCGTCGTATCGGAACCTCGACCGCAACAAAGCAACCGTTATAATGGACAAAGACAATGAGTAGCGACTACGACCGGCCTCGGGCCGACACGGACGCGACCGCGTGCTCGTACACCGAGTATGAAACAAAGGAACACGCCGACGGTGAGGTTCCTGTAACAGGTAAAAACGCCACCGGTATCGAACGCGATGTCTGGGCTGCCCTCTACGAGGTCGAGGACCCGGAGATGCCGGTCAGCATCGTCGACCTTGGACTCGTCTACGGGCTGACAATCGAGAGCGGAACGGCCGATATCGAGATGACCCTGACATACAGCGGGTGCCCAGCACGGGAGATCATCCTCGAGGAGGTCGAGGCGGTCGCCGAGAGCGTCGACGATATCGAGACAGCCGAGGTACACCTCGTCTGGTCGCCCGACTGGTCGATGGATATGGTCACCGATCAGGGAAAGGAGTCTCTCAGAGAGTTTGGACTGAGCTTCGAGCAATGAGTGAACCAGACCCCAGCGTCACAACCAGCGGCGAAATGACGGGTGCGAAGTGCCCGTACTGTGGGTCGACTGATACCGAGCGCGAACACCCCTGTGGCCCGTCCCGGTGCCAGTCTATCCACTACTGCAACGGGTGTCTCCAACAGTTCAAGAAATTTGAATAATCGACTCGACTTTTTTATCCGGCCAGCTCTGTGTTATCGGAGATATCAGAACTTTGCGGTGGACTCCGACAGTAACGAGTCGTGTTCGGTTTCTCGCCGGCGAGGTGCCGGACGCCGTCAGCGGATATGGCCTGACGACGAACCGGTTTCGGCAGATTCCGTTGCCCGCAGACTGTCGGTGTTACTCAAGATTGACGTGGACGTTTTTGACCTCGGTAAAGGACTCGACGGCCTGTTTGCCCTGCGCGCGGCCGTGCCCGCTCTGTTTGGTGCCGCCGAAGGGGGTCTGCGGCCACGTGTTTGGGGTCTCGTTGACCATGACCATCCCGTAATCGAGGCGGTCTGCGACGGTATGTGCGCGCGTCAGGTCGTTCGTCCAGACACAGGAGGTCAATCCGTATGGGGAGTCGTTGGCAACCTCGATTGCCTCCTGTTCGTCGCTGACCTCGATGACAACCAGCACCGGCCCGAAGATCTCCTCACGGGCGATGGTCATATTGTTGTCCACATCGGCGAACACTGTCGGTTCAACAAAGTAACCGGTGTCCTTGCTCTCGGGAACGCCGCCGCCGGCGACGACCGTTGCGCCCTCGCTCCTACCGGTCTCGATGTAGTTGAGGATCTCCTGTTGTTGTTCCTCGTTAACAACTGGACCCATCTGGCCATCGTCCTCAATGCCGCCGCCCAGCGGGATGCGCTCGGCGATAGTGGCCATCCTGTCGACCAGTTCGTCGGCAACGTCCTCGTGGACGACGACCCGGGAGTTCGCCCAACACATCTGCCCGGCGTTCATGAAGATGCCGTACTGGATACCCCGGGAAGCGGCGTCCAGGTCCGCGTCGGGAAAGACAACGGCCGGGCCTTTTCCCCCGAGTTCGAGATCGACGTCCGCGACGGCGGCAGCAGCGCTCCTCTGGATGGTCCTCCCGACACCCGTGGACCCGGTAAAGGTAACATGGTCGACACCCTCGTGACCGGAGAGTGCGGCTCCTGCCTCCGAGCCGATGCCCGGGACAACGTTGACAGTACCGGCTGACAGACCCGCCTCCTCGGCAGCTCTCGCGTAATACAACGCCGACAGCGGGGTCTGTTCGGACGGTTTCAATACGACACTGTTACCCATCGCCAGCGCCGGTGCAACGCTGCGGCCAGCCAGCTGGAAAGGATAGTTCCACGGCGAGATGTGAGCCGTTACGCCAACGGGCTCCCGGACGGTGTAGTTGAGCCGAGAGTTGGAGACCGGAATCTCGTCGCCGGTCGCCTTGTCAGTCCATCCGGCGTAGTACCGGAACGTGTCGATGACCATGTCCACCTCTAGACCCGCCTCGAACGGCGTCTTGCCGTTGTCGTGTGACTCGACCATCGCAATCTCGTCTTTCATCTCCTCGATGGCGTCGGCCATCGCGTGAATCGCTGTTCGACGGCTGTCCGGGCCCATTGTTCGCCAGTCGGACTCGCGGTCGGCGGCGGCCGCGGCCGCCTGTACCGCCTCGTCGACATCGGAGCCGTCGGCCCTCTGGACGGTCGCGTAGACCGTCTCCGTCGCCGGGTCGACAGATTCGATGGTCTCACCGCTGTTCGCTTCGCGCCATTCCCCGCCAATGTACAGTTCTGTCGGGCCGGAGTACTCCATTACAACCGTAGATGCGCTTGCAAGTGATTTAACGATTTATACTGACTGTTTGTGATCAGCGCAGCTGTGTCTCCACCGACCGCACGCACAGTCAACAACCCCACCCTACTGCGCTCGGGCAGACGAACTGCCACTCGCTTGGTGAGGGTCGCGTGGGACCGGAGGCCCCACGGACCATGCGAACGGGCGCTACGCGCCCGTGAGCAGATGGGGTTTGTCGGTGGACACCCACTCATGCTCGGCAAACTCGCCTGCCCTGACGTGTCTCTGTTCGCCGCGCGAGCACCGATGACGTGTGGGTTTCTCTCACCCTCGGGTCCTCGATCGGTCCCCCGGACCTGTTTCCGGAGTGCTACGTAAATCGACAGTATTAATCTACAACAGTCACAGAGAGACTCGATTTCCGTGTAGCAAAGGCGATAACTGCGGACGATTTCCGACCAGGTTCCCGTGGATGTATGACGACGTGGTCCGGTCACTTTTGCTTTTTGATGAGGAACTTCATATCGCCCTCAAAAACAGTGGTTCCGTCCTGGTTTTCCATCTCCGTATCGAGGACGACCATCCCGACATCGTTGCGGCCGACCTCCTTTTTGTTGGAGACGACCATCTCCAGTTGGAGCGTGTCACCGATGTTGACCGGATTAGGCAGGTCCATGTAGTTCATTCCGAGAAAGGCGTAGGCTGTGCGCTCGACGATACCTGTCCGGTAGACGAACCCTGTCGCCTGGACGAACGTCATCGGCCCGTGGGCGATGCGCTCGCCGAAGTCCTGTTTCTGTGCGTACTCCTTGTTAGTGTGTAGTTCGGTCCAGTCGCCCGATAGCGCCGAATGCATTACAAAATCCGACTCGGTTACCGTCCGTCCGACGCTGATGAACTCCTGCCCCTCCTCGAACTTCTCGAAGTGGTGTGGCTCGTAACTGTACGCCATATCTAACTCTCTACCAGCACACAGTTATATGTTTACTCTCAGGTCCGGCCCCGTATCGTCGGCACGACCAGCACGTATTTATCCACCCTGAGAGAACCAGATATTGTATGTCAGGTGTTGCTGACGAGGTTCGCGAGCGCGTCCAGTCTGATGCGTTCTGTGACACCCTCGGAATCGATGTCGTAGAACTGCAACCGGGCTACGCCCGGACAGAACTGACCGTCACAGAGGGGCTGTTGAACTTCCACGGAACACCTCACGGCGGGGCTATCTACTCGCTGGCCGACGCCGCCTTTGCTGCGGCCTCAAACGCACGCGGGGAGACGGCTGTTGCACTGGAAACAAACATCTCCTATCTGGAGGCGGTCGATGTCGGTGCGACACTCACCGCCACTGCGGAGGAAACACACGTCGCCGGCGCGACGGCGGAGTACGAGGTGAAGGTGACGGACGAGGCGGACAACCGAACTGCGACCTTTCGGGGGCGGGTCTACCGGGTAGACTGACGGGGGTCAGTCGCGGTGGTCGTAGATGCGCTGGACCTTTCCGATCTCTGTCCGACCGATCTCGCCGTGGTCGACCAGTTCAAGCTCGTCCGGCGTGAACGAGAGGACGTTCTCCAGGCGTTCGAGGACCTCCTCTTTGAGCGCCTGCTTGCTCGTTGTGAGAGTCTCCTGAACCTCCACGGTGAGCTCCATTACGTCGAGGTTGTCCTCCTCGTAGAGGTCAATACGGTAGTGGGGCGCAACACCATCGATGTCGAGGACGACGTCCTCAACCTCGCTGGGGTAGAGGTTGACACCGCGGACAATGAGCAGGTCGTCGGTACGGCCGGTGACGTTGTCCATCCGGACCTGTGTGCGGCCACAGGCACACGCGTCGTAGTTGAGGGTAGTTAGGTCGCCGGTGCGGTACCGCAGGACCGGGAGTGCCTCCTTTGTGAGTGTCGTCAAGACGAGTTCCCCTTCCTTGCCTTTTTTGACAGGTTCGCCCGTCTGTGGGTCGACGACCTCGGGATAGAAGTGGTCCTCCCAGATGTGCAGGCCGTCCTGGGCCTCGTGACACTCACACGAGACACCCGGGCCGATGATCTCGGAGAGGCCGTAGATGTCGACACCGTCCACGCCAAGTTGCCCCTCTATCTCCTCGCGCATCGGGTCGGTGCACGGCTCCGCACCGAACAGGATGGTCGAGATTGGGAGTTCGGCTGGATTGTGGCCCATCTCCTCGGCCGTCTCCGCGAGGTACAGGGCGTACGAGGGTGTACAGGTGAGCACGTCACTGTCGAGATCGTTCATCAACTCGACCTGGCGCTGTGTCTGTCCGCTCCCGATGGGGATAACCGTTGCACCGAGTTCCTCGCCGCCGTAGTGGAGTCCAAGCCCGCCGGTGAACAACCCGTAGCCGTAGGCGTTTTGAACAGTGTCACCGGCCTCGGCACCGCTGGCAGCCAGCGAGCGGGCCACAACCTCGCTCCAGACATCGAGGTCGTCGTCGGTGTAGGAGACGATCTTTGGTTTGCCCGTCGTTCCCGAGGAGGCGTGTATCCGCGCCACATCGCCGTCGTCGACCGCAAAGAGACCGTCGGGGTACTCCGCACGGAAGTCCTCTTTTGTGGTGAACGGTAACCTTGTGATGTCGTTGATCCCTTCGATGTCCTCGGGTGTGACCCCGCGCTCGTCGAGTTGCTCGCGATAGAACGGAACGTTCTCGTAGGCGCGTCTGACAGTCTCCTGGAGTCGGTTCGATTGCAGGTCACGTATCTCCGACCGGTCTGCGGACTCTACAGGCTTGTACGTCATAGTTCACACGCAGGTTTGGCGAGTATCATAAAAATTGTTGGGGTATCCTCTCTCCGTCTGATAGCTACATCGTGTGCTCGAACGGGAGGAAAAGATACTTTCGGCCACTCGATAAATAACCGGGTATGCGGGACGCTTACATTATCGGTGCGGGGCAGACGTTGTTCGGCGCGATGCCCGACGAGAGTTACCGGTCGCTGTTTACCCAGGCGTTCGAGACGGCAAAAAACAGCGTTCCGGCCGGCATCGACAACGAGGACGTGGATGAAGCGGTTGTTGGTTCTCTCGGTGTGGGCGGTCGACAGCTCGGTCTGTCCGGTCCCGCTGTCACGGAACACGCTGGCCTCCACGGAATCCCGAGTTCGCGCATCGAGAACGCGTGTGCCGCCTCCGGGTACGCTGTTCGACAGGCCGTGCAGGCGGTCAAAAGCGGGATGGCGGACATCGCCATCGGTGGGGGCGTCGAACTGATGACCGACCTGAGTGCCGACGTAACAAAATACTGGCTAGGGGTATCCGGTGAAACGGAGTGGGAACGGTTGACCGGGACCACCTTCTCCGGCGTCTACGCGCAGATGGCCAGTGCGTACCTGAACACGTACGACGCCACGACAGAACATCTCTCTATGGTGGCGGTAAAAAACCACGCCAACGGCGCACAGAACCCGAAGGCGCATCTCGGATTCGAGTGTTCGATGGCCGATGCCGCCAACGCCCCGACCGTCGCGGACCCGCTGACCCTGTATCACTGCTGTCCGACCTCCGACGGGGCTGCCGTGGCTATTGTTGCCGGCGAGAACGTTGTCGCCGAGTATACCGACGACCCGATTCGCGTCGCCGGGGTCGGTGCGGCCAGCGAACGTGTCGGCCTCTTCGAGCGGGATAGCTACACCGCCATCTCCTCCTCTGAGACGGCCGCCCAGCAGGCCTACCGGCAGGCCGGTATCGGCCCGGAAGAGCTCGACTTCGCGGAGGTACACGACTGTTTTGCCATCGCCGAACTGCTCGCGTACGAGGACCTCGGCCTCTGCGGGCGCGGCGAGGCCGCACACCTGCTGGATAATGGGGTAACCGACCCTGACGGTGACCTGCCGGTCAACACCTCCGGCGGTCTCAAATCGAAGGGTCACCCCATCGGTGCAACCGGTGCCGGTCAGATTACCGAGGCCTTCGAGCAACTCAGCGGTGAGGCAGGCGACCGCCAGGTCACCGAGCCGCGGTACGGACTCACACACAACGTCGGCGGGAGCGGTGGGAGTGCCGTTGTCCACGTTCTCGAACGGGAGGTGGCACGATGAGTGAGGCCGGTATCGCTGGACTCGGCGCCTACGCGCCGCGACTGCGCATCGCCGCCGAGGAGTTCGAGAAGGCCTGGGGAACGTTTGAGGCCGCCGGTGTCGACACGAAAGCCGTTCCCGAGGGCGACGAGGACGCGCTGACGATGGGTGTCGAGGCCGCACACCGTGCGCTCTCCGCGGCAGGGACCGACGGCAGCCAGGTCAGCCACCTCACGTTCGCAACAACGACACCCCCGATAGCAGAGGCGGATCTTACCGCACGCCTCGCGAGCATCCTCGGAACTCCCGAGGACGTACAAACACAGACGGTCACCGGCAGTACGCGTGCCGGTGCGCAGGCATTGGCGACCGCACTCGCCGCCGGCCCGTGGGACGATGGGGTCGGACTGGTGATCGTCAGTGACTGCCCGCGCGGCGAACCTGACAGCGCTATCGAACACGCCGCGGGGGCGGGTGCCGGGGCGCTTGTCGTCGACGACGGTGCTCCCGGGGTCGTCGTCGAGACCGGTTCACACGTCGAGCCGTATCCCGGCACCCGGTTCAGACAGTCCGGTGACGACCAGACAAGCGGGCTGGGTGTGACACAGTACGACAGACAGGCGTTCACCACGGCCCTGAGCGGCGCCGTCGACAGCGTCGGTTTCACGCCGGACGATGTCGACGCCGTGGCTCTCCAGTCGCCGGACGGGAAACTCCCATACCGCGCTACCGGGGCACTCGGTGTCGACGCCGAGACAATCGCCGCCGGAGAGACCGTCAGCACGCTCGGCGACACCGGTGCGGCTAGTGTCTTTCTCGGGGCCGCGACGGCCTTCGAGGACGGGGCCGAGCGGGTTATGATAGCGGCGTACGGGAGCGGCGCCGGGGCGACCGTCGCCGTCGTCGACGGTCCGGTTCCTGTCAACTGTGCGCTCGCCGGCGACACCGACCTCACATACCCCGAGTACCTGCGGCGGCGAGGTGAGATTACGAGTGACGAACCCGAGGGCGGTGGCGCGTACGTGAGCGTCCCCTCCTGGCAGCGGACGATCCCCCAGCGTCACCGACTCGTCGCCGGCGAGTGCCCGGCCTGTGGCGCGCTGAACCTCCCGCCGGGCGGGGCCTGTAGCGGGTGCAACACCACACAGGAGTACAAACAGGTCCGGTTACCGGGCACCGGAACAGTCGAAGCAGTCACCACCATCGCGCAGGGTGGTGCCCCGCCGGAGTTTGTCGAACAGCAGTCCCGGAGCGGCCCGTTTGTTAGTGCCATCGTCGCGCTGGACGGCCCCGGTGCGAGAACGGTTAGCGTCCCGACACAGGTGCTCGACAGCGAACACGACATCACGGTCGGGACGGCCGTCGAGACGACGATCCGGCGCATCTACACCCAGGAAGGTGTCACACGCTACGGGTTCAAAGCCCGAGTCGTCGGGTGAGTCCGACCGTCACAGCCCCGACCGCTCGAACACCGTCGCCACGCCCTGACCGAAGCCAACACACATTGTTGCGAGACCATACTCGATATCCCGTTTTCTCATCTCCTGCAGGAGCGTCGTCGTGATGCGAGCACCAGAGCAACCCAGTGGGTGACCCAGCGCGATGGCCCCGCCGTTAACATTGACCCGATCCTTGGAGAGACCGAGTTCGTCGATGCAGTGCAGGCTCTGTGCGGCAAAAGCCTCGTTGAGTTCGACGAGACCGAGATCGTCTACGGTCAGTCCTGCGTTGGACAACGCTTGACGCGTCGCCGGAATCGGGCCCCGTCCCATCACCAGTGGGTCGACACCGGCTACCGCACGGCTCTCGACGCGGGCGAGCACGTCCAGCCCGTGGTCCTGGGCGTATGATGCAGTTGTGACTAACAGCCCCGCTGCACCGTCGGTCAGCGGCGACGCGTTGCCGGGCGTGACTGACGCCGCCTCGTCATCGCAGAACACCGTCGGTAGGTCGGCCAGAGCCTCGAACGTGGTGTCGGCCCGCGGCGTGCCGTCGGTCACCACAGTCCCCTCGTCCGTCTCGACGGGGACGAGTTCGTCGTCGAACCGGCCACATCTGGCCGCCTCGACGGCCCGCTCGTGCGAGCGCAGGGCGAACCTGTCCTGCCTCTCGCGGGAGATGCCGTGTTCGCGGGCGATCGTCTCCGCTGTCTGCCCCATCGGGAGCCTGTCGGCGTCGTATCGCTCCCCGATATCCGGGTGGAGCCAGTCCGAGAACGGGACCAGGCTCATCTGTTCGACGCCGGCGACCGGGTAGACCGCGCCGTCCCCGGCTTCAACAGCCCGGGCAGCGTCATGCAGCGCTGTCAGCGACGACCCACAGAGACGTGTGGTCGTCGACCCGGGAACCGTCTCGGGGAAGCCACCCGCCAGCAGGGACTGCCGGGCCAGATTCCGGCCCTGTTCGTTTTCCTGGTTCGCACAGCCAAGCCTGAGATCGTCCCATTCGGTCGCGGAAACCACGGTCCGCCTGACAAGCGCGTCCAGCACCGTCGTAACGAGGTCCTCCGGGTACGTGTCAGCGAGCGTGCCGCCCTTTGTTGCCTGTGGGGTCCGAACGGCATCGACAACAACAGCTCGCGGTCCTGACTCGGTCATTGTGATGTGTGCTTACACCGGACGGGGGATTAAATCTTGGCTGCCGTGTCCGATGCGAGCAGATAACGTTTTTATCGCTTCGTGTACAGTGATAAAACAATGCGTGTAGCCGTACTGGGAGCCGGCACTATGGGGCACGGTATCGCTCAGGTGTCGGCGATGGCCGGCCACGATGTCCGTCTGCGCGACATCGACGAAACAGTTGTTACGGACGGACTGACCACCATCGAATCGAATCTCGAGGCGGGTATCGAGCGGGACAAGCTAACACAGACAGAGGCCGAGGCGACACTTGCCCGGGTCTCCGGGACCACCTCCCTGGAAACGGCCGTGACAGACGCCGACATCGTCATCGAGGCCGTTCCGGAGGATATAGATATCAAACACGAGACCGTCGCCGAGGTGGAGTCCCATGTCGGTCAGGACACGCTCGTCTGCTCGAACACCTCCTCGCTGTCGCTGACTGACATCGCCAGCGCGCTCGAACGCCCGGAACGTGCTATCGGCCTGCACTTTTTCAACCCCGTCCACATCATGCAACTTGTGGAGATCGTCGTTCCGGAGCAGGCAACCGACGCAACTGTCGACCGGGCCCACAGTTTTGTCACCGGCATCGACAAGACACCCGTCGAGGTCACGGACGCGCCGGGGTTTGCTTCCTCACGACTCGGCGTCACCCTCGGTGCCGAGGCGATGCGGATGGTCCAGGAAGGGGTTGCCTCCCCGGAGGACATCGACACCGCGATGCAACTGGGGTACAACCACCCGATGGGCCCGATCGAACTGGGTGACACTGTTGGGCTCGATGTACGCCTCGATATTCTGGAGTATCTGCGGACGGAACTGGGCGAGCGGTTCCGGCCACCACAGATTCTCAAACAAAAGGTCCGCGCCGGAAAATTGGGAAAAAAAAGCGGAGAGGGGTTTTATATCTGGGAGGCCGGTGAACCAGTCGGGACCAGTCGCGGGGACGAGTAATGAGCTTAGAGGCGGTCGGTGCCGACTGCGAGATGGTGAACGTGACCGTCGGGAACCGGGTCGACAACGCGGTGACGATTGAACTGAGTCGTCCGGACGCGCGCAACGCGCTCGACGCGCAGTTGCGCTCGGAGCTCAAATCGGTGTTCGACGAGGTTCCTGACAGCGATATTCGGGTCGTCGTGCTCACCGGTGCGGCCGAAACCGGTGCGTTTGTTGCGGGTGCGGACGTGACAGAGCTCCGGGAACGAGACGCAAAACAGCAGCGCGAGGCAAGTAAGCGCCCCCGTGTCTACGAGCACGTCGACGACTGTCCGATGCCGGTCATCGCCCGCATCAACGGTCACGCACTTGGCGGGGGTTGTGAACTCATCCAGGCCGCTGACATTCGTATCGCACACGAGGATGCGAAGTTCGGCCAGCCGGAGATCAACCTTGGCATCATGCCAGGTGGCGGTGGCACACAGCGGCTCCCGCGCCTGGTCGGGGAGGGACAGGCGATGAGGTTGATTCTCTCGGGGGCGCTGATCGACGCCGAGGAGGCCAAGACGATCGGCCTCGTCGACGAGGTCCACGGCGACGACCGCTTCGACGACCGGGTGTACGAACTGGCCGGGTCGATAGCCGAGCAGAGTCCTATCGCGCTCGAGTTCGCGAAGAAATCGGTAAAGGCCGCCGGCCGGATGGACCTCGAGTCAGGCATCGAGTACGAGGCCGAACTCTTTGCCCAACTGTTTGCGACCGGACACAAAGATGAGGGTATCGACGCCTTCCTCGAGGGCCGGGAACCGGAGTGGGACGACGTCTGATAGGTCGTATCCGCTGAATAGCTGGAGGATACAGTGAACTACCGCGTGGACAGGTACTTGGAGAATCGAGGTTTCGCCTCATCATGAGAGAGTGTCGCTCTCTCGAACGACCCTGCGGCTTCACCGTCTCGACCGCACATCCCAAACCGGGCCGTGCCGCCGCAGGCGGATTTAACTCCTCTCGATTTTCGGGGTGGGTCGGCTGGAATGTACACCCGAGCGCACGGTGCGTCCCTAAGCCGGCGGCTCTACCCCGCCCGACGACACCCCTCTTACTTGCCGTAGCAGGGTGTTGAGAGGTGTCGCATCTCCTCGCAACCGCGGGTAGTTGCCTCGGCTTAGGATCTTTAACTCATGTCCCTGCTGTACCTGTTGAGACGGTGGCCTGTGTACTAAGAGTATGGCCTTCACACACGGGGGCAACTGGTTCGAGATGCTCGGCGCCTCGTCAACCGCTTGCGGGTATCGCCCGCTCGTGGGTTCGGTGGACCTTATCCAACGTTCATCACGGAAACCTTCGATTTCCGGGCGACCCCTCACACTCGGCCTGCTCGGCCTGTAGACGACAGAACTATTACTGACAGACACCGATACAGGAAAAATGACAACAACAGATAACACCGTCCTCGTCACTGGTGGCACCGGCTTCCTCGGCTCATACATCGCCGAGGACCTCATCGAACACGGTCATGATGTCGTCGCGTACGACCTCTCGACGGACGACCGCATCCTGTCGAAACTCGGCGTTGCCGACGAACTCACTATCCGACACGGTGATGTCTCGGAACCCACCGACGTTGTCCGTGCCATCGAGGAGACCGGCGCGACCCACGTTGTCCATCTCGCCGCGCTCCTGACAAACAGCGCTCGGGACAATCCGCGGGCCGCACTGGACGTGAACATCCAGGGAACAAACGCCGTCTTCGAGGCCGCTTGCAGCCTCGACGACCAGGTTCAGCGGGTCACATGGGCGTCTAGTGCGGCGGTGTACGCCCCACCACACAACTACGACGCGGAGTACGTCGACGAGGATGAACTCGTCTACCCAGATACGCTCTACGGTGCGACAAAGGAATACAACGAACACCAGGCACGGGTCTATCACGAGGACTACGGACTCGACCACGTGGCACTACGGCCGACCGTCGCCTACGGCCCCTACCGCGAAACCGGTGGGTCGGCCTTTCTGGCGAACATCGTGGAAAAGCCCGCACTCGGCGAGTCCTTTACTGTCGAGTACGGCGACCAAGTCATCGACTGGCAACACGTTCGTGATATCGCACAGGTGTTTCGGAAGGCCACGTTCGCCGACGAGACTGCCCTCTCACAGCGGGTCTACAACGTCCGTGGGGTGCTTGCCACGATTCGCGAGGCCGCCAACACGGTCCGCGAGATCTTGCCGGACGCGGATCTTGAGGTTTCCGACGACGGCGAACTCCCGTGGACCCAGAACCTGGATATGACCGCCGCTCGGACTGACCTCGGCTACGAGGTTGAGTACAATCTCGAGACCGGGTTCCGGTCGTATATCGAGACACTGCGCGAGGAGCACGGTCTCGACCCGGTCCAACACTAACTGCTGCGGTCCGGTGTCCTGCATGATGCACACGGAACACACCAAACCCGAGCACTACGAGACGCCGAGCAGTTGTGGATTAAGCATAACGAACCGCGCGGGTCGGTGTTCGTCGTCGAACTGCCGAGTACGGGTTGACGCGTCCGCCGGCCGGCTCAGCGATTGCTCAGACGTGTGCCGTCGACATAAAGACGGTCCGGGTCGGGCCGTCCCTCGCCGTAGCTGTCGTGATACTCGAACAGTTGAAACAGCGCGCCCAGAGGGTTCGACGGCGAGACAAACGCCTCTGTCCAGTCATCGTACTCGCAGTACTCGACGATGTCGAAGCCCGCCGCCTCCACGGCGCCTGCGACGGTGTCGATATCGGCGACCTCCAGTGTAACGTGGTGCAGGCCCGGTCCATTATCATCGAGAAAACTCGTGAGAAAGCTGTCCTCCGCCTCCGGTGCGATGAGTTCCAAACGGGAGGCGGACCGGCCGAAGTCGTACTGTGCCCACCTGAACCGCCCTTCGACGGTTTCCTCGATGAGTTTCCGGCAGCCAAAAGCCAACACAACCGGCTCGGCGGCCTCGATGGATTCGACAGCGATACCCGTGTGGTCGACGCGGATCGGCATCTTGTGTGCCATCGTCTCACTATCGCTCCCGAGACGACCTATACTCTTTGTCCACGGTTGATACTCCGCGAGTACCCGTTCCAGTCATCACTCCACCGACTGACTGCTGACTCATCAACGTCAATAATGACGAGAATCTTCAATTCTCGAACCGCTCGGTCCCGAGGTAGTTGACAGTGTCGACGCCCTCCAGGTCGCGGACGCGTCGGTGATGTCACGTGTCGTTGGTGGCAACACGAACGCACCGACGATTGCTATCGCCGAGAAGGCGGCTGACCTCATCCCGAACTGAGGGCCGTTTGGCTCCGTCCTCGTCCTCGGTGTGTCGGTCTGTTACCGGGAACACGAGGAAGGTCAGGCCTGTGAACTGTCGGTGACGGGGAAATCCGGAGGTTGATTACGCCTCTCCGTGTACACGTGGATAATGTACGAGCGTGGCTTTATGGAAGGAACGCGTGGTACGATGGCCGTCGACTGGGAGGAACGCATCGACGTCCAGCGGCTGCGACGAGAGCGGAAAAAACGGGCACTCGACCGGTTGCGGGACTCGGAGTTGGGGTCGATGCTGCTCATTAACGACCCGAACGTCCGGTACGTGACCGGCCTCGCGATGACCGGTGGCAGTGGCGCCGACCACTACACCCTGCTGACCGAGGACGGCTCCGTTGTACACTGGGACACGGCCGACCACGCTTCGAACCAGAGGTTCAACTGCCCGTGGCTAGATGACATCCGTTACGCCTGTCCCGGTCTGGGCAACGTCCCGCGGGCGTCGGGCCGCTCCTCTGCCCGCGACTGGCTCACAGACAAGATGGCCGATATCGTCTACGAAGCTATGGAGGAGTACGGCGTCCACAGCGAGCCGATGGGCCTCGACGTCGCAAACGGCCCTCTGGTCGAGGCCTTCGAGGGACGCGGCGTCCACGTCGATACGTCGGCCGCGACTGAGCTCATGCTCGACGCCCGCAAAACAAAGACCCGTGACGAGATCGAGTGTCTTCGACAGGTCGCGGCTATCTGCGAAGCGGGGTTCCAGGCGATTACCGAGAGCGCGAAACCCGGCAAGTCAGAGTCCGAGGTCTGGGGTGACGCGGTCAAGCAGCTCTGGCGTCACGGCGCGATGGCACAGGGTGGCTACGTCACCTCCGGTCCGAACACCTGGCCGAAACACCAGGCTAACACCACTGACCGGATGATTCGGCCCAACGATATCGTGTACGCCGATTTCTACAACATCGGCTATCTGGGCTATCGCTCCTGTTACTACCGGACCTTCAGCATGGGCGAGCCCACGCAGGCCCAGAGGAACGCCTACGAGACGGCGCGTGACGACCTCTACGACGTGCTCGAACGCATCGAACCCGGGGCAACCACCGACGAAATCTGTGAGGGGTTTCCTGACGAGGAAGGCGAGCATATGGACTGGTACGGGGCCGAGAACCTCTGGCAGATGACCACTAACCACTGGGCCCACGGTCTTGGTCTGCAGCTGTACGAGGTACCACTCATCTGGCGGGGGCTCTCGTCCGAGCACCCAATCGAGATCGAAGAGGGCATGACCATGGCTGTCGAGACAATGCAACCCGCCGACCGCCAGGGCGTCCGCGTCGAAGAGATGGTCGTCGTCCGTGAGAACGGCGTCGAGATTCTCTCGGAGTGGCCTGTCGAGGAGATCACCCGCATCAACTACTGAGTCGCCGCGTCGCTCAGTTTTCGCCGCCGCTCTCGAAGGTAGACGACACCGTCGACGACTGTCGGCGAGGAGTTCACCCGCGCGTCGAATTCGAACGACCACCGCTGTTCGCCGGTTTTGGCGTCGACCCCCTTCCCCTCCACCTGGTTGCCCTGATGACCGATGTACGCAGTCCCGTTCACGACGGTTAGCTCCGAGCGGGAGGTCTGACCCATGTCGTATGTCCACTCCTCGGTCCCCGACCCGGTATCCAGCGCGTACAGGCGACCATCGGAGGTTGAAACAAACATTGTCCCGTTGGTGACGGCCTGATACTGCCGTTGATCACCGATGTCGACCAACGGCTGAACTGCCGTTGATCACCGATGTCGACCAACGGCTGAACTGCCGTTGATCACCGATG
>ERZ1034569.247-NODE-247-length-20804-cov-14.959902_pt1 | contig 20804 bp, 23 predicted proteins | sample MGYA00520706_ERZ1034569 | MGnify/ENA primary metagenome ERZ1034569 (study PRJEB33760, sample SAMEA4777722) | hypersaline lake metagenome | biome: hypersaline environment; feature: brines | place: Spain | collected 2014-08 | depth 0 m ...
CCGTGTCGGTCCGCCGGCCCCGCCGCCCTACCGAGACGACCCCTCACCGAACCGTCTCCCTGCCGGTCACCCCCCGCGTTCGTCGCCGGGGTCTCGTCTCTCGCCGCCGGCGTCTCGCGTCCCACCCTCGGGTGGATCGACCGCGACGTGGTCGAAGCCGGCTCTGTCGAGCAACTCGGCGGCCCGCTCGGTGACCGACGGGGCGACCAACACCCCACGAACCGACTCGGAGGCGTCGCCAGCGTCACCGTCCGCCTCGGGAGCGTCGCCGGCGTCACCGTCCGACTCCCGGCGGAGCGCGTCGACGTACCGCCGGAGTTGGCTCACGGCGTCCGGGCCGACTCGGCGCCGTTTCAACTCGACGACCGTCGGTCGCCCGTCGCCGTCGTGGCCGAACACGTCGATGTCGCCCGCGTCGGTCGCCCGTTCTGTCGTCGCGACATCGAATCCGGGCGCGACGAGCGACGGCGCCGCGACCACCCGGCGTTTCAGGTCTGCTTCCGTCCCGGCGACGGCGGCCGACCGCCGCCCGCTCACGGGGTAGACAACGAGGTGGTCGACGGTCAGGAACCGCACGTCCAGTTGTTCGTCCGGCGACGTTCGCGTCGCTCGCACCCGGAGCCGGCCGTCCCGCACCGCCACGCGGTGTTCCGATCCGGGTGGTTGCCAGTTCACCGGCTCGTGGCCCTCATCGGTGTGGACTAACGCCGTGCCGTCGGGTTTCAACACGAGCAGTCGCCGCCCCTCGCCCAGCGAGGCGCTTGCGCGACCGTCGTACGCGACCGTGCAGGCGCCGTACACTGTCACGACGGCCCCGCGGTCGAACGCCGCCTCCAACTCCCACAACGCCTCGCGGTGGGCGGGCCTGTGGAGCGCGACCGTCGCGGGCGTTTCGCCGTTCGATCCGCCGTCTGCCGCGCCACCACTCACCGTCTCCTCGTCCGCCGCGTTCTCGACTGCCGACTCGTCGCTCACCGTCTCCTCGTCCGCCGGCGACCCATCTCCGTCCCCAGTCACGTCGTCTCGCGCGCCTCGTGGAGTCGGCTCGTCGCCCGCGCCGCCAACGACTCCGCGCGGTCGTGGTCCCCCGACTCGGCGTACACTCGGAGCTTCGGCTCGGTCCCCGACTCCCGGACGAGCAGCCAGGCGTCGCCGTAGTCGAGCCGGTAGCCGTCGGTGGTCTCCGGCTCGGCGTCGCTCGTCTCGGCGAACCGCTCGGCGGCGTCCAACAGTGCCGTCCGTTCGGCCTCGTCGTCGTACGAGACGCTCTCCCGGACGGTGTGGTATGAGGTGTACGGCTCGATCACCTCGCTGACGGGCGCCTCGTGGGCAGCCAACAGTTCGAGGAACCGCCCGGCCACGAGCGCGCCGTCCCGGACCAGCCCGTCTGCCGGGAAAAACACCCCGCCGTTCCCCTCGCCGGCGATCGGCACCGTCCGGTCGTCGCCCCACAACGCCCGAATCCGGGTGACGATGTTCGTCGCGCCGATCGGGGTCAGCTCCAACGTCGCCCCGACGCGGTCACACACGTCGACGAGCCGTTGGGAGACGTTCACCGCCGACACGACGGCGTCACCCGGCGACAACGCCCACTCTGCCAACGCCGCCAGTGAGGCGTCACCCGAGACGGCTGTCCCCGTCTCGTCGACGAACACCGCGCGGTCGCCGTCGCCGTCGTGTGCCACCCCCACGTCCGCCCCGCGTGCGCGAACGAGCCGCCCGAGGTCGTCGAGAGACTCCGGTGTCGGCTCCGACGGCCGACCGGGGAAGTGGCCGTCCGCCTGCGCGTTGACCGTCACCACCTCACAGCCCAGCCGGCGGAAGAACGTCGGCGATGTCTCCGCGGCGGCGCCGTGACCGGGGTCGACCGCGACTGTCAGCCCAGCCTCGGCGATCGCCGCTCGGTCGACAGCCGCCTCGACTGTCGCGAGGTACGGCTCCGTCGCGTCCGCGTGGTGTGACGCCCCGACTGCGTCCCACGCGGCGTCCGTTCCCGACTCCGACAACAACACCTCCTCGACACGTTCTAACGCCGCGACCGGGAGCCCGCTCCCGTCGTCTCCGATCAGTTTGACGCCGTTGTACTCCGGCGGGTTGTGGGAGGCGGTGATCTGTACCCCCGGCACGGCGTTGTCACCACAGTACCGGACGGTCGCGGGCGTCGGCGCGACACCGAGCCGGACCACGTCCGTGCCGGCGGCGGCGATCCCGGCGGCGGCGGCGTCGGCGAACAACTGCCCCGTCGTCCGGGTGTCCCGGCCGAGCGCGACCCGGTCGGCGTCCCAGACGGTTGCCGCCGCGCGGGCCACCCGGAGGACGAACTCCGGGGTGAACTCCGCACCCACCTCGCCACGGGCACCGCTGGACCCGAATACCTGCATTCGGACAGTCGTGGGCGGGGCGGAAACCTAACGGTTCCGAACCGACACGCCCGGTCCGGCCGCTCCCGGTTCGACTCTCAGGCGACGAGTGTCGAGAACCGCGGGGAGTCGGGGGAGCGTGGGAGCGGGAGAGTCCCGACGACGGCAGGCCGGATGGGCAACGGGCCGCCGGCGTGCCGCCCCGCAGTCCCCGACAGCTGACGGGCGTCACCCCGCGACCCGACGACGACCGCACGGTCACGCTGGGGGTCGTGACCGTCACGTCGGCCGCTGGGGACAGCCGACTCCGCCGTTCGGATCGCGGCAGCCTAACTGCACCACTGTGCACGTATGAAACGTTCGGTTGGTTTTATCAGGCGAAACGCCGAGAACTCACTCTGCCGTGCAGATCCCGACGAAGTTCTCCAGAATCTGCAGGCCGGTCTCGCCGCTCTTTTCTGGGTGGAACTGGGTGCCGAACACGTTTCCCCGTTCGTTCGCGACGACGGAGGCGAACCGTTCGCTGTCGTACGCCGTCTCGGTCACGGTCGCGTCGGCCGCCTCCGGCACGGCGTAGTAGGAGTGGACGAAGTAGGCGTACTCCCCGCCGACACCGTCGACGAGCGGGTGGTCGCGGGCGACCGACAGCTCGTTCCACCCCATCTGTGGCACCGGCGCGGCCTCGGTGAACCGGACGTTCCGTCCGGGGATCAGGTCCAACCCGTCCGCCTCACCCTGTCCCTCGCGGTCCGCCTCCTCGCTGCTGGACAACAACATCTGCATTCCCAGACAGATTCCGAACAACGGCCGGCCGTCCGCGGCGTACTCCGCGAGCGCGTCGCGGTACGGCCCGGCGTTCTCCATCCCCTCGCGGAACGCACCCACACCCGGCAACACCACGCCGTCGGCGTCGTGGATCGCCGCTGGCTCCTCTGACACTGTCACCGCGGCGCCGGCCCGTTCCAGTCCGCGGGTGACGCTCCTGAGATTACCCAACCCGTAGTCCACCACGACGACCGCGGCCTCGCTGTCGCTCATCGACTCGGTGTTGGCGAGCCTGCCACAAGTAGCCGCCGTTCGCGCAGCGCCGGCGGCTCCGCTCTGCCGTCAGAACCGGTCACGGAGCGTCGCCTGCAGATCCTCCAGCGCCAGATCCTCCGCCGCGAGCAACACCAACAGGTGGTAGACGAGATCCGCGCTTTCCTCTTGGATGGCCGTCTCGTCGCCGTTCTTCGCGGCCAACACCAGCTCCGTCGTCTCCTCACCCAGCTTCTCCAACACCGCGTCTTCCCCCTTCTTGTGGGTGAACAACGACGCCGTGTAGGAGTCGTCTGGCAGCGTCTCCTTGCGATCCTCGATCGTCGCGAACAACGCCGCCAGCGTCTCGTCTGGGCGCTCCCCGGCGGGTTCGTCTGCGCTCTCCGCCGTGGCCCCGTCGCCGTGTTCGCTCGCGGACTGGTCGCTCACGCCGTCACCTCCCCGTCGGCGGCGCGGTCCGTGCCGAAGAAGGCGAGATCGTGGACCCGGTAGTCACCGGTCAGTTCCGGGTGGAACGCGGTCGCGACGACCGGCCCCTGGCGGACGGCGACCGGATCGCCGTCCCACCGGGCGAGCACCTCGACATCGTCGCCGACGGCGTCGCCGTCGACGACGGGCGCGCGGATGAACACCGCCGGAAACGGCTCGTCTACCCCGGTCACGTCGACGGCCGCCTCGAAGGAGTCTGCCTGTCGACCGAACGCGTTCCGGTCGACACCCACGTCCAACACGTCGAGCGTGTCGACACGGTCGTCACGCGCGTCCGTCGACGCGACGATCAGCCCCGCACACGTCGCGAGCACCGGATCGCCGGCGGCGACGTGGTCGCGGATCTCCGCGTCGATCCCTTCGTCGCCGAGCAGCCGGGAGATGGTCGTCGACTCCCCACCCGGCAACAGGAGGGCGTCACACGTCGGGACGATCCCGGACTCACGAACTTCGACCACCTCCGCGTCCACCCCGTGGGAGGCGGCGGCGTCCCGGATCGCCGTCGCGTGCTCCGACACGTCTCCCTGAACCGCGATGACGCCTGCTTTCACGTCTCTGTGTGGGTGGTGTACGTGCGAAAACCTTCCGTTCGGGGCGGATTCGGCCGTCCGGCTGTCGACGCGAATCCGACCGTTCGACCGTCGTCACAGACTCGGCCGCCGGAGCCGGGCTACACCGCGAACTGCGCCAGCAGAACGAGCACACCGAAGGTTGTGCCCAGCGCCACCACAGTCTTGGGGTTGAGTTTGATCGCGTTACGGTCTTCCGCGTCGAAGTACCGGACGAGCCCGGCGGACGACATCAGCCCGCCAGTGTTCTGGCCACTGCTCATACCTACGAGTGTGCGGCTCTCGCACCTCAAGCTTACGGAGTCGCCGGCCCCGGCCGCCGCGTGAGAAAGCCTTATCGCCCGCCGGACGTTCCCGACCGTGTGTGAGCGTTCGACTGATGGACTTCTACGCGGACTGGTGTGGCCCGTGCAAGAACCAGGACCCGATTCTGGAGGAACTGTCCGAGGACTACCCCGACGTGGAGTTCGAGAAGGTGGACGTCGAGGCGGACCAGGAGACCGCCAACGACTACTCCGTCCGTTCGCTCCCGACGCTCGTTGTCGAGAACGACGACGGCGTCGTCCAACGGTTCGTCGGCGTCACCCAACGTGACGACCTGGAGGAGGCGTTGGGCGAAGCCGGCGTCTGACCGTTCCACCGAGACCTCTCGCAAGCGTTAACAGCCGGTAGCCCGCCCGTTGGTGTATGGCACAGTTCGACGCCGCCGAAGCACGGACGCTGGAACGGATGATCTGCATGCGGTGTAACGCCCGAAACTCACAACGGGCCAACCGCTGTCGGAAGTGTGGCTACGACAACCTCCGCCCGAAAGCGAAAGAGACCCGTTCGGCCTGACGACGACCACCTTTCGGCCGGGCGTGGCGCTCGACGCCGCGGTGGTCGCGATGCTCTCGACAGACGACCCACCAGCGACCGCGTCAGCCGTCGGGGTATTTGGGCTCCCGGCGCTTTGCGCGTTCTATCGCGCGGTCGAGGACGCTCTGGAGTGACTCCGCGTGGTCGGCCGCGTCGAAGACGCTCCCGTGACCGGCGTACAGCCGCGCGGCCGACGCCGGGAGTCTCGCCGACAGCCTCCCCAGACTCTCGATCAACTTCTCGCGGGACTGGCCAGGCATGTCCGTCCGGCCGAACGAGCCGTCGTCGAAGGCGCCGTCGTCGTAGACGAACACGTCACCGGAGAACACCGCCGTCTCGCCGACCAACGAGACGTGGTCGTCGGCGTGGCCCGGCGTCGCGACGACATCGTAGCTGTCGTCTCCCAGCCGGATCGTGTCGCCGTCCGCCAACACCTCCGTCCGCCGTGGGTGGTCGCCGGCCGCGTACAACTCCGCGTCGAAGGCGTCGAGTACGGCGTCTAACTCGGCGACATGGTCGCCGTGTTGGTGGGTGAGCACCACCCGGTCCAGCTCGTCGACGTGGCGCTGGATCTCCGACACGACACCGGACATCGCCCCCGCGTCGACCAGTGCCGGAACCGCCCCCTCGACGAGGTAGGCGTTACAGGTGAACTCCGTCGCGCCGCTGGTGACGTTCCTGACGATCACACCACATGGTTCGTCCGCGCCGGGCAAAACACCCGCGACGGGTCGGACGCCGAGCCGCTCTCGACCCGGTTGCCGACGAACCAGCCACCGTCCGCGCCACTTTTGCTGTCCCCGACCACTGTCCGCGTCGCTCCCGCTGTCCCCGACTACCGTCCACGCCGCTCTTCGTTTGCGTCCCTCCCAGTCCACGCCGCTCTTCGTTCGCGTCACTCAACTGCGCGTGACGTTCACACGGACCGAGAGGCGGGTGCCACCGGCGACGCCGTCGGGTTCGTCTGATTGTCTCGTCGACGGCTTCCGGTAACAATTCTGGCGTGCTGGGTGGTGTCGCGGCCGTTCCCCCGCAGCCTATGAGAGAAGAAACAACATTGAAAGGGATTGATGGTTTGCAGTTGGAGTATGCGGCTGTTCAGCCGGGTGCGCGAATGGGTTACCGACTGTGGGGAACCGTTGGCCGCCGACGAGACGGCGGTCGGCGGCGTGGGGGAGCCGCGCGACGAGCACGGCGTGTTCGCGGCCGACGGCGGTTCCTCGCAGTCGGGCGGCGAGGACGCGCCGGCGGTCACGGTCGGACACGACGAGTCGACCGACGACGGCACCACTGCACACGATACCACCGCACACGACACCGGCGAGGCGACGAACGACGAGCCGGCGGACACCGACGAGTTGCCGAGTGACGAACCGACCGCCGACAACGGCCCGACGAGCGGCGCCGAGACGGACACCGACGAGACGCCCAGCGACGAGTCGACAGATGGGAGTGGGACGGACGACGAACCGGCGGGAGAGGGTGAGCCGGACGACGAACTGAACGTCGACGACGACCTCCTGCTCGACAGCATCGGCTCCCCGGTGTTCATGATCGACACGGACGGCGAGGTCGTCGCGTGGAACGAGGGGGTCGCGGAACTCACCGGCGTCGACGACGAGACGGCGCTCGGGAGCGCCGACGCCGGCGCGTTCTTCTACGCCGACGACCGCGCCGACCGGACGCTCGCACAGAAAGTGTTGGCGGCGCCAGAACGGGCCCACGAGTCGTTCGATGTCCAACTCCGGGACCCGGAACTGCTCGTGTACGCCGACGAGGAACAGGTCGTCGACCCGACCGGGCAGGCCCACTACTGTGAGGTGACAGCCCGGCCGTTGTTCGAGGACGGGGCGTTCGTCGCGGTCGTCCAGACGGTGATCGACAACACGACCGAAGTCCGGCGGCGTGAGTCGATCGAGGGGTTGGTCGCCGAGATCCAGACCACACTCCAGGCGCTGATGGCCGGCGACCTGGGCGCGCGTGCGTCGTTCGTGGATGAACACGACTGTCTGGAGTCGGAGGTGCTCGACGTGACCGAGGACCTCAATCAGACGGCGACGGTGTTCGAGGAGACCGCGGCCGACGTTGACGACCAGGCCCAGGAACTCCGGGAGACGGTCGAGCGTGCAAACGACGCCGCCCAGCAGATCGCCCGGACGGTCGGCGACCAGAACGAACTGCTGGAGGAGGGGGTCTCGGAGATGCAGACGTTCTCGGCGTCGATGGAGGAGGTGGCCGCCACCGCAGAACAGGTCGAACAGGCGGCCTCACAGGCCCGCGACGCCGCCGTCGACGGGTTGGAGACCTCCGAGGACGCCCGCGCCGCGACGGAGGAGGTGACGGACATCGGACAGGAACTGGTCGACTCCGTCACCCAACTGGGCGACCGGATGGACGAGATCGAGGAGGTCGTGGAGGTGATCTCCGACGTGGCCGACCAGACGAACCTGTTGGCGCTGAACGCCAACATCGAGGCGGCGCGTGCCGGCCAGGAGGGTGACGGGTTCGCGGTCGTCGCCGAGGAGGTGAAGAGTCTCGCCGACGAGACCCGGAGCCACACGGAAGACATCACCGCGAACATCGAACAGCTCCAGGCGGAGACGGACGAGACGGTCGCCGCCGCCGAGCAGTCACACGACCAGATCGACCACGCGGCCGCACAGATCGAGGACGTGCTCGCGGCGTTCGAGGAGATCGCCGACGCCATCGACGAGGCCGCCGACGGGATCACCGAGGTGTCCCGCGCGACAGACGATCAGGCCGCCACGGTCGAGGAGTTGACCTCCACGATCGAGGACGTGCGGGAACGCTCCAACGAGACGGAAGACGCCGCCCGTGACATCGTCGCGGCCACCGAACGACAGGACGACGCTATCGACGACCTCACCGACCGCGTTGCCGACCTCCGCGGGAAGGCTGCCACCGACGGCGGCCGCCGTGGCGCACGCGACCCCGTCGAGTGACCCCTGCCGGCGTTTCTCCGGCGACAGCCGACTGTGATGTCGCCTTGCGTGTCTCGGACTCGGTACTGTTTAGCCATGTGGCCGTCCACGAGCCGGTATGCGCTTGTGGCTCGTCGAACGGTCGTTCGACACTCGCAACACCGTCACGATCAGCTACGCGAGCACGGACGGGGAACAGGTCTACCGGATGCAGGCGACCCTCGACAGACTGGGCTGGAACCCCGCGACGGCCGCGGTCGACCGCGACCCGGGTGACGACAGGGTCGAGTCGGTGAGCGACGAGGAGCGAAAACAACAGTACGCGGCCGAGGCACGACGGATGGCCGCCGACCACGACCCGGACGAGGAAGTGTAGTCGCCCGGAGCTAACACCAATCTTGGAGCGTCGGGGCGTCACCCTCGCCGACGGCGAGCCAGGCGCCGTCGCGGCCGATGTCCGCGATCACGAACTCTGCGGTGGCCTCGTCTAGTGCCGCGACGACTTCTCCCGCCTCCGTGTCCGTGTTAGTTCGTGACATAGCTGTGAGTCGGTGACACGGGAACATAAACACGTCGAAACAGTGTAAACGTTTCACACACACGACAGGTCGCCGAGACGGCCCCGACAACCGGAAAACGCTCTCCAGATCACTCTCGGCCACGGACGGTGAACAACGTCTCCCCGTCGGAGAGCTGTGTCCGTTCGACCGGCACAGTCGGTTCGTCGCCGCCGAGCGTCGTGAATAGGGCGTCGGCGTCGACGGCGTCGGCGACGGTCGCGAGGGGGCCGTGGAGTTCCGGGGGGCAGTCGAGTGCGTACACCGCCGCGGCGTGGTACGGCCGCCCGGGGTCGTCGCCGGCGCGAACACGGTCGCGAGCGACGAACAGATCCTCACAGACAAACGCGACACCGTCGGGGACGCTCCGCTCGTAGATGTCGGTGGCCGTGACCCGCACCCCGCGGGCGGCGAGTTCGCGAGCGACCGCCGGCCGTCGGCCGACCCCGACCTCACACACCGACGGGTAGTCGGCGAGCCGCTCCGTGACAGCCGTCCGACCTGTCGGGCACACGGGCGAGACACTTATGATCCACCCTCACAAAAACAGCTTCATGCTCGTCGATATCGTGCCCGTCGGGGAGGTCCCCCCGCAGGTCAAGCGGGAGGCGTCGTCTGCCCTCCGCAACGTCTACGACTACGAGGTGACCGTTCACGACGAGCAACGTGTTCCCGAGGGCGCGTACGACCGGAGCCGTGACCAGTACCGCGCAGAGCAGTTCATCGAGCTGGTCTCGCGTGTCGGCGGCGGCGAGAAGAACATCGGTGTCACCGCCCAGGATCTCTACTACCGCCGCCGCAACTACGTGTTCGGACTCGCGTATCTCAACGGTGACGGCTCCGTTATCTCCACCAACCGGCTCCAGACTCCCACCGACGGCGGCATCTCCGCGAAGTCGGCCGCCGACGTGTTCACCGACCGCGTCCGCAAGGAGATTGTCCACGAGATCGGCCACACGCTCGGGCTGGAACACTGTGACGACAACCGGTGTGTGATGAGCTTCTCGCCGACGGTCCGAGAGGTCGACCGGAAAGAAGAGACGTTCTGTGGCTCCTGTTCGCGGGAGTTCCGGTAGACCGCTGTCGTTTGCTACCAGTTCGACCCGCCTGTTGCCTCAGAGTAAGCTAATTCATCCCTGAAGAGGTGGGTTATCTCACCCTCTCAATTAGATCAATAAATCAGAATTTTCTAAATGTCTGCCAGAAAACGAAGATAACCGACATACGTCTGCCCACGCTCGGAACGTAGTACGCCTCGGTGACAGTGTCGGGTCGTGTACAACGGGCCCTCAAGATTGGATCGAAACGGAGTCGATTCTGGTTGCTCAGTTGATCAGTACGGCAGCGACTAGAGCCACGGTGGGACGTACATGGGTTTCACCCCTCGTGTTTCCACTGCTACCCATAATAAATAAATTTATGTAAGTAAAACTTTAGAGAGTAATTTAACATTCGACAAAGTAAATAGAGTCTAGCGCTCTAATATAACGGAAGAAAGCGGTAACTGCGGGGCAATTTCGTGTCTGTACGACCAGCTTATCAGATCAGTAAGGGAAGGGCCACCACGGTGGGACGTACATGTGTTTCACCTCCTCTGGTCTCCACTGTTATCTGGAATAGATAAAGTCTTTGCGGACAGAATTATGATTTTAGAAAATAATTCAATGTACAAGAACACAAAAAGAAGCTAGAAATCCAGGGTAATAGAAGAAAACAGTAACCGTGGGGCAGTTTCGCGTCTCTACGACCAGTTTCCCCAATCAGTAGGGGTGAACCGCCTCGGGGTCAAGCCCCGTAGCATTCGCCTTGACAGCCTGTAAAGCCCCCATAGAGTGTGTATTGACTCTTTCTTTCCAATATCTTTTATTAGTATATTAAGTAAATTATTATACTAAAGTAGAGACAGAGAGACAAATGTTTGCTGTACTACTCGGATAGAGGGTTCGACGTGTCCGAAGCTCGCTCCGGCGTGGTGGCGTGTCGGGGTCTCGGCGGCGTGGCGGGGACGGTTCCCCACCTGACGCAACCCCTCCCGGCTACTTCGTGTAGTAGTACTCCCCGTCGCGTTTCTGTTGACTGTCCAACTGGGAGCCGGGTTTGTTGATCCGCGGGCGGCCGGTGCGTTCGTCCCGGCGGAAGGTGATGTCCAGATCGGCGAGGAAGTCGTTCATCCCGGCGCGCATCTCCTGTGGTTGGCTGGCACGACCGCGCTCGGCGGGTTCCCCGTCGAACACCATCAGCCGGTCTGCGAGCAGGTCGATCATGTAGATGTCGTGGTCGATCACCATCACGGTCGCATCGTTGTGCTCGGCGTACCGCCGGATCGCGGTCGTCGCCTGGACGCGTTGCTCCACGTCGAGGTGGGCGGACGGCTCGTCCAACAGGTAGAGATCGGCGTCCTCGGAGATGGTGGCCGCGATGGCGACCCGTTGACGCTCACCGCCCGACAGCTCCGTCAGCTGTTGGTCCATCAGTCGGTTGAGCTGGAGCGGCCGGGCAACCTCCGTGTCCCAGTAGGAACTGCCGAAGTCGTCCGTCACCGACGAGAGGAACGTGTCCACCCGCATCTGCCGGTCGATCTCGATGTACTGTGGCTTGTACGCGATGTCGAGATCCGCGTCGACGCTCCCGGTCGTCGGCGCCAACCGCCCGGTCAACAGCTTCGCCAGTGTCGATTTCCCGATTCCGTTGGGGCCGACCACGCCGAGCACCTCCGACTCGTGGATCGTCCCCGGCTCGACTGCCAGGGTGAACGCCCCGTCGCCGTACGACTTGGTCAACTCGGGGTACTCCAACAACGGCCGGCCGTTGGTGGAGGCCCGCGGGGCGTGTTCCTCGAACTCGATTGCGTCCTGCCGGATTCGCATGTTCTCGTTGTCGAGATACCCCGAGAGATACTCGTTGATCCCGCTCCGAACTGACTTGGGGTCCGTGACGACGCCGTACGCGCCCGGCTCCCCGTAGGTGACGTGGAGCGTGTCCGCCAGCAGATCCAGGATCGCTAGGTCGTGTTCGACGGCCATCACGGCCCGGTCGCCGTCGTCGGCCAACTCCCGGACGAGCCGCGCGGCGGTCATCCGTTGGCCCACGTCGAGATACGGCGTGATCTCGTCGAAGAAGTAAAACTCCGCGTCGCGAGCCAGCGTCGCCGTCAGCGCGACCCGTTGGAGTTCCCCGCCGGAGATCTCGTCGAGCCGGCTGTCCATCACCGTCCGGATGTCGAGCCGGTCGACCAGCTCGTCGAGCACCCCGCGTTCGTCCGTCGCGGCCAACAACTCCTGCACCTCCCCGTCGAACTGGTCGGGAATCTGGTCGACGTACTGGGGTTTGCGTGCGACCGCGACCTCGTCGTCGGCGAGCCGTTCGACGTACGTCTGAAGCCCCGTCCCGCGGACCCGTTCGAGCACGGCCTCCCAGGTTGGGGTCTGGTCGTGGGCGCCACGGTTTGGCACCATCTCGCCGGCGAGCATCCGCACCGCCGTCGACTTCCCGATCCCGTTGGGGCCGAGGATGCCGGTGACGCCGCCGGACTCCGGCACCGGCAGCCCGTACAGCCCGAAGGCGTTCTCCCCGTAACGGTGGATCGGCTCGTCGTCCAGCTCCGAGGGGAGATTGATGATCTCGATGGCGTCGAACGGACACTTCTCGACACAGATCCCACAGGACTCACCCAGACAGATCTCCTCGGAGATCCAGATCTGGTCGGCACCGCCGTCGTACGGCTCGCCCTCCTCGTAGCGTTCCTCGCGGGTGGTGATGCAGTCTTTCCCGGTTCGGTTGGGCGGACAGTAGTTCGAACACTCGTAGTTGCAGCGGTCGGGTTGACACCGATCTAAGTCGACGACCGCGATGCTGTCGTCGGCCATGCTCACACCCCGGTCGACAGCAGGACAGCATAAGAGATGAACCAGAACGTGAAGGTCATGAAGCCGATGTAGAGATTGTCCTTGATCCCGAACTCACCAATATCGATCCCGACGAGCCCCAACACGGGGTACTGTGCGAACAACGCCCCCACCAACACGAGCAACGGCTCGCGGCTCTGTGCCACCCCGGCGCTGGTCCCGAACACCTGTGCGGAGACGAGCGCGGCGACGATCCCGCCGACACAGGCGAGTGTCGTCACCGTCACGCCCCGCATGTGGTCGGAGAGCCCGGAGGCGTTCTCTGTAGCCATGGCAGTGAGTGGGCGAGCCGCCGACTAAAACGGTTCGCTCCCGTGGCGTCGCGCCACAGACGGGAGCGTTTCGCCAAGCTTTAACACACTCCCCGTTTCGAATCGAAACGATGAGTGAGTCCGAAGCGGAGACGCTCGACGACCTCCCGCCGAGCGCGAAACTCGTGTTCAAGGTACTGGAGTACAACGGATCGCTGACACAGAAGGGGATCGTAGAGGAGTCGATGCTGTCGGCCCGGACGGTGCGGTACGCGCTCGAACGGCTGGAGAACATCGGCGTCGTCGACGAGGATGTCTACTTCGCCGACGCCCGTCAGAACCTCTACCAGCTGACCGACGACGGCGTCGACAGCGTCCCCGCCGACTCTCCGGCTCGTGGGAAGGAGTCGGAACAGGAAGCCTGACGCCGGCTGTCTGTCGTATCTGCCGATCTCTCCCGGTATCTGACTCCCGCCAGACGAAAGCAACGGCCACATCTTGTCAGAAGTCTGCCGCGACAGTTCGGCTCGACTCCGTTCCGATCACGCGACTCAGTCTTGGAGTGCCCGTTCGACTGCCGTCGCGACCGCGCGTGCCCGGTCGGCCGTCTCCTCACGGAGGTTGCCCGCCGCGACGGCCGCGTCGAGTTCGTCGTCGTCGACACGTTCGACCGTCCCGTCGCGGTGCCGCACCACGTCGACGTGGAGATCGACGTACCGGACGGCGTCGGGGAACACCTCCGCGGGCGTGCAGATGTTGACGTAGGTCCCCTTCCGTTCCCCGTCGGCGCTCCGGTAGACGGTCGGGTACCACCACCGCCCCTCGCGGAACTTCGTCACCGCGGTGTCGCCAGCCTCCCGCGGTGCCTCCAAGGCGTCGTAGGTCCCGCCGGCAGTCATCGACCGTTCGACGGTGACGGTGCCGTCCGACGCCCGACTCGTCACCTCGCCGCGCCCCAACGAGACGAGCCGCCCGTCCGGCTTCCCGTGTGCGATCCCGATTCGGTCGCCCTCTGTGGGGCCGAACTGCTCCGTGACGACCGCAAACGGGAACCGGTCGTCTGTGCCGTCCCCGGCACCCGCCTGATCATCCGCACTCGCGTCTGTCCCGTCGAACGTACACAACGCCTCGGCCAGATCCACCCCGCTGCTGGCGGCCGAGGAGGCGGCCTTCGTCCGGTGGTGGCCGGGCATCGTGCTCGTCACGGTTCGTCGGTGGCCGTCGAGGGTGAACCGTGAGGTGCGACCGAACCACACCCACGCCGTCGCTGGTTCCGTCGCGACCGCCGGCGGGGCCGGCGGCTCCGCCACCGCCGCGTCGATCCGCTCTGCGCGAGCCCCGGCGCGGTCCAACGCCGCCGTCAGATCGTCCAACCCGGCTTCGGGTGCGGCCCGGTTCCACTCAATCCCCCAACCGTCCGGCGTCTCCGTGTCGAGTAGGTCAGTCATCCGTGCGAGTTCGCGTGCGGCGGCCTCGTCGCCGCCGCGAACGCGGGTCTCACTCCGCCCGCGGACGAGATCACCCAACCCGCCACGGGCGCGCAACTGTGTCGTCAACTCCGGGCGGTCGTCGTCCCACGGTGCGGTCACACGCGTCACCTGGACGACACAGTCGTCACCCGTCTCGACCCGGTCGTCCGTCTCACTGTACGGGAGATACCCCGTCGCGTCGTGACCGCCGGGGGCGTCGACACCTAACTCGACGACCGCACCCCCGCCGAGCGTCTCCCTCACCCGGCCGTGGGCGACGGCACCCAACGGGACTGGGTCCGTCCACGCCATCGCGTCGACCGCGACGAGTAGCTCCTCCCGGAGCGTCGCGACCGCCTCGGGGTCGCCGTGGAGTGCGACCCCCTGCCGGTCTGGCCCCGTCTCACAGGTCACGTCGAACGGTGCGTGCGCGAACTCCTGGTCGAACCGCCGTCGGATCGCCGGCGACGCCTGGACGACCTCGTGGCCCGCCTCGCTCAGTAGCTGGGTGAGCGCGGTGGTGTAGATTCCGCGGAGCCGCACCGCGACCGGCTCGTCGGCCGTCTCCTCGTTCCTGTTCTCGTCGCTCTCAGCCGTCTCCCCGGCGCCAGCCGCCCCGCTCCCGTTGGCGTCGGTCACAGTGCCTCCGCCTCCGTCGCGAACCGGACCCGGTCGCCGACGCTCCCGCCGAGGGTGAGTTCCACAGCCCGTGGTCGTCCCTCCGAGTCGTCCTCCTCGGCACGATCCAACACACGACCGCCCTCGACGGGGACCCCCCAGCCGTCGAGCCGGAGGTAGCCGCGGATGTCCGCCGCGTGTGTGTAGAGGTCGATCCACTCGACGTGTTGCTCGACCACATCGGCGTCACCGTGTGCTAGTTGTAGATCTGTGTGGTACTCCCCGCCGCCCTCGAAGAACGCGGCGAGGTCGTCGGCGTCCCGTCGAACGCGGTCGACGACACCGTCGGCTGCCGCCCGAATCTCGGCCGTCGAGAGGCCGACCTCGCGGAGCGCCGCCTGTGTGCGCGAGTCGAAGTGCATGTGTGTCGGTAGGCGGCCGGTGGGCTTGAACGGTTGCGGTTCGCGATGGAGACGACCCACCGAAACGACCACACCCGCTCCGGAGCGACCACACCCGCCCCGAAACGATCACACCCGACCCCTTTTGCCCGCGGATCGCCTCCACCCGACAATGAGTCAGTCGGAGCCGACACCCGAGGTGTACGAACAGGACCGCGGGATGGACGCCCACAACCAGGCGATGCGGGAGATTCGTGCCGAGAAGGACGCCAGCTACGACCCACACGAACCCACCCGGGTGTGGCTCGACGAGGACAACACCCCAGACGGCGTGGTGCAGTCGCTGACGATCATCCTCAACACCGGTGGCTGTCGGTGGGCGCGCGCCGGCGGCTGTACGATGTGTGGCTACGTCGCCGAGAGCGTCGAGGGCGGGTCGGTCACCCACGACGCGCTGATGGACCAGGTCGAGGTCTGTCTCGACCACGAACGCGACCAGGCCGACGAGCCGGCCGAGCAGGTGAAGATCTACACCTCCGGGTCGTTCCTCGACGAACGCGAGGTGTCTGCCGAGAGCCGCCGCGCGATTGCTTCCGAGTTCGGCGACCGCGACCGACTGGTCGTCGAGTCACTCCCGGACTTCGTCGACGCCGACAAGCTCCGTGACTTCACCGACCGCGGGATCGCGACGGATGTCGCCGTCGGCTTGGAGACCGCGACCGACCGCGTCCGCCACGACTGTGTGAACAAGTACTTCGACTTCGCCGACTTCGAGACGGCCTGCGAGACGGCCCGAACGGTCGACGCCGACCCCGGCACGGCCGCCGCGGGCGTGAAAGCGTATCTCCTGATGAAGCCGCCGTTCCTCTCGGAGGGAGAAGCACTGGAGGATATGGTGTCGTCGATCAGACGGTGTGGCGCCGTCGACGGCTGTCACACGGTGTCGATGAACCCTTGTAACGTCCAACGTTACACGATGGTCGATGAACTCCACTTCCAGGGTGGGTACCGCCCGCCGTGGCTGTGGTCCGTCGCCGCCGCGCTCGAACGGACGACCGACACGGACGCTATCGTCGTCTCCGATCCGGTCGGGCACGGCTCCGACCGCGGCGCCCACAACTGCGGGGAGTGTGACGACCGCGTCCAGAAGGCGATCAAGGACTTCGACCTCCGGCAGGACCCGAGCGTGTTCCAGCAGGTGTCGTGTGCGTGTGAACGGACATGGGAACTGGTGTGTGCGGAGGGAGCCAGCTACAGCCAGCCGTTGGTGGAGTAAACTACCCCACCCTACTCGCTCGCCACTGGAGTAGCTCGCTCCTTGAGGGTGGGGCTTTGATGTGGACTCCCGGCAATCAGGCACCAGCAATAGGCTGGTGACTCTCGCCGTTCAACGTCCCACCATTTATACGCACGTCTACTGGTGCGTCTCCGCTCCCCGACGTGGGCGAGGAACGGAGTCTGTGCTGTCGATTCTGGGCGTATCGTAGCCCGACGTTCTTTGCGCCGTTGTAGTCGGCGTTCACTTCGTACCCGCACTTCTGGCAACAGAAGCGTTCTCCGTGGCGGTTGTCGTCGTGCGTAAACCCACAGTCCGTCCGAGAACAGCGTTGGGACGTGTGGTTCGGCTTGACTTGCTCAACGGAGACGCCGCGTTCTGGCGCTTTGTAGGAGACGTACTCGAATAGGCGTCGGAACGCCCAGACGTGGTGCCACTTCGCGTGCGACAGTCGCTCGCGGATGTCGGTCAAATCCTCGAACGCGATAACGTCGCAGTCGTGTTCGACGGCTTCCGAGACGAGTTCGTTGGCGACAGTGTGGATGTACTGTTTGCGCCACGCTTCTTCGCGCTTCCCGAGACGAAGCAGAGCATTGTGCGCAGCTTGTGTCCCGCGCTGTTGCATCTCCCCTCGTCGCTTCTCGAACTCGCAGCACCAGTGGTCGTAGTCGTCTCCCTGCCAGAACGTGCCGGTTGAGGAGACGGCGAGGCTGTTGATGCCGAGGTCGATACCGAGGACTGTTTGGTGCTCAGTATCTTTCGAAACCTCAGATGGGTCGCCGTCCCCGTCGGAGTCGTATTTCCGGGTGGTAATGTGGAAGTAGAACTCGTCGTCCACTGCGTCGTATTGGAGTGTACTTGCTCGAAACTCAAACTCCTCGGACAGCACGTATTGCTCATATGGCGTCGGGCTGTCCGAGGGTAATTCAAACTCACACTCGACTCGCCCGTCGATAGTCGAGAGCGAGACTTTGTTCCGATAGAACGTGGCGCTCCGTTTGTCGTAGAGCATACTCCACGACGTGAACTCCGGTTGGCTCACCCGCTTGCCTTGCTTCCACCGTTCGACACATCCAGTGACGGCTTGGACAGCTCGACGGATGGCTTCTTGGACGAGGTTCGCGGTGAGTTCGGTTTCCTCGCGGAGTTCGTCGTACAGAGCGTCTCGTGCGGTCGTGTTTGCCGTGACGCACTCGGTATAGGAGTGGTCGGACCAACAGAACTCAGCAGCACGGTTGGCGCAGTGACGGAATTGGCGGGCAGATTCGTGGAGGTCGTCGCGGCGCTCGTCGGGGATGATGAGTTTGACTGGTGCGGTACGTCGGACCTCCATAATTCAGATATATACCTGACGGTTCTTAAACTCTTGGGGGTGGGGTGGTCGTAGTATGCCGGTTGTGTTATCCTGTGTCGGTTTCCTCTCCGGCCTACTCGCTCACTCCGTTCGCTCCTTGAGGCCGGAGGCTCCACCTCGAAAATGCTGACGGCCCGACCTGGCTGCCGGCACGACGCCACGGGGACCACCACACTCAGGAATCTTCAGCCACACCACGAACCAGATGCAGATCGACCCCTTCGCGCTCGAACGCTGGTTCGACGAACACGAACACGACGCCGAGATCATGCTCGCGGAGTCGGGCATTCGGTCGCTCTCGGCCGACCGGTTCGACCTTGACCCCGGAAAGCTGGGGTACGTGATCCCCACCGACGGCGACCCCGACTTCCGCGCGGAGATCGCGGCACGCTACGACCGCGGCCCCGACGAGATTGCGTTCACCGTCGGCACCCAGGAGGCGAACTTCCTCACCTTCCTCGCGTTGCTCTCCTCGCCGGCCCCACCCGGCGGCGACGGTCACGGCAGCGTGGCCGGTGCCGACGGCGACAGCGGCGCACCCGGTAGCGGCACCCACGCCGCCGTCGTCACCCCGACCTACCAGGCGCTCCACAGCGTTCCCGACGCGATCGGGTCGGCGACGCGTGTCCCACTCACGCAGCCGGGATGGGAGCTGGCCGTCGACCGGGTCGCCGAGGCGGTCGACGACGACACCGCGGTGATCGTGCTCAACAACCCCAACAACCCGACCGGTCGCTACCACTCGGAGGCGCGGGTCCGGGCACTGTACGACCTCGCGGTCGACCACGACGCGTACCTGTTGTGTGACGAGGTGTACCGCGGGCTCGCACACGACCCGCTCCCGCCGGTCGCGAGCCTCGGCGCCCACGGCATCTCGACGACCAGCCTGACGAAAGCCTACGGGCTCGCCGGCGCCCGGTTCGGCTGGCTCGCCGGCCCCGACCCGGTCGTCCAGGCGGCCGTCCGGTGGAAAGACTACACGACGATCTCCCCGTCGTTGTTCGGCCAACACGTCGCGAAACAGGCGTTGGGCGACGAGGAGTCGGCGATCCTCTCGGAGAATCGTGCGCTCGCCGAGCGACACCGCGGAATCGTCGCCGACTGGATCGCGGACCACGACCTCGACTGGCACGACCCTGTCGGTGTCAACGCCTTCCCGACGGTTCCCGCCGGGTTCGACGGCTCTCGCGGGTTCTGTCGTGCGGTCGTCGAGGAGGCGTCTGTTGTGCTCGCGCCCGGCGACGCGTTCGGCTACGACGGCCACTTCCGGCTCGGCTTCGGCCACGAGACGGACCAACTCCGCGAGGGGCTCGCGCGGGTGGGTGAGGTGATCGCGTCGCGACAGTGAACGACTTCCCGACACGCTCGTCGATCGTATCCACGAGAACGATGTCCGAGGCGGGATTTGAACCCCGGTCGCTCGTTCGCCAACGCTCACTCGCTCCCTAGTTCAAATCCCGCGTACCGTCGACCACCGCGGACCCGCACCTCGTTCCTCGTGGTGGAACTCGCTCCGCTCGTTCCACACACTCGTCACTCGGTGGTTGGGTCCGCGGAGAAGTACGCCCGAGGCGGGATTTGAACCCGCGTCACGACCGTGACAGGGTCATATGATGGGCCACTACACCACCCGGGCACTTCGCATTCTATCGTACCGCCGGGTGACAAATAAGGCTTTTTATCGGCACCGACTGTGCCCCACGTCCACACACTCCCGTCGCAATCTACTTAGGTCGTCGACCCCGACAGTAAACTGTATCACTGCGGTTTACGGAGCCACCGGCACGCACAACGGTTCGCAAGCGTTAACTGCGCCACCGTTCAACATATCCGCAGCACCTCGTGCGAACTTCTCTCAGCGATCCGACGGCCGACGCAGCACACGACAGGACCGAGATATGGTAGACGTAAGCCAACACGACCTCGTGCCGGACCACACCATCCTCGACGACGCGCAGGAAGTCGAGGAGGTGTTGGAGGAGTACAACGTGAAGAAGACGGACCTCCCCAAGATCAAGCGCGCGGACCCAGCGTTGCCGCGCGAGGCGGAGGCGGGTGACGTGGTCCGCATCGAACGGGACTCCCGAACGACCGACACGGCAGTCGTCTACAGGCTGGTGGTCGAGTGACAGACATGGACCGAGAGACACGACGGACGGTTTCGCGTGAGTACTTCACGCAGGAACGGCTCGCAGAACACCACTTCCGCTCGTTCAACGCGTTCCTCGACAGGGGGATGCAGGAGGTGGTCGACGAGAAGGAGACGATCGACACGGACATCGGCGACAAGGAGGGGCAGGAACCCGTCTACGTCGAGCTGAGTGATGTCCGGGTCGAGACGCCGCGAGTCCGCGAGGCGGACGGCTCCGAGGAGCTGTTGTTCCCACAGGAGGCCCGGCTCCGGAACATCACCTACGCCGCGCCGGTGTTCATGGAGATGTCCATCGTCCGCGGCGGCGAGGACGAGGAGGAGATGGTGGTCGACACCACCGAGACCAAGGTCGGCCGGATGCCGATCATGGTCGGCTCCTCGAAGTGTAACATCGCGGGACTCACCGACGAGGAGCTCATCGAGATCGGCGAGGACCCCGTCGACCCCGGCGGCTACTTCATCGTCAACGGCTCCGAGCGGGTGCTGATGACGAGCGAGGACCTCGCGCCCAACAAGATCCTCGCGGAGTACGACTCGAAGTACGGCGACGAGATCCAGGTCGCAA
>ERZ1034569.248-NODE-248-length-20766-cov-13.261310_pt1 | contig 20766 bp, 30 predicted proteins | sample MGYA00520706_ERZ1034569 | MGnify/ENA primary metagenome ERZ1034569 (study PRJEB33760, sample SAMEA4777722) | hypersaline lake metagenome | biome: hypersaline environment; feature: brines | place: Spain | collected 2014-08 | depth 0 m ...
TGCGCGCCACGAGCCGTGGTTTCCCTGATTTCAGCAGGCGCAACCGCTGGTGGTAGTCCGTTCGGGCCTCACGACGCCGTCGCATCGGCACTGTGTACTGTGGTCCTGTTGCCATCATACGTCACCTCGTTGGTCGATCTGTCGCTCGAGATCCGCCACGCTGTCGAACTCTCCGCCGCCGGCCTCGTCGTAGAGCTGGCGGTACTCGCTCCGGGAGAGTTCACCGGAATCGCGGAGCTCCCGCAGCCGCTTTCGCTGAGCGCGAATGCGGGACTGCCAGTCTTTCTTCTCGTTCTCGCGGGCACCGGCCGTTCCCTTCCGGGTGCCGGGCCCTTTCTGGTGTCCGTACGAGCGCTTTGACTGTCGCTCTCGGGCGCGACCCCGGGAGTTGCTCGACTCCGGGTCCGCCTGGATTGTGTCTTCCTCGATCAGTTCGCGGATATCCTCGCGGGTGATCGCCTCCGCGATATCCGCCTGCTGGTCGGGGTCGAGCCAGACCCGGCTCTCGCCGACACCGAGTTCGTCTGCGGCCAGCCGCTTCTGTGAGCTGAGGTCCGTCATTCGGCCTCCACCTCCTCGTAGGTTGGGTTCAGCACCCGGATCCCGTCGTCCTCGGCCTGCTCCTCGATGCGCTCGCGCTTCCGACCGCCGACCGACGAGGCGATCCGCACCGCCTGTCGGTCGCCGTCGACCCCCTTTAGGTCGTCCGTGTTGTGCACCCGGACCTCCTCGAACCCGGAGGGGTGACAACCCCGTATCTCGGCCGGCGTCCGGAACCCGGCGTCGACGGTGTCGCCTTTTCCTTTCACACCTTTTCGCTGTTTCGAGAGCTGTCCGCGTGGGCGTCGGTACGAGGTCGGCACCCGTTTTTTCTTGTGGTGGTCCTGCCGGTTGAACTTCGGCTTCCCCTCCCGACTCCGCTGGCCGAGCAGACGCTCCTCGGACTCGGTGAGCTCAGGGGTCTTCTCGACCAACCCGCGTGCGACCAGCTCCGTTTCGACCTCCTCGGTCTCCTCTTCCTCGATCTCCGGCTCGACGCTCTCGTCGATGTCGATGTCACCGATGTCGGCCTTTATTCGGGCTGCCAGCGCCATTCCGACACCCTCGACGTTCGCCAGTTCGTCCTGGCTCGCACCCTGAATGTAGTCGATGCTGTCGTAGCCTGCCTCACGCAGCGCGTCCGCCTTTGCCTCGCTGACACCGCTGATATCCTCCAGCTCGGTTATCCCGTCGTCGGCCTCCTCGGTCGCCTCTTCCTCGGTCGTCTCCTCCTCGGTCGTCTCTTCCTCGGTCGTCTCCTCACCGAGGTCGGTGACAGCCGCGTCGACATCGTCGCTGACCTCGACACCGGCGGTCTCCGCTTTCATCCGGGCCGCCAGCGCCGTGCTGACACCCTCGATCGCCTGCAGGTCCTCCTGGTCGGCCGCGGCGACGTGCTCGACCGTCTCGACCCCGGCAGCCACGAGCGACTCCGCAGTCTCCTCGCCGACGCCACCCAACTCCGTCAGTTCGGTCTCGGGCTCCTCGCCGCTCATCAAGCGTCACCTCGGCTGGGCTTGTTTGTGATGTAGGCCCCGTCCTGGAAGACGCGGGAGTCTTTGTCTGTGACTCGTGTGAGCTGCTCGATGTCGGCCGCAGTCTGGCCCACGGCCTCGATATCGGGCCCATGGATGGTTATCTGCTCGCCGTCGATGTCGACCTCGGTGTCGCCGTGCACCTCGGTCCGCCGGTCTGCCCGCTCGCCGAGGAAGTTCTCGATGACGACCTCACTACCCTCGACTGTCACCTGCATCGGGAAGTGCGAGTAGAACACCTCCATCTCGTACTCCCAGCCGTCGGTGACACCGTGGAACATGTTCTCGATGTGACTCTCAAACGTCCCGATGGTCGAGACGGTCTCGGCGTCGTCCGCGTCGCCCGCAACGACCACCTCGCCGTCCTCGACTGTCACCGAAACGTTAGGGTACCACAGCCGTCGCGTGACGCTGCCGTTCGGTCCCTCGACGGTGAGCTCGAGATGGTCGACCTCCGCGCTCACCTCCGCCGGTATCTGTAGTCGTGTTTCTGTCATTATTAGTATACGTATGCGATGACCTGGCCGCCGACCCCCTCTTGACGAGCCTCGTAGTGGCTCATGATACCGTGAGAGGTGGTGACGACGAGTGTGCCGTAGTCACGGGCAGGGAGGAACCGCTTCTCCCACCTCTCAAACTCGTCGGCACCCGCCGAGTAGCGGGGTTTGACCGGGCCACACTCGTTTATGCCGCCTTTTAGTTCGACCTCGAACCGGCCGGCCTTTCCGTCGTCAATCCGCCGGAAGCCGTCGATGTACCCGCGGTCGTAGAGCACCTCGAGTACACTGCCGATCTCGTTCGAGGCGGGCTGTACCTCCTGTGTGAGCTGTCCAACACTCTCTGCGTTGTCGATCGCCGAGAGCGTGTTGGCCAGCGGGTCGTTTCCTGTCATGAGTACTTTTTGAACCCCATACTCCGGGCTACCTCGCGGAAGCACTGCCGGCAGAGGTAGATGTCGTACCTGCCGACCAGTCCCTGTTTGCGCCCGCAGCGCTGGCAGTCCCGCAACTGTTCGCTCCGTGTCGTGGCGTGTTCGCCGGTGACCGCGTCCTCGTCCTGCTCGCGCTTGGATTCGGGCTCCTCGCCGTTCTGTCCGCTCATGCGGTCACCTCCACGTCGAAGGCCGACTCCACGAACGCGACGGCGTCGTCGACGCTCAGGCGGTGACCTGCCGGGATCGACCGCGAGGCGCGGTCCCGCTTTGCAACCCGGTAGCCCGGCCGCACCAGGTTTACCGTCACGTCCAACCCGTAGATACCGATCGTCGGGTCGTACTCCTGTCCTGGGAAGTCGGTGTGGTCCTCGACACCGAAGCTGAAATTGCCCGTATCGTCGAACTGGCTCCGCGACAGGTCGACCGTGGCGAGTGCCGTCTCCAGAAACGCCTGCGCGTCCTCGTGACGCAGGGTCACCTTCGCGCCGATCGGGTCACCCTCGCGGATGCCGAACTCCGGCTCTGTCATCGTCGCCACGGTTCGAACCGGTTGTTGCCCAGTCACGTCGGCGAGTATCTCCTCGCCCTGACCGAGTTCGCGGCCGCCCTGACCGACTCCCATGTGCACGACTGTCTTCTCTATCCGCGGCCGTCGCATCTCGTGGAATCGCTCGCTCTCTGAACTCATTCTGCTGCCTCCGTCTCGGTGTCACTGTCACTGCCTTTGTCCTCGATGAAGTTCTCGTCGATGACCACAATGTACTCCTCGACGGTTTCGAACTGCTCGTCGTCGCCGTAGGCCGACAGCAGGACGTTGTTCGACGAACTGCCCGCGGTGACCTGTATCTCGTCGACACCGCCTATCTGTCCGGCGTGCTGGCCGTCGACCGCTGTCGCCAGCGCACCCTCCTCGTACTCGAAGTGGGCGACAATCTCGTCGTCCTCGTTCCCGACCACCAGCGAGTCACCGACGCTGTGTGCCGAGGCGTCCTCGACCAACAGCGTCTGCCCGTCGTGCAGTGTCACCTGAATGTCGCCGCCAGGGACGTGCTGTTTGCGGATTATCTTGCCGAGTTTGCTCCCGGCGGCGTCCTCGTCGATGGGGGTCAGCGACAGTCGACCGCCCTCGTCCGGGAACACACGGTAGTACTCCTCGCGCTCGCGGAACGCCAGGATGTCGAACATCCCGACCGGGCGCTCCTCGTCTGTGACGGTGTCTCCGTTGATGACGATCGCGTCCTGTTCGAGCGCGTACCGGGCCTCCTTTCGACTGTCGACGTACCCGAGCACGTCCCGCAGGAGTATCAGCAGCGGCACACCCGCATCACCGTGTGGTCCGGCGTCGGCTTTCACGGTGAACATCTCGGTCTTTCGCTCAACCGGCCACGTGTCGGGAACCGACAGCCGTTTCTGATGGTTGGTCACTGTTCGCCCTCCAGTCGCTGCTCGCGGCGCGGGTCCGAGAGGTCCAGACCCGTCACACGGACGTTGCTCGCGTCAAGCGGTCGGGGCACCTCCTCGCCGTCGACTGTCTCGTTTGTGACGCCGTCGACCTGGATGGTCGCGTCGCGCAGGTCAACCTGCACCACCTCGCCGGTCTCCTCGGCGAAGTCGCCGCGCATCACCTCGACGGTGTCGCCCTCATTGACCCGCACCGAGCGCTGATCGTACTGCTCGCGCAACTCTGTCGAGAGCGTCGACCGCACCTGCTTGTGTCGCTCGTGCAACGGCGCCTCGCGCTGTGCCTCCCGCTGTTTGTGTGGCTGCTGTGTCATACTATCATGGTAGCTGTCGACGCGATTGCGCCGAACCGCTCGGCGACCTCGCGTGCAATCGGTCCCTTTATTTCGGTGCCTCGTGGATCGTCGTTCTCGTCGACGACCACCGCCGCGTTGTCCTCGAACGAGAGTCGCGTGCCGTCGGGTCGCCGCACCTCCTTTCGCTGCCGAACGACCACCGCGTTGAGCACCTGCCGCCGCATCTCTGGAGTGCCTTTCGTGACCGACACCGTGATCCGGTCACCGAGTCCTGCCTTTGGCTGACGATTGACCCGCCCGGAGTAACCCGACGTGCTCAGCACCTTCAGTTCGCGTGCCCCGGTGTTGTCCGCACAGGTCAGTATCGACCCCTTTTTTAGCCCTTGTGTGACGTCTGCCTTCATCGCTTCCATCAGTCATCACCTCCGCTTACCTCGACGACGACGTGTGATTTGGTCTTCGAGAGCGGCCGCGTCTCGGCGATCTGTACGGTGTCGCCAACCGAGAGCGGTTCGAGCACGCCCGGCACATGCGCCGACACACGCGAACGGCGCTTCATCAACCGGTCGTACTTTGGTACGGTCACGTCGTACTCACGCTCGACGACGACCGTCCGCGCCATATCTGTCGAGACCACCTCACCCTCGATTATCTGTCCACGGACGGACAGCTCACCGTAAAACGGGCAGGTCTCGTAGTCGTACTCCTCGGGGTTCTCCGGCTCCGGTGGCTGCTGTACGTCGAGTCCTATCGCCATATCGAATCACCTCGTTGTTCGGTGCGCCGCGCCGGTTGCCCGACGAGACGCTCGCCGTCTGTTCTGACCCGCTCCCCGCCGGGGAGTGTCCACTCGAACGTGACGCCTGCCTTCGGCACCTGCAGCACACGCCCCTCGTGCTCGATACCGAGTGTCCGGGTCGTCTCCATCACAGCCTCGCCGCTCGTGCCGAGCAGGTCCGGGTTCGACGCCGCGACCACCTCGACCGCCAACCCGACCAGTTCGTGCCGGGCGAGCGTCTCCGCTGTGAGTGTCACTGTGTTCCTCCCTGTCGCTCGGCGACACTCTCCGCCTCGAGGTCGCCCTCCTCGCGCCGTATCGTCTTTAGTCGGGCGATCGTCTTCCGCAACTCGCCGATGCGCGAGGGGTTCTCCGGCATTCCACCGGCTGCCTTCACCGACTGTGCGTTCAGCAGCTCTGTCTCCAGCTGTTCAAGCTCGGCCTCCCGCTCGGCCGGTGTCATGTCGCGTATCTCCTTCGAGTGCAGGATCGTCATACGTCACCCTCCACGTCCTCCATCTCGTCGAGCAGCTCCTCGGCCTCCTGTTCGGTCTCCCTGTCGAGGTCCTCCTCGATGTCGGTCTCGAGGTCTTCGAGCTCCTCCTCGACATCCTCGACCGGCTCCTCCGTCTCGAAGGCCTTGCCCTCCTCGACGACTGTCTCTGTGCCCTCGTCGGGGGCAGAACCGGGCCCCGGTGCGGCCGCGGCGGCCTCGCCGTCTGCCTCGCCGTCGAGCAGTTCCTCGACACCCTCGTCCTCGGGAACGTACGCCTCGACCTCGACATCCTGGCGGATCTCGAAGTCGTCCGGGAGCTCCGCACCCGGCGGAATGATGCGCACGCGCACCCCGATGGTGCCGAGCTTCATCACCGCTGTCGCGACACCGTAATCGACGATCTCCTCGGCCGGTTCGCCGTTGTGTTTTATATAACCGCGGTTGAACTTCTCGACACGGGAGCGTGCCCCGGTGACCTTCCCCGAGAGCACGATCTCGGCGCCGAGCGCGCCGGCCTCCATTATCCGGTCGATTGTGGTGTGTCCGGCCTTCCGGAAGTACCAGCCACGCTCCAGGGCGTTCGCCAGCCTGTCGGCGACGATGCGGGCGTTCAGGTCCGGCTCCTCGACCTCCTGGACGTCCACCTGCGGGTCCTCCAGGTTGAACTCGCTTTCGAGTGTGGTCGTTATCTTCCGGATGTTCTTCCCGCCTTTCCCGATGACCATCCCGGGCTTTTCGGCTTCGAGCACGATCTGCGTGCCCATCGGGGTCTTCGCTATCTCCATGCCGCCGTAACCGGCACGACCGAGTTCGTCTTGGAAGAACTCGTCTATCTGTGTTCGCTGGAGTCCGTTCTCGATGAACTGCTGTTCGTCAGCCATCTGTTGCCTCCTCGATGACGATCTCGACGTCGATCTCGGGGGTGTTCCACTCCGAGGCACGTCCCATCGCGCGGGGTTTGCGCCCGGGTTGTTCGTTTACCTTGTGCGGGGCGACGTGGCTGATCTCCATCTGCCGGCCCTCGAACCCCTGGTGGTCGGCGTTACCGATGACGTTCCGGAGCAGGTCCAGAAACGCCTTCGCGGCCTTCTCGGGGTAGCGACCGGCGTCCCATCCGTCGATGTCGTCGCGGTGACCCGCGCCGGCGTTGTGCTGGCGCATCGGCACCGACTGCTCGCCGTCCCGGACCCGCTCCAGGTACGACACCGCGTCGCCGGCGCGCCTGCCCTTTATTTCGCGGGCGATGGCCTTGCTGTGCTTGAGACTGATCTGCCGCTCCCGGAGCATCGCTCGCGCTGTTGTCTCCGGGTCGGTGTCGACTGAGTAGCTTATTCCCATTGTTATTTCAGTGGTACGAACTTCGAGGAGCGTGTTGCTCCGATTCCGGCCTGTCCGTGTTCGACGTCCTGGCGCGTGAGTTGAAACTCACCGAGGTAGTGGCCGAGCATCTCCGGCTCGACTTTCACTCGCTCGAAGCTCTGCCCGGCGTGAACCGCGAACGTGACCCCGACCATCTCCGGGAGAATCGGCATCCCCCGGAGGTGTGTCCGAATCGGGTCGTTCGCCGTCTCCTCCTCGCCGGCCTCGCGGGCCTCGTCCAGCAGTTTCTCCTGCTGGACGGACAGACCGCGTTCGATTGTTCGCCGCTGTCGCGCGGGAAGCAGTTCCGCAACCTCCTCAATCGTCATCGCCTGCAACTCATCGAGCGTGTGGCCACGGTAGCTAAACTCGCCCTCGTGACCGATCTGGTAGTCCTGTGAACTCATTGTTCGCCACCTCGTCCGGTCCGGCGCGATGCGATGTCACCGACCTTCCGGCCCGGTGCGGCATCCCGGGAGATGCTCTTTGGTCGCCCGGGATGCTGGCGACCGCCGCCACCGAACGGGTGGTCGACGGCGTTCATCGCCACACCGCGCACACGAGGCCAGACCATCCCGCGTGCCTTTGCCTTATGATGTTTGTTTCCTGCCTTCATCATCGGCTTGTCCGTCCGACCCCCACCGGCGACGACCCCGATTGTCGCCCGACAGTCCGGGGGCAGTCGCTTTAGTTCGCCGGATGGCAACTCGACGACTGTCGCTGTCCGCTCGTGGGCCAGTAGCGTCGCGCTGACCCCCGAGGCGCGGGCGAACTTGCCGCCGTCACCGGCCTTTGCCTCGACGTTGCAGACCGGCACACCCTCCGGGATCTCCGCCAGCGGGAGTGTGTTGCCCTTTTCTATCGCCGCCGAGACACCGAGCTGTATCTCGTCACCGACGGCGATCCCCTCGGGCGCGAGCACGAGTCGCTTGTCCCCATCCTCGAACCGTATCTCGGCCACCGGCGCGCTCCGGGCAGGGTCGTGCTCGATACCGACCACCGTGCCGCGCACGATATCCCCTTCCTCGACGGTCCGGTGGGAGAGCTCCGCCTTGTAGCGATGCGAGGGGGCGCGGAACGTCGACCCGCCCCGGCCACGCCGCTGTCCGCGGATGCGCTGCCCCATTCAGAACACCCCGATTCTGGAGGCGATCTCCTGTGCGTCGTGGTCCTCGGAAAGCTGTACCTCCGCCTTTTTCTCGCCGCGTGGGGTCACCATCGCCGAGACCCCCTCGACTGTCACGTCGTAGCGCTGCTCTATCTCCTCCGCGATCTCCCCTTTTTTCGAGTCGACGTGACAGATAAACACAAGCTTGTTCTCGAAGTCCATCTTATCGACGCTCTTCTCGGTCACCCGCGGGTACTTTATGTACTCTGTCATCTGTTGTTCACCGCCTCGATCGACGATTCGGTCCACACCGTTAGTCGGCCGGGATGGGTCCCCGGTGCGAGCTCCTCCGCGTTCAGCTCGTGTGCGGTTGTCACATCCGCTCCGGCGAGGTTGCGGGCAGCCCGCGATGGCTCGTCGGTCGTGACAAACAGAATTGAGGTCGCCCGGCGGTACTTTCGGCCCCGGGTCGTCCCCTGTCCGGCCCGCACCGTCGTCTCATCGGCCCGCTCGATGTCCGCGTCGACACCGACCGCCTCCAGCGTGTCGAGCGCCGCTTGAGTCTTTTTCAGCTCCTCAAACTCGTCCGTGAGCACGAGCGGCAGTTCGACGCTTTCCTCAAACTCGTGACCGCGCTCGCGGACGACCTCGGCATCGGCCGTCGCCGCGATGGCCGAGCGTATCGCCTTTTTTCGTTCCTTGTCGTTTATATTGACCGAGCGGTCCTTCTCGGTCTTCGGCGGGTGTGCCGGGCGCCCACCAACCGTCTGTGGGACACGCCGTGCCTGCCCGCCCTCGCGCGGGACGTGAGCCTGGCCGCGGCCGCTGCCGAACGACTCCGCCGGCGTCCGGAGACCGGCGTACTCGTCGGCTCCGTAGTCCTGTTTCCTGTTTGCCTGTGCCGCGACGACCGCCCGCCGGATGAGGTCCGGCCGGAACGGCGTCTCGAACACGCCGGGAAGCGATAGCTCCCCGTCATCCTCACCGTCGAGTGTGTGTACTGTTGCCTGCATTGGTCACCCCTGACTGGACGCCGTCGAGACGTACCGTACCTCGGGGTCGAGACGCGGCTGGTCGTTTGGTCGCACCGCGGGACGCAGTCGGATGAGCCGCTGTTTCGGACCGGGGACCGACCCCTTCACCAGCGTGTACGCCCCCGAGACGTCGCCGTACTCGACGAGACCGCCGTCCACCTCGAACCCGTCGTCCTCGATCGCGAGGAGGCGCTTGTTGAGTTCGGTTCGCTGGTGGTAGCCGGTCTGTCCCTGCTGGGGGACCGTCGAGCGCACCCGAGAGGGGTTCCAGGGACCGAGGTTGCCGATGCGGCGCCGCCAGCCCTGTCGTGCATGTTTCCCCTTTCGCTTCTGTACGCCCCAGCGTTTCACCGGACCCTGGGTGCCCTTTCCGGTCGTGATTCCCGCGGCATCGGCGTACTCGCCGGCGCGGAACACGTCGGTCATCGGGTACTGGCCGTCCTCGAGCATCTCGAGACCGGCCTCGACCCGGTCGGCCATCGAACCGCCGCCGATGCGGTTCTCCATCACGTCGGGTCGTTTCTTCGGCACCCCGGAGAGTTCGGTCGGTACGGTGTGCGTTATCGCGTGCACGCCCGACAGGTTGCCCGAATCGAGTGCGTCGTGTAGCTGTTCCTCCGCGACCTCGCCGGACTCGGCGGGCAGGTCGAGTGCCCGCTCGAGTTCGGGTCTGAACTCGTCGGTCCAGACCTCGGTCAGGGGTCGTTTTCCGTACGGTGTCTCCTCGTAGGCTCGAAGCGCAACCACACGAACCGGTGGCGTCTCGACGACAGTGACCGGCACAGTCTCCTCCATCCCCTCGCGGGGCGACTCCGGCTGATCGTTTATCATCGTCACGTGGGTCATTCCGGCCTTGTAGCCGGCAAACCCCTGCGGTGCGGGCTGGCCCTCGTCGTCGGGCCAGCTCCCGAACCGTGGTGTCTCGTCGGACGCGCGGCTTCGCGGGCTGAAACCCATCGAACCTTTGCGTGGTCTGTCTGGTTGTGTCATTGTGTTACTCCATCATGTTCAGGCAGGCGAGTGTTGCGAACATCGCCTCCTCCGTTCGCACGACCTCGCTTCCCTGATCTGGAACCGTGTTCACCCATCGGTCGAACGCTCCCCGTGTGCCGCTCCGGACGGCCTCGGTATCGAGCCCGCGAACGGCGGGCAGGCCACGCTCGGGCGCTCCGAACGCGACCGTGTACGAGGGCTGGTCGTTTGGACTGGCCCCGCGACACGACGCCGCAAGGTCCTCGAGACGACCCGGCCGCAGGCGCTCACCGTACCGCGAGGACGCGATTGTCAGTCCCGCGTTCTCGCGGGCGAGCGCCCTGTCGAGGTCCGTGGTGTCGACGACGTAGCCCGGCAGGGGCTCGTCGACGAGCTTTGCCCGGACCGGCTCTCGCGAAGAGACGCTGACGGTGACACGCTCCCCCTCCGACGGTGTCGCCATCGCCGGCGGCACCGGGAGCGAGACCGGGTGTTGCAGTCCGCAATTGACCCGAACGCGGCCATCAGCTCCGACCTCGGTCACGATTCCCTGTTTTGACGACCCCGAACGCTCAGGTTCGGAGCCGGTCTGTGAGCGCACGCGGAGCGGCGGCATCACGCCAACGTACTCTAGTTCGTCCCGCTCGTCCCACACCTCCTTTCGGAGGTAGGGCGGCGTCGCGGCGTACCGCAGCACGGTTTCGACGAACCCGTCGTCGTGTCTCCGCTCGCCCGCGGGGTCCGGGTAGACCGTGAGTCGGTCCACCTGGAAGACGACCGCTGCACGGGCAACGGTGCCCAGTTTCCGGGTCGCCTCGCGTTTTGCTGCCTCGCGGACGAGCGACGACGGCACGAGCACGGTGACTGTCATGCCGTAACGCTTCCACATCGCGCCACTAGACTGTACCGAAACTGGTCTATCCAGGCGTATAAACCCGCTGCTTCCACCCCACGATGTGACCTCCTGACACGCCACACCACGACGGTTGTTGCCGATTCGGCTCTCGCCACAACTGATGGAATCGCGGGCCAGCTTTTTCCCCCAAGTCTCGAACCGGACCCGCAGACAGCAAAACACCGAGACGGGACACTCCATCCGTGGGACCCCTGGTTCCTGATGAGATACGAGCCGACGAACAACCATGTCCGACCAGTCACACCAGACCCGGACGATGCCTCACCCCTGCGGCCACCGGGTACAGTGTGGTCACTGTCCGGGATGTCGATCAGGGAACCGGGCGTACCGGGATCTTCTAAACCCGAATCAACTAGTGAGTCAGCCCTGTAGCCCTCGTATGGAGCTCGTAGTCAACGCTGCGATGAGTGCGGATGGCAAACTCTCCTCGCGGGAACGCGAGCAGATAGCGATAAGTGGTCCAAAGGATTTTGACCGCGTGGACGCGCTGCGCGCAGACAGTGACGCGGTGATGGTCGGTGTCGGCACGGTGCTGGCCGACGACCCGTCACTGACCCTCGACAGCGAGCGCCGCCGTGCGGAGCGACAGGCACGCGGCGACCCGGCAGACCCGGCGCGTGTCGTCGCCGACTCGCGACTGCGCACGCCACCCGATGCGGGGGTGCTCTCCGGGGCGACCGAGACAGTGTTGCTCGCAGGTGCCGACGCGCCGGCCGAGCGGGTCACCCGACTGGAGACCGCCGGCGCGACTGTCGTCCAGACCGGGGCGGAGCGAACAGACCTGTCTGCTGGACTCGACGCGCTCGCCTCTCGAGGGTTCGACCAGGTGATGGTGGAGGGTGGGGGTGAACTGATCTACTCGCTGTTCGCAGCCGACCTGGTCGACCGGCTCTCGGTCTACGTGGGGTCGCTCGTGATCGGTGGCCGCGACGCGCCGACCCTGGCCGATGGCGAGGGGTTCCGCTCGGAGTTCCCCGACCTCCGGCTCGACGGTGTCGAGCGTGTCGACGACGGTGTGTTGCTCGAGTACACCGTCGAGTGACAGCGGGCATCTTCGGAGTCGACGGTGAGCTACGGTGGTCCCAGGGGCACCCGCGTTCGGTGGCAGCACTCGCTGCCAGTGCGGTGTCGTGCCCGGTCCGATATTCGGTCGCACGTCCGCGTTCGACCGGTCGAGACTCGATCTTACCGGGGGCAACAGCTAAGCCCGGGTGCGACAAACCGGTAGTATGTTGTCTGTGACCGACTGCGAGCGCGAGATTGAGGAACTGCACGCGCTTTTTGTCCGCTGGTATCGGGGTCAGGCAGACCGACACGAGTTCGACCGCGTCGAGCGGGCGCTCGGAGGGTCGTTCGAACTCGTCTCCCCCGACGGTCTGGTCAGCGACCGCGAGACGGTGCTCGCGGGCATCCGGGAACAGCACGACAGCAGAGCCGGGTTCAACATCGAGATACGGAACATCAAACCCATCGACGTGGACGGCAATCGCGCGGTTGTGCGCTACGAGGAGTGGCAGTCGGGGTCGACCGGCGGAGAGACTGGCCGACTCAGCACCGCGCTGTTTGTTCCGCCAAAGACCACCGACGGGGACCCGGACACGCGACCGGCCGCCCGGTGGCTGCACCTACAGGAGACGTGGCTTGAGGGGCCCGAACTGTACTGATATCCTGTGGATACGGCGAGTATCGGACAGCCCAATGTCGACTGTCGGGACTCCGACGATGCGATTGTGACTGCATCGTGTGAACTGCGGTCGATGACCAACCTCACGTTCGCGCTCGGTGCCGTCGTTGAGGCAGCCAACGGTGAGTGAACTTCGAGCGCGAGGTCGGTGCCGGGTTCGATCACGTACACGAGAGCCACGAACAGGAGCTGTCGGTGCTGGCACGGCTCCCGTCCAACGGACCGCGACCGAACGCTGATGTGAACCCGTCTCCTACACGGTCGTATGAGCAACGCGTGGACAGACAGCATCACGGGCGCACGAATGCAGGTCGACAGGCAGTTCGAGAGCCGGGTCCGGGACTCTGAGTTCTCGAACCAGCAGTGGAAGCTGATAATGACCGCCGTCGAGTTCAGCATCGACAGCCCGGAGACACCGTCGGAGGCTCGGCTCGTGGCCGAGACCAGAAAGGTCGAACACATTGTTCCAGAGCTCGAGAACATCCCGGACGGGATGAGTGCACAGCCGAGCGGTGGGAGTCGGAGCCGCGGCGGCGATGGACTGCTCGACCGTGTCCGGGGCCTACTCGGCGGCTCCGACGACGGTGTCGACCAAGAGAAACTCGACGCCGCGACCGAACTTGCCGGTGAGTACGCCAACGAACTCCAGCGCTTTCTGGAAGAACAGGGCCGGTGGACGGCTGTCTGTGAGCGCGCCGCTGGTAGGTGAACGGTCGGAGCGAAAATGGGGTTCACTATCCCTGGAAACTGCCGGGGAACGTGTCTTTCGGGCGATGAATCACCGGTCGCTCAGTCGATGCGTTGTCAGTTGTCGCGCTCGACGAGGTGCTCGGCGATGTCGGTGAGCAGCCGCCGGGGTCTCGTGTCCGGAAGCGCGGAGAGATGTTCCTTTCCGCGCTCGACACAGTCACGCGCCATCTCGCGTGCGTGTGCGATGCTTCCGGCATCCTCGAGTTCGGCGACAGCGTCGTCGATCTCGTTCTCGGTGACCTCCTCGAGACTCTCGCTCTCGACGAGACCGTCCACGTCGACCCCCTGTTCGCGGGCGTGTGCGGTCACAATTGTCTGTTTCCCCTCGACGAGGTCGCTCCCGCGCTGCTTGCCGAGCGCCTCGGTTGAGGCGGTCAGATCGAGGAGGTCGTCCTTTATTTGGAACGCGCGGCCGACCTCGCGGCCGTAGCCGGCAAGCGGGTCGACCGCGTTCTTGTGGCCCAGCACCACCGCGGGAATGCTCGCGGTGGCGGCGAACAGCACACCCGTCTTCAGGTCGATCATCTGCAGGTACTCCGGGACGGAGACCGCATCGCGCTCCTCGAACGAGATATCCAGACCCTCACCCTCGCAGAGTTTGACGCAGGTCCGCGAGAGCATCCCGAGCGCAGGGACCGCGTTTTGCGGGGCGGCACCGGTCTCAAGCAACAGCTCGAACGAGCGTGCGAACAGCATGTCACCGGCGAGAATCGCCATCTCGTCGCCGTACTGCCGGTGTACGGCCGGTACACCGCGGCGCACATCGTCGTCGTCGAGGATGTCGTCGTGAATAAGTGAGAACGTGTGGACCACCTCGATGCAGGCAGCGGCCGTGAGCACATCTACACCCTGGCCGTCGGCGGCGGGGAACTGGCGGTACTCGGAGGGTTCGTCAGGGATCTCGGGTAGTCGACCCCCGTCGTCGGCCTCGACCGACCGCTCCCCGGAGTCTTCGGTCTGGCGGTCGGCGACGGCCTCCGCGGCGAGCAGGAGTATCACCGGTCGCAACCGCTTGCCACCGGCGTCTATCAGGTGCTGTGAGGCGCTGGTGAGCTGTTCCGGCGGTGAGCCGTCGACCACGTCCGAGAGAGCCTCCTCAACGACTGGTCGCAGACGCATCAGCGCGGCCTCGACATGCTCCTTTCTGCTCATCTCTCTACGTCACCTCCGTGTGCGTGTGTCCACCCCACAACCCTTGCCAGCGTCTCGTGGCACCCGCCCCGCCGTGTGGTGTGCCCACTAACCCGCTGCAACTGTGCCGTCCTGACCGCCGGGTCTGGGTGTGTAATCATGGTTGCGGGGCCGAGACGACCCGCCAGTGGCCTCCGACACGGGCCGGCGTCGGTGCACAGCAACCGCAAACGGGACCACAGTGACGGCTGTCTCCTGGGGAGACAGGTTCCTCGGTTGCGGATACCTTCGACGGCCGATGTAAAAAACACTTTGTCTCGGTTTCCAATCGTCACAGCCGGCTGTGGCACGTAGCGACCGGGCTCTCCCGAGCGATTCCACCCACTTTTTATCCAGGACCACTGAAACCGGAGTATGAGCTTCGAGAAAGGCGATAGTGTCCGTCTGCAGGACAAACACAGCGACCACGACGGCGAGGTTGGCGAGGTCACACGCGTCTCCGAGACGATGTTCGGGGACGAGACGTACGTCGTCCAGTTCGACGAGGGCCAGGAGGCGGGACTCTCCGGGGACGCCCTCGAAACCATCGAGGTCGGCGAGGAGACGAGTGAGACCGACGGGTAACCCCGGATGTCGTCGGTACCCTTCCACTACGTTGACCTGCGGGCGTTCTGCTACGTGACCGAGGCCGAGAGTCTGGTCGAGGACGCCCTGCGACGACTGCTGCCCGAGGCGGTTGACCTCGACCGGGTGGAGTCGGAGGGTCATTACGGCGACCCGATCCTGGTGTTGTCGGTCCGTGTTGAGGAGACCCCCGCAATCGAGACTGTGCTCGACAGTCTGAACGACCTGCCGACAGCCGAGCGTGACCGACTGTCCGACGAACTCGACGAGCGGGTAAACGAGGACTGCAGTTTATTCGTCTCGCTGGACAAGCAGGCTGCCTGTGGCGGCGAGCTACGGTTGGGTGACGGCATCGCGATGCGCGCGAAAGTCGAGTCCTACCCCGCGAAGCGCGAGCGCGCAATCGACGCCGTCGAGTCGGCCGGGGTGCTGTGATGTACGCGGCGGTCCACGCCAGACCAGACGGCAAGAGCACCGTCGGACGACTGGCGCTGACCGCCCGCGAGTGTGGCTTCGACGGTCTGGTCGTCCGGAACCACGGTGACCAACCGGCCTCCTATGACCCCGAGGAGGTCGGGGACACACACGATGTCGACGTGGTGCCAGCGGTCGAGGTGCGGGCCCCGGACCCCTCGCGTGCCAGCGGGTTCGTCGGTTCACACCGGGAGAGCCAGACGCTCGTGCTCGTCCACGGTGGTGATCCGCGGATAAACCGGTTCGCCGTCGAGCAGACCCCCGTCGACGTGCTCGCACACCCGATGGCCGGTGAGGGCGATTTCAACCATGTCCTTGCGCGCATGGCCCGTGAGAACGGTGTCCGCGTCGAGTTCAACCTCCGGCAGGTGCTCCGTGCGGAGGGTGGCACCCGTGTCCGGGCGCTCCGTGACCTCCGGAAACTCCGGGAACTGGTCGACCAGTGCGACACACCGTACGTTGTCAGTGCCGACCCGCGCTCGCATCTGCATCTCCGTACACCCCGCGAACTGCGTGCGCTCGGCGACGCGATCGGGCTCTCCGGCGAGACTGTTGAGACCGGTCTCGAGGAGTGGGGTCGACTCGCCCGGCGCAACCGGACACGACAGTCCGACGCGTTCGTCGAGCCCGGTGTCCGGCGCGCGACAGACAACCCCGACGAGCACAGTCGGACCGACACCACAGAGGAGTGACCCACGCGGTTGGCGTGACACCTGTCCGGTTCAGCCACCCCCCTGCCTTCGCACGTTCTCCCCCTGCAGGGGCTCGAACGTGTCTGTCTCGCGGCGGTAGACAATCCGGCCGCGACACATCGTCCACTCCGGGAACACTGCCTCGTGGCCCTCGAACGGGGTCCACTCACAGCGCGTGTGCAGGTCTGTCGCACGAATCTCGCTGGTCGCCCCCGGGTCGACGAGCACCAGGTCGGCGTGGCTACCCTCCGTGACGGTCCCTTTTTTCGAGAGTCCGAGGATGGCAGCGGGGTTGCGCGCCGTGAGATCCCGAACCCGGTCGAACCCGAGTCTTCCCCGTCGGACCTGGGCGAGCAACAGCGGGAGCGCCGTCTCGACACCCGGCACACCGCTCGGGGCCGCCCAGATGTCCGCCGCCTTCTCCTCGCGGGTGTGTGGCGCGTGGTCGGTCGCCACCACGTCGACAGTGCCGTCGGCGACCCGCTCGAACAGCTTTCGACGGTGGCGCTCGCGGCGCAGCGGCGGGTTCATCCGACCGTGTGTTCCCAACTCCGACAGGTCGCGCCGTGAGAGCAGCATGTGGTGTGGTGTTACCTCACAGGTCGACCCCGCCCGCGCCGCGGCGTTGATACTCTCGGGTGTGCTCGCGTGGGCAACGTGGATGCGCCGGTCACGCTCGGCGGCGAGTCGGCAGGCCCGCCGGGTTGCGGCGATCTCGGCGTCGGCCCGGCGGTACGCGCTCCAGGCGTCGGCGTCCGACCGCTCGCGGGCAGCGGCCTCGAACAGCGACTCGTCCTCGGCGTGGACGGTCACCGGCAGATCGCCGGCGCGTTCGAGCGCCTCGACGAACAGTGCCTCGTTGATGCCCATCTCCCCTGTCGAGTCTGCGAGAAACACCTCCCCGAGCGCACACAGCGGCCGGTCGAACAGCGAGTCGGGCTCCCAGTCCCCGGTGACCCCGCCGTTGAGACCGAAATCCACCGTCGCGTCGTCGGTGAACCCGCACTTCCGGTCGAACGCCGGCCCGTCGACCGTCGGCGGGTCGGTGTTCGGCTGGTCGACGACGGTGGTGACCCCGCCGGCGGCGGCACTGCGCGTGCCCGTCCGCCAGGTCTCCTTGTGGCCGAACCCGGGCTGTCTGAGGTGCACGTGCATGTCGACCATCCCCGGGAGGAGGCGCTTCCCGGTCGCGTCGACGACCCGCTCGCGCTTGCGTGTCTCGACGCGCTCGGCGACACTCTCGATGCGCTCCCCGACGACACGGATGTCGCGCTGTCGGCCGTCGGCAAGCGTCGCGTTCCGGATCTGCATACACCGCCTCGACGCCCGAGTGGCCTAAGTCTCCCGGACCTGCCGGACGGTCGGCGCTGTCGCTAAACCTTCCTGCAGCGCTGTCATCACCGGTCCGGGGTTGGACGGACCGCCGGCGCGGACGACGCTCCCGACGGCGTCGCGCTCGAAGGGGATCTCCAGGGCACCGTACACCGGGTCGAGCACGTCCGCCAGTTGGTCGTGGTCACAGGCGACCACGATACCCGAGACGAGCGCTACCTCCGACCGGACACGCTGGGCGATGCCCACGAGTTTCCCCGACGCGGACAGTGAGTGGGTGCCGGGACAGAACGCGCCGTCGGGTTCACCCGACTCGACTGTCACCCCGAGCGAGTCGAGGGCCCCGGCCACCTCGTCGGCGACGCGGTCATACCGCGCCTGGATGCCGGTCCGGGCCCCCTCGACCGGTTCGGCGCGCACGAACGCCACTGTCGACCCGGTGAACGCGACCGCACGGCCGCCGACCGACCGCTCCAGGGTGGCGTAGCCGCGCTCTGTCGCCGCCTGTCGTGCCCGGTCGTACCCCTCGCAGTTTGCGTCCCGCCGGCCGAACGCGACCGTCCGGTGAGGTCGCCAGACGCGCAGCCCCGGCTGTCCGGTTTCGGCCGTGCGCTCCAGCAGTTCCTGTGTCACCGCACGGTCGGCGGTCGGTGTCGCCGCGCGGCCGCGGAGTACGCGCATACCTACGGTAGTTTCCGGGTCGACAAAAATCCGCGCTCCTCGCGCGGGGTACGCGACCCGTCGGCCTCCGCGTGCCGGCCGGCACAGGGGTCAGGACACGAACGGATCACGACGTTCTCGAACAGGTGACACGGAGGGTTCGCGATGCGATGTGTCACACACTCGCGGGCCGCGCCGGGGTGGCGGGTCAGGGCACAGTCCGACTGGTTCCCCGATAGTACAAGAGTTCGAGCATCGCCGTCGACACCGGCAGAAGGGTCCGGTCAGGGTGGGCGGTAACCGTCGTCACCGGACAGACTCGTACTGCCAGACAGGCGTACGTGGAGAGTTGTCCCGACGAACTGGACAGAGGGCCGCGAAGAACCGGACTGTGGTCCGGTGATGAGCGGCCCGGACACACCGGACAGCAGGCTCTACTGTCGGTGAAAATCCGCACGGATTTTCGTCCGGCAGTATCACTCCTCGATGCGGATACCAGGCCGTCCGGGTGTCGCCTTTGCCGCGAGGTTCGACGGGGTTTCGTCCGGTCCGTACACCGTGACGTCGGCACCGAACTCGCGCTCGAGGAGCCACGAGGCACGGTCAAGCACCTCACTCTCGCGCTCGGGACGCAGTTGCTCGTCGATGTGTCCCGCCGCTGCGAGCTCTTTCGCGTAGTCGGCGGCGTCCTCGCCGCGACTGCGGAGCCGGTCGTCACCCATCAGCTGGCCGACGACGTTTCCGTCGAGCTCCCGGGCGCGTCGCCGGGCGTAGTACTTCCAGTCGGGTGCGACACCGACCTCGATACGCTCGGGCTCCTCGATCCCCGCAACGTCGATTATATCGCGGACATCCTCGCGGGTGTTCTCGACGAGCAACCGGGCGGTGTCGTACCCCTCTGGGGTGTCGACGGAGGGCCACTCGGCGGTCGCGATCAGGTTGTCGTTGCCGAGTCGGTGCCAGACCTCCTCGGCGGTGTGGGGGGCGACCGGCGCGAGCAGTCTGGTGACCGTCTCCAGCCCGCGCTCGAACGTCTCCGGCCGTGGGTCGGTGTGGTCGGCGTAGCGACGGAGCAGGGCAACCAGGTCACGGACCTCCTGGAGGGCGTGGTTGAATCGGAACTGCTCGAACTGCTCGGTGGCGCTGGCGGCCGCCGCGCTCGTCTCGCGGGCGAGGTACTCGTCCACCACACCGCCGTCACCGGTGTCTATCTCCCCCTCGGCGTAGGAGACCGCCAACCCGTACACGTTCTGCAGGAAGTCGTGGGCCGACTGGGCACCCTCGTCGGTCCAGTCGAAGTCCTTCTCGGGCTGGGCGGCGTTCAGCATGAACAGTCGACCGGTGTCTGCCCCGTATCTGTCGACGAACGGCCGCGGCGAGACCACGTTCCCCGTCGAGGAGCTCATCGCCTCGCCGCCCTTCCGGACCATCCCCTGGGTGAGAAGGTTCCGGAACGGCTCGCGGTGGTCGAGCAGGTCGATATCGTCGAGCACCTTCGTGAAGAACCGGGAGTAGATGAGATGCATCGTCGCGTGCTCGATACCGCCGACGTACTGGTCGACGGGCATCCAGTTGTTCGCCCGTTCGGTGTCGAACGGCGCGTCGGCCAGTTCCGGCGAGACGAACCGCAGGAAGTACCACGAGGAGTCGACGAACGTGTCCATCGTGTCGGTCTCCCGTTCCGCCGGGCCGCCACAGTCCGGACAGGTCACCTGTTTCCACTCCTCGGCGGCGTCGAGTGGGTTGCCCGTTGTCTGGACGAACTCCGGCAGTTCGACCGGCAGCTCCTCGTCGGGGACGGACACGTACCCACAGTCCGGACAGTCGACGAAGGGGATTGGTGTTCCCCAGTAGCGCTGGCGGGAGATACACCAGTCACGCAGGCTGTGTGCCGTCCGGAACTCCCCGTCCAACTCGGCGACGAACCGCTCGCGAGCCTCGGCGCTCGTGAGTCCGTCGTGCTCGCCGCTGTTCACGAGCACACCGTCCTCTGTGTAGGCCGCCTCCCTGACGTCGATATCCACAGGCCCGCGGTCGGTTCCGGCTGCCGGCTCGACGACCTGCCGGATATCGATGTCGTGGGTCTGTGCGAACGCGTGGTCGCGGTCGTCGTGAGCGGGGACGGCGTACAGCGCACCGGTCCCGATATCCTCGAGCACGTAGTCGGCGACGTAGACGGGTATCTCCTCGCCGGTTGCGGGGTTCTCGGCGTACTCGCCGGTGAACACGCCCGAGGTCTGCGGGAGCTCCTCCCGGTCGGCGCGCTCGATGTACTCGGCGACGGCGTCGTTCTCGGCGGCGATCTCCGCGGCGACCTCGTGACCTGGCGCGAGTGCAAAGAACGTCGCACCGTAGATGGTGTCGAGTCGGGTGGTGAAGATGTCGACGCTGTCGCCGGTGGTCAGGTCGAACTCGACCGACGCACCCTCCTGTTTACCGATCCAGTTGCGCTGCATCTCCCGGACGTTCTCCGGCCAGCCGTCCATCTCGT
>ERZ1034569.250-NODE-250-length-20624-cov-13.392435_pt1 | contig 20624 bp, 17 predicted proteins | sample MGYA00520706_ERZ1034569 | MGnify/ENA primary metagenome ERZ1034569 (study PRJEB33760, sample SAMEA4777722) | hypersaline lake metagenome | biome: hypersaline environment; feature: brines | place: Spain | collected 2014-08 | depth 0 m ...
TGCGCGGACTGCGGTGCTCGTTGAGGGAGGGGGCTTAGCGCCTGCATTCAGCTAACACTCAGACAGGCGCTTAGCCGCGTGGTATTTATGTACTAAACTCTGAGTTGGCGTATGGATCTGCTGAACGAGGGTGTAGTGCCGGAGCAGGCTCGCGAGGCAAAACAGGAGGCCCGGGAGTTCGCACAGCAACAGATCGCCCCGAACGCGGCGGAGTACTTCGAGAGCGGCGAGTACCCCTGGGACATCCTCGAGGCCGGGCAGAAAGCCGGGCTGGTCGCGTGTGACGTTCCCGAGGAGTACGGTGGTCGTGGGTTCACTCTCGAGGAGATGCTCGCCGTCGCGGAGGAGTTCTACCGGGCGGATGCCGGAATCGGACTGACACTGCAGCTCGCGAGCTTCGGCACGGAGATACTCATCGACCACGGAACCGAGCGCCAGCGCGAGGAGTATCTCCGACCCGTCGGCAACCACGAACAGCTCACCGGGCTTGCGGTGTCGGAACCGGAGACCGGGAGCAACCTCGCCGGAATGCAGACATCGGCCGAACTCGACGGGGACGAGTGGGTAATAAACGGTGAGAAGTACTGGGTCGGCAACGGTGTCGAGGCCGACTGGGTTACCCTCTACGCGAAGACGGGCGACTCCGAGGACCGGTACAGCAACTACTCGATGCTCATCGTCCCGACGGACGCCGACGGCTACAGCGCCGAACACGTCGACGAGAAGATGGCGTTCCGGGCGTCCAAACAGGCACACATCACGCTGGATGATTGCCGCATCCCGGAGGAAAACCTGATCGGAACACGGGGCGCCGGGTTTTATATGCTCGCGGAGTTTTTCAACTACGGTCGTGTCGTGGTTGGCGGCCACGGGCTTGGGCTGGCGGCGGGTGCAATCGAGGAGGCCGAATCGTTCGTGAGTGATCGTGAGTCGTTTGGTCGTACGGTCGATGAGTTCCAGGCTGTCCAGCACGAACTCGCGGAGATGCGGATGGCCTTTGAGTCGGCCCGCGCACTGAACTGGCAGGCCGCCGACAGGGTTGCGAACCGCGACCACCCGGGCTACTGGGCCGCCTTGGCAAAGACCATCTCCACCGAGGCGGCAACCGACTGTGCCGAGCGCGCCATGTCGCTTCACGGCGGCCGGTCCGTGTTCACCAACCGGCGGATCGCGCGCATCTACCGTGACGTCCGCGTACCGGTTATCTATGAGGGAGCTAACGGTATCCAACGGAACCTCATCCACAGGCAGTCTCCGTAGCTCTCGCCGGTGGCGCTTAGCTCCGGACGGAACTACCGACACGACAGAAACGGGTGCCAAACTGTCCGTCGAACTGCTCTCGCCGTACGGGATGACCCACGTCTCCGACGTGCGAGCCGAGACCTGCCGGAACGGGCTGAGAGCCACCGGTGTGCGTCTCAGATCGAGAGGCTGGTGTTCGCGGTGGCGCTCCGGTTGGCCGCGAGTGCGGCCTCGGCCTCGTAGTCTCCGGCGGGCGGGTCACTCCAGGTGAACGTGCGGTCGAACGTGTCGCCGCTCTCGAGTTCCACCGTTGAGATTGCCTGTGTGAACATCCGGTTCTGACTCCAGCGCCAGACCTCTTCGCCGGTTCCGGTGTCGGTGACGGCCACGTCTGCCCGCTTGCCGCTCCGGAAGGTCAACTCCACTGTATCGGGACCGGTGTTCGTCACCTCAAACGTGAACTCGACATCCCCGTCGACTGTCGCATCAACTGTGGCGTTTAGTGACATCGTTTCGAACTACGATATGGTGCGGTTTGGGTCTGACGGCACGACAACCGGTGTGGAGAAACGGCTGCCGGGTCACCGTTCAGAGTACTAGTGGCAGGTGTGGGGGAAAACAGTCACCGGGTCACCGTCCGGGTGCAGGTCAGTTCACCTCGATGTCGGTACCCTCGCCGCGGGAGGGTTTGCCGAGTCGTACCGTGAGCACGCCCTGGTCGTAGTTCGCCTCGGTGTCGCTCTCGTCGACGGCCGCCGGCAGTCGGACCGACCGACTCACCGCCGTGCGCGGTCGCCCGCGGACCACGTACTGACCCTCGGTCTCCGCCGCCGGTTCCGGGGCCTCTATCTGGAGGCTGCGCTCGTCCTCCAGTCGCACCTGTAGCTCCCCGGTCTCCCGCCCCGGCAGGTCCGCGAGCACCACCACCTCCTCGTCTCTGTCGAGTATATCTACCGGGATGTCGGCCGACATCGTGGCACCGAACTCGGTGAACTGGTCGAACAGCGCCTCGATCTCGGCGAGCGGGTCGTCTCGGTCGCTCATATCCGACAGTATCACGGGCAACGTCTTAACTGTTGCAGGCTGACCCCGCGCGGGCGGGGCGGGACAGAACAATCGGCGGAGACCACGCGAGTTTGCTCTGTGGAGTCAGCAGGCGGCGGTGTCCTGCGCGATCACTTCCGTTCGTGGGACTCCCCCGTATCGTCGGAAGCTGACATTGTCAGTTACAGGTTTTATCTGCTGAGGCCCGTAGATTCGAGTGATGGACCTAACTGAGCTTCGCGTACAAAACTACAGGAGTCTGAGCGATACTGGCTGGGTCGAACTCGACGAGCTGACCTGTCTCGTCGGCAGAAACGAGTCGGGAAAGACGGCGTTCATGCGGGCCGCCGAGAAGCTCAACCCCGCCTACGGGACCGGCGAGTACGTCCCCTACGCCGAGTATCCACGGGAGGACTGGCCCGAGTACAGTGACCAACACGAGGACGAGCCGGCGACCGTTGCGAGCGGCCGTTTCAGACTCGAAGATGACGACGTTGCCGCCATCGAGGAGGCGTTCACCGAGGGTATCGTCGGCGGCCGCGAGGTGACGGTCCACATGGACTACGCGAACGAGCGTCACTGGGAGATCGACCTCGACGAGGCAGCCTGCCTGGAGTACGTCCGCATCGCCCACGAGTTCGACGCCGAGACGGACTCCGAACTCGCGAACGTCGACACGTTCGCTGGACTGTCAGGGGTAACACGGCAAGACCTCGAGGCAGCGCTTGGCGGGCCGTTTCCGGAGGTCATCGTCTCGGAGGTAGGGCGGGAGGTGCTGTCTGACCGGCTCCCGGGGTTTCGTTTCATCGGGGAGTACTCGGTGATGAACGGCACAATCGACGTAGAGGCGATGCTCGACCGCCGCGACAGTGGCGACCTCTCACCGGGTGACCGGGTGTTTCTCTCTCTGCTCGCCGTCGCCGGGCTCGACCTCGACAGTCTCGCCGAGGTCGACGACTGGCGCGAGACAACAACCGAACTCGAGGCGGCCTCCGCGGCTGTCAGCGAGGAGGCGATGGACTACTGGAGCCAGAGCGGGGATATCGGCGTTCGCATCCAGCGTACCGGGACCGACGACGAGCCCGTGCTCAACATCCGTGTCGAGAACCGCGACCAGAACGTCACAGTCGGGTTCGAGGGTCGCTCCCATGGGTTCCGGCGCTTTTTCTCCACGTTCTCCCAGCTCTCGGAGCTGCAACGGTCGACCGACGACCTGGTACTGCTGCTGGACGAACCGGGGTTGAACCTCCACGCCCGGGCCAAACAGGAGTTTCTCGAGTTCCTGCAGACCGAACTGGCAACCAAACACACCACCGTCTACACCGCACACTCCCCGTTTATGATAAACGAGGAGTCGGTCCACCGCGTCAGGATGGTGCTCCCGGACCCACCCGGCGACGAGAACATCGTCGGCGACGTCTCACAGGCCGACGAGTACACCCGGTTCCCGCTCCGGAACGTCTTCGAGTTCGACCTGATGGACACGCTCTTGGTCTACCCGCAGACGCTGCTGGTCGAACAGAAAGCCGACCACGTGTTCCTGTACGTGCTCTCACAGATGCTCCGGAACGCCGACAAAGAGGGACTCGACAGCAGGTGGACGGTTATCCCGGTCAACCACCCCGGCAACGTCGGGACGTTCATTTCGCTTTTCGGTAAGGACCGACTCGATGTGGCTGCACTGTTGAACGACGAACCCGACTGGAAACAGCCGGCCCGCGGCCGGGGTGAGACCGACAGCGACCTCATCGACCTCCCGGTGAAGATTGCCAGCGAGTACAGCGACAGCGACGATGCCACCGTCGAGGACGTGCTCTCCACGGAGTTCTACCTCGAACTCGTGAACGGGGCCTACGCGACGGCGATCACCGCAAACAGTACCGTCCCGGACCAGATCACCCCGGCAGAACTCGACGGCAGCGGCTCCATCGTCAAACAGCTCCGGGGTTACTTCAAGCAACACAGTATAAACGCGGGTGAGTTTGACCGCAACGAGCCCGCGCTGTACCTGCAGCGCAACCGCGGGGAGTTCGACGAACTCGACAAAAAGACCCGGCGCAACTTCACCCGGCTGTTCACCGACCTCAACAACGTACTTCAGTCATTCGACAGTGTACGGACCCGGGACAGCTCCTTTCTGGGCTCGTTGTTCGGCTGAACCCGACCGCGAGAGCTCACGCTCCCGGGGTGTGCGTTCGAAGAGAACTCCGAGGTGTGTTCGAGGGGAGCCGAGCTATCGGCGGTGTCGTTACCGGGCGCGGCTGACCTCGGGCCGCTCGATCTCCGACTCGTCGAACTCGGCGTCCCAGTCTGGGGTCGTCCGGGTTATGTCGTCGTAGATGTGGATCTCGTACGAGTAAAACCGCGTCGCGAACTCGCTGTCGGTGAGATACTCCACCTCTCCGCTCTCAAGCGTGACGACCAGCACCCCGTCGTCGACTTTCTTGTAGATGAGTTCGCCGAACACGACCTCCCCGTCGCTGAGACCGACGAGGACATCACCAGGGTAGATTTTTGGACCGCTCATCTGGTATGGCACGAACCGCTCCGCGCCGGCGACCTCCAGCTCGTCCTCCGAGAGACCGTCTATCGGCAGGTCCTCGAACGATGCGTTGCCGTGAATCATTATGTCTCGGCGACCGTCCTGTATTCGGTCCATAGCATTCAGTTTTGCGTATGCCGAGTACTTATAGATTCTCCCTGACCAGTCGGCTGTTCCCGGTCTCGAACCCATCGACGGGGCGGTGATGGCCCGTCTCCCCGGAGCGTCGGGGTTTGAGTGGTCGTTACGAACCTGCCGAGGTGGGCTGATTAACCGGGTCTCACGGTCTGTGGCGGCACAGACGGCTGTCTGTCCCCTGCGGTCAGCGTCAGGGTCGATGCTCCGGGCGGCTCTCACGGCGGACAGATGTCGAGCTCTGTTCTGGTTATCACACCTCCGTCAGCGCTGTCGATCCAGAGCCGGAACGACTCCGTGCTGTTGTCGCTGACTGTGACAGTCGCGTTCTGCGTCTCAAGTGGAACGGCCGTTCCGTCGGGGTACCGCGCTGAGGCGTTCAGCACAGTTGGGTCCGACATATCGAACGACAGTTCGAACCCGGTGTCGGTGACGCCGCCCTCGACGGAATCGAGCGCACTGCGTGTCACGTTCTGTGTGATGCCGTAGCTCGCCCCGTGCCCGACGTTAGGGTCGCCGTTGAACTGGTCGCAGCCAAACCCCTCGGGGAACGTCGCGGCCTCACCGCCGCCGTCGACACCACCGGTCAGGATAATAAAGACCGCCCCGAAGGAGGCCGCCACAGTGATGACTCCGACAGCTCCGAGGAACCCGAGAAACACCTGGAACTTTCCGACATCCTGGAACATACCGGCTGTTTGTCCGGTAATATATAAAACGCCACGGTTGGCCGCCGCCCAGGTCGCTGTCGGTTGTCAGTTCGACTCGAAGAACTCTTCGAGAAGTTTCCGCTGTGCGGCCCGGAGATGCTGGTGGTAGGTCTGTCGCGAGATGCTCATCGACTCGGCGAGTTCCTCCCCGGAGACGGGGCGGGGGAACTCGAAGTAGTCGCTGAGGTAGGCCGTCTCCAGTGCCGTGAACTGCCGGTCGGTCAGTCGGTCCGCGACGGCGGTGGTGAACGCGGTGTTTGGCTGTGGCTCGCGCTCGCGGTCGCGCTGTCGAATGAGGCTCACCCCGTCGTAGCTGTCTTTCAGGGTCGACAGCACAGACCGGGAGTCACCCTCGACAGGCAGGTCGATGTGGAGCTGTGCAGTTCCCGAACTACCCGACGCCGACAGGTCCTGCAGTGTCGCGCCGTACTCCGCGAGTTCACCGAACGGTTGTCTGTCAGACAGCGCGAGCGAGGCCGCGATCGTTCCGTCGCGTCTGGCGATGACGTACCCGTCCTTGAGACCGTCACACGAGTCGAGCATTGCGTCGAACGACTCGTCGGTATCCACGTCCGAGAGCGTAACAAACAGGCGAAACGATCCCCCGTCCTCCAGGGTAGCCCCGTTGTAGCTGAGTGCCCCGTCCACCCGCGTCGCCAGGTCGATCAGCGGGAAACTGCTGTCGGTTATCTCGAATCCGAGTTCGGTCACGCGGTCCGCGGTGAGCACCTGCTTTGTTTCGACGGCGTTGAGTCCGCTCGCGACCATCTGGCCGACCGCCTCGAACACCTCACACTCGCGCCTGTCGAGCATCTCCGCCCGGTCGGCGTACACCGACAGCACCCCGTAGGTAGTCCGGCGGTATGTGAGCGGCACCACCGCCATCGCCGTGGCGTCGAACTGGCCGGGCGCGACTGCCGGCGGCACCTGGTCGTCGGTCCCCGGAACAATGACACCTCCTTGCTCGAGTGCGCGCTCGAACACTGTCCCTGCGAGGTCGGCACTGCTGCCGGACTCGATCTGCTGGGTTCCGCCCTCGCTGACCCGGACTGTCATCGCGCTGCCCGCGACCTGTGGTTCGCCCATCCAAGCGTGGGTGTACCCGTCTGTGGCGGCGATCTCCGAGCAGACCTCTCGTTCGACCTCCTCGCGGTTGCTGGCCGCGACCAGCGCGTGACTGACGCTGTTGATTATTCCACTCACGCGCCCTAGCACCCGCTCCAGCGTCTGTCGTTCCTCCCGGAGTGCGTCTGCGCGCTGTCTGGCCAGCGCCTCCGCCTCCTTTTGTTCGGTCACGTCCTCCTGGAACCCGACGAAGTGGGTCAACTCCTCGCCCTCGTACAGCGGTGCGAGTGTCACCCGGTTCCAGAACGGTGTGCCGTCCTCGCGGTAGTTGAGCAGTTCGACAGAGCACGTCTCCTCGTTGTTGACCGCCTCGCGCATCCGGGCGACCGACTCCCCGTCGGTGTCGGGACCCTGCAGAAACCGGCAGTTCCGCCCGCGCACCGCGTCGCTACTGTAACCGGTCAACTGCGTGTACCCCTCGTTTGTGTACACCAGCGGGTTGTCCGGCAACGAGGGGTCCGAGAGCGTGATTCCGACCGGCGCCTCGTCGACCGCTCTGAGGATGTGACGCGCGCTCGGTTCCGAGAGCCCGTCGTCACCGCCCGACACGTCCGGTACCGACAGCTCTGTCACCGTCTCCCGCAACTGCGCAACCGCGTCGGCCCCGTCTTTCGGGATGTACGCCGACACCCCCGCCTCGATACACTCACTCGCAACCTGCTCGCTCCCGTGGGCGGTGTAGACCACCACCGGCAGCATCTCGTGCGTCGAACGGAGCAGGTCAAGCCCGCTGCCATCTGGCAACTGGTGCTCCGTGACCACCACGTCCGGCTGACGATCCCGCATCTTCACCCGTGCCTCGGACACCGAACCGGCAACCCGCACCTCCTTTCTATCCCCCTCGAGTGTCGAGGCGGTTTCGGGCGCTGTCGCGGTTCCGTCAACGATCAGGATGCGTACTCGCGTCACACCACGCACCTCGCACAGCAGGCATTTATAACTTCATCTTGGGGGCTGTGCGTACATCCAGTCGCACGCGTGACACAGGTAGTCATGTTTCGTCCAGACCGAGTCTCTCCGCTGCCTGATACGTCGGGTGGGTCGCCATCAGCACCACGAACGCCCCGAACAGTCCGAACACCGCGTTGCCGGCGTCGTACCCCTGGCTCGCAAAGAACGGCATCACCAGGTTCAGAAGCATCATCACCAATCCGAGGACGATTGCGGCCCCACCGGCCGCCGCGATTCTCCTGAGACGGTCCGTGTCAGTCGTGTGCACCTCGAACATTATCCAGATGTTCGACGGCCGAGAAAATAACCGTTCTGCTACGGGTGTACACAACCGGCCGCTGTTCCGGATGTTCGAACAGGAACAACGAACCCACCGACAGCACCAGCACGACGATGTCTCTGTCCGGATTGCATGAAAAAATGTCGGTCGTCGGAACGCAGTTGGGTAACCGCTCAGTCGTCGGCAGGAATCGCGTCGCCCGTCGCACCGAACGTCTCGCCCTTGCTGACGATATCCTGGTTGTTGATGGTCCAGTTGATCACCAGGAAGGAGAAGGCATACTTCGCGACGAGGTCGAACGCGCTGTACCCCCACGAGGTGAGGCCAGCGTCGTCGACAACTGCCGCACCCTCGTTGCCGAGTGCCCACCAGACGGTGTATCCGAACCACAACACCACTGTCAACCACCGGACCTGATTGAAGATATTGTAGGTGCCCGCGGCCTTTGCGTCCTCGGGCCACTCGACGATGAGGACGTAGAACACCACCGCCAGGAACGTGCAACTGACCGCGTACCAGAACCACCGCATCAGGTGTGAGGACGTGGTCAGAGCGGCCGCCAGGCCGGTGATCATGATACCGACGTCAAACACGACTGCGGTGAATATCTTCGTGATGTTCGACCCCGCGATGAGGCCGAGCGCCAGCAGGATGAACGGCGTCGAGAACGCCCACGTCAGGTAACGCCCCCACAGGCTGATCGTCCCACTGACATCACTCCCCTCGCGTGGCCCCCCTTCGAGGGTCGTTGTTGCGCCTTCAAGCGCGTGTCCGTCTGGCATCTCCAGGAAACTGATCGTCAGTCCGGACGCAAGTCCGCTGTAGCTGACAATCGACACCGCGGACACGGCCATCGCGGAGATGATGATCAGCTGCGAACGCGGGTCGCCCACGTTGCGTGCCATGAACCCGAACAGCAGCAGCGTGAACCCGGCCACACCGATGTTTATCCAGATCGACGTGCCGAGCAGTGCGTCGTTCAGGACGTGCTCGAACAGGTCCTCCTGGGTCAGTGCCTCTGGATTTAGCTGCGATACCATTCCGCCGAAACTGGTTAAGTCGACCATACGAGAGTTGATTGTGAGCACTGTATAAAGAATTTGCCGCCATACTAGTCAGTATCGTGAGTCAGTGTCACCCACGCGGGTCGGGTGTAGACGGTGAGAACGGCGGGATCACTCGACGACTCGTTTCAGAGTCAGTACAACTCCCGCGAGCGTGACCCCCACGCCGGAGACCACACGAAGGTCGAGGGTGAGAGCGGTGTCGGACTCGTAGATCCGGACGTCTTGGCTGTACAGCGCCTCCACAGTGGACGGGGAGACGACCCCAATGGACGCGATTACCACCGACGCGAAGACGAACAGCGCACCGAACAGCACGAACGCCGCAAAGAAGTCCTCGAGTCGTATCAGTTTGCGGGCCTGTTTCGTCGTCAGTGAGCGCCTGTCGACCAGATACCGCTGTCGAACGAGCAACAGTCCGCCGAGCGCGGCGTTCAGAATCCCGTTCAGCGCGATCAATCCGAGCGACAGCGACAGCGACCCGGTCCCCTCGAGTGAGCGAAGCAGGTCACGACGGAGGAGTATCGCCGGTGCCACCAGCCCGGATAGCGCGAGCGACACGACCGCGATCTGTATCTTCCGCTCGAGCGAGACCGGAATCATCCGCGACACCGCGAGTGACGCCTGCTCGTAGGTATCCCCCTCGACGAGTGTCTCCGCGATGTCGTCCTCCGGCTCGGCCATGGTGGCTGTCTGTGGAGACAACGTGCTCGACAGACAGGGGTGTTTCGGTGACCCCGTCGAGCCTACCGGGACTCTCGTGGTGAGTGCCCGCCAGACACGGTACTACAGATTCTCGTACCTGTAGCCGGCGTAGCTGACCACGGCCCCGAACGCCGCGAGCACCACCCCGACGTAGCCAAACGACTGGAGCCCGTAGGTCAGGACAATCGGGACCGCGCCGACGATCAGGCAGATACCGCCGAGGAAGGCACGTCGTTCTGACATAGCTTGACTGGTCTGTCGAGCCGAGGTGTCCCGACCCGCGGTCTGTGGTGGGTTCCGACCACAGGTAATTAACAGTTGCGTGCCGGGTGGCTCCCAGATGGCCGCTCGGAGGCTCGTGCCTGTCGGCCGTCACAGCACACCGACCGCGGAGAGCACGAGCAACACTCCGACCAGGGTGGCGAGGGCAACACCCACCACGAGTGGGGGGTTCTCCATCGCCCGCTCGTGGAGCGCCATCGCCTCGTACTCCTCGCGAAACTGCTCCCGGTTTGCCTCGCTGTAGAAGTAGTTCGTGCTGAAAAAGAACTGTCCGGTGACCGCACAGCCGGTGCAGACCGGGTCGCCGACGAGGCGCTCGGTCTCGATGTGGTCCGTGCAGTTGATACTCCCGCAGTTGTCACAGTAGGTGTAGCTGCTGTCGGTCGCGTCGCCACACTGTACACACCGGCGGACACCGTCCTCGATGGTCCGGTGTGATGGCCCGGCCACATCACACGTGTAGCTGTACTCGTAGTCGCCGAGTGTGGTTGCCGCCTGGACGCGAGGCAGGTACACCGCGTCCACGGCCTGCACCGAGATATCGGACAGGTTCGGCTCGCAGGTCTTCGTGTACGTGACGTTGTTGTCGCCGGTGTAGCTGACAGTGCTCGTGTGTCTCTCCTGCAGGTGCTCGACAGCCCACTCCTTGTACTCGGTCTGTGTCTCGCCGAAGCGCCCGACCTCGAACTCGTCGAACAGACCCTCGAGCTCGCCCTCGTTGAGTTCGATGGTCCGGTCGACGTTGGCACGCACCAGTTGTTGCCGGTCTGCGCCGGGGACCTGCGGTCCGTCGCGGTCCGCGAGGACAACGAGTTCCTCGTGCTCGTCGACACTGTGGATGAGGCCGGCGCCAGTTTCGAACCGCGCGTCGACGCGGGCTCTGACCCGGACCACCGGAACGAACGTGGCGCGTGTCGTGGCTGCCGGCACCGCCCCGGCGCGGATGTTCTCGACGTCCCGGAACGCGTCACGGAGCGGTGCCTCCACACCGCGTGCGGGGTCGCGAGGTCGCAGGGTCCGGTCACAGAGAATCTCGATGCGGCCGTTGTACAGGTCCAGCCCCACATCGTCGGCAATCGCCCGCAGGTCGTCGCCGTCGAGCAGTTCGACCGGGTGTGGGTCGCCGCCCTCCTGGAGACGGTCAGCGTACTCCTCGGCGGGCCCGGTGAACCGGCCGGTCGTGGCGACCATCCCCCGTTTCGGCCCGTCGTGGTCGAACGTCGCAACCGCCGAGTGGAGTTTCTGTACGACCGGCCGACTCACCGTGTCTGTGTGCTTGCACTCGACAATCACCGCCCGGCGCCGGCCGTCGACCTGTTCCTCCATCAGGATGTCTCGCCCCTCGTCGGCAACGCGTGCCGCCTGCCTGACGTTCTCGTACCCCAGATTCCGGAACACATCTTCCATCACATCCTCGAACTCGAACCCGGAGAGCTCGTCGAGAACTGTCATCTGGTGTGTGTCTCGGTCCGGGCGCACAAAATCGCCACGACTGCGCGCTGACGACTCCGGGCCACCCGCGAGGGTCCCGAGTCCGTGCCTCAGGTCACTGTTTGCGTCCCTGCGGGCACCTGCGGGTGAGTCCTCATTAGACATGTGCACCGACGTGCAACCGGGTGTTCATTGGCTTGTGTCTGTGGGCGCGCACCGCGAGAGTAAGAGACAGTCGAGCAAGGGGAGACAGCCCCTGACAGGGAGGGGCAGAGACGCCCGGAAAGCAACCTTCATTACGCTCCTGGTAGATTCACAACGTACATGGCCGTACTCTGGCTGGACGACATCGGGTCCGACGACCTGGAGACAGTCGGCGGGAAGGCGGCGTCGCTCGGCGAGTTGCACGGCGCCGGTCTGCCGGTCCCGCCAGCCTTTGTCGTCACGGCGGAAACGTATCGTCAATTCATCGAAGAGAGTGGGATTGAGGCGGAACTGTTCGAGTCGGTCGACATCGACACGGAGGACTCGGAGGCTCTCGAGGAGGCGGCGGCGCGGGCACAGCAACTCGTCTGCGAGACACCGCTGCCCGATACGGTGCGCGAGGAGATCCTCGCGGCATACGACGATATCGGTGTGGAGGCGTCGGTTGCGGTTCGCTCCTCGGCGACCGCGGAGGACCTCCCGGGGGCCTCGTTCGCGGGCCAGCAGGAGACGTACCTGAACATCACCCGCGAGGAGCTGCTCGACCGTGTCCGGGACTGCTGGGCGTCGCTTTTCACCCAGCGGGCGCTGTACTACCGCACCGAGCAGGGATTCGCACATGACATGGTCGATATCGCGGTCGTGGTCCAACAGATGGTCGACGCCGAAAAAAGCGGTGTCATGTTCACGAGCCACCCCTCGACCGGTGAGCCGGTGGTCACAATCGAGGCGGCGTGGGGGCTGGGCGAGGCAGTTGTCTCCGGCGCGGTGACACCGGACAACTACGTTATCGAGCGTGAAACCGGCGACATCCGCGAGGAAACTGTCGCGGATAAAAAGGTGATGCACGTCCGCGACGGGGAGACCGGTGCGACAGTCGAGCGCTCCGTGCCCGAGTCACAGCGGGACATGCGGGTGCTAAACGGGTCCGAACTGGACGACCTGGTCGCGCTGGGCGAGAAGATCGAGCGCTACTACGGCAGCCCACAGGATGTCGAGTGGGCGATGGACAACGGGATCTACCTGCTGCAGTCACGCCCGATAACAACAATCGACGAGACGACGAGTCCCACAGGCGCCGGCACAGACGGGCCGGCCGCTGAGACGGATGTCGCCGCGCGTGTCACGAACGGTGCCGGGTCAGGCGGGGGCGGCAACGACCAGGACGGGACCGATGACCTGCAGCTCTCCGGCATCGGCGCCAGCCCCGGCCAGGCATCGGGGGGGGCCAGTATCGTCCAGAAGCTCGACGAACTCGATAAGGTCGGCGAGGGTGACATCATCGTTGCCGAGATGACGACACCCGACATGGTGCCGGCGATGCAGCGCGCGTCGGGTATCGTCACCGACGAGGGGGGGATGACATCCCACGCCGCGATCGTCTCGCGGGAGCTCGGTGTGCCGGCCGTCGTCGGTGTCGAGACCGCGACGAGCCAGTTGACCGACGATGAGGTGATCACAATCGACGGCGAGAAGGGGACAATCGAGAGCGGTGAGCAGGGCGACGCGGACAGTCGTGACCCGGTCGAGGCGGTCAGACCCGACACCCCGGTCAAGCCGATGACCGCGACCGAGGTGAAGGTGAACGTCTCCATTCCCGACGCGGCACACCGGGCGGCCGCCACCGGTGCCGACGGTGTCGGACTGTTGCGCATCGAGCACATGGTGCTTTCGCTGGGCCGGACACCCGACCGGTACATCGCCGAGGAGGGGGCCGACGCCTACGTCGACGAGATAGTCGAGGGGATACGCGGTGTGGCCGAGGAGTTCTACCCGCGCCCGGTTCGGGCCCGAACACTCGACGCACCAACAGACGAGTTCCGCCAGCTCGAGGGCGGCGCCGACGAGCCAAAGGAGCCGAACCCGATGCTGGGCTACCGCGGTATCCGGCGGAGTCTCGACCGCCCGGAGGTGTTCCGCCACGAACTCGACGCGTTCCGGGAGCTGTACGAGATGGGCTACGACAACGTCGAGCTTATGCTCCCGCTGGTGACCGACGGCGACGATGTCCGACGTGCCCGTCGACTGATGACTGACGCCGGTATCGACACGGACCGGCGTGACTGGGGCGTGATGATAGAGACACCCGCCGCCGCGCTCTCCGTCGAGGAGATGATAGCGGAAGGTATCGACTTCGCGAGCTTCGGGACAAACGACCTCACACAGTACACCCTGGCGGTCGACCGCAACAACGAGCGTGTTGCCGACCGCTACGACGCGATGCACCCGTCTGTGCTCGAACTGATCGACCGGACGATACGGACCTGTCGTGAGCACGATGTCGCGACGAGCATCTGTGGTCAGGCCGGCTCCGACCCGGAGATGGTCACACATCTCGTCGAGGAAGGTATCACCTCCATCAGCGCCAACATCGACGCCGTCCGCGACGTGCAACACGAGGTGAAACGCGTCGAACAGCGCATGTTACTTGACTCCGTGCGGTAGCGCACCCACCTGGGTTGCGGGGAATCGAGGAGTGTGCCCCGATTTCGAGGGTGGTGTCTATCTGACTGACGGTTCGAGCCCGGGGTACCGCCCACCGTTCGCGGTGTGTCGGTCCCTCGGAGTTGCGCGGCACCGCCGTCCCGGCCGACGAGCCGATGTCGGCCCCGTTCTCCGACGACTGCGTGATCGCGGAGTACGAGCTCGAGGAGTGCGACACCAGCGGCGACAACGACACCTGGGACAGCCAGGCCGCGCGACCGAAAGAACGTCCCGGAAGACGCGTCGAGCGCTGACAGACTCGTCTAAAAAAAGTGACGACTCGATGCAGGAGCCGATGTTCATGATCTCGGACGACGAGGAGCATGACGTGGTCGACCGCCGCCGGTGGGCGCTCTGGCGACTCCCAACCGATGGGGTGTTTCTCACCGTCGGGTTCGCCATGCTGCTGACACTCGCCCCGGTGCTCGGACTCGAGGTTCCACGGGTGTTTGACGGTCTCGTTGACGGCGTCTCCTGACACCACCTCACATCCGTCGCGCAGGTCCTGCCGCTCACAGCGGGGTTGATGACCTAGATGCCGGACACCTGCCCGTCCTTGCGGGGTTCGGTCGCGCCGGAGAGTGTGCCGTCCGCCCACCGAACCGCCTCCGCGCCGCCGAACAGACTCGGCGGGAGCACCCGGACATCGTGGCCCCGGCGGGCGAGTTTCGGGGCGATACCGTCGGGCAGGCGCTCCTCGACAGCCAGAGCTCCGTCTGCTCGGTAGCGCCACCGCGGGGCATCCAGCGCGGCCTGTAGCCCCATGTCGTAGTCGAGCAGGTTCGCGAGCACCTGGACGTGCCCCTGTGGCTGCATATACCCACCCATCACACCGAACGCGAGCCAGTCGTCCTCGCCGAGACGGGCCATCGCCGGCACCAGTGTGTGGAACGGTCGCTTGCCGGGTTCCAGCCGGTTCGGGCGCTCTGCGGAGAGCGAGAAGGAGGCACCGCGGTTCTGGAGCGCGATACCGGTTTTCCCCGCGACCAGTCCGCTGCCGAACCCGGCGAACCGGGAGTTGATGTACGAGACGACGTTGCCCGCCTCGTCGGCGACACACAGCAACACCGTGTCTGCGTCCTCGCCGGTCGCCCCAGGGGTGCCGACCTGCACATCCGACAGGGGTTCCCGGCCGACCTCGGTGGCTCGTTCGCGGGCGTACGCCGGGTCGTGGAGCGGCGGCACTGTCTCGTACTCGGGGTCGGTGATGTGGTAGTGGCCGTCGTGGAAGGCGAGTTTCATCGCCTCGGCGAACGCGTGGACCCGGTCTGCCGACCCGTACGGCTGGTCACCCGCGCCGAGTTCGGCCGCGATGTTCAGCGCCTCCAGCGCGATCTGTCCCTGGTTGTTCGGCCCGAGCTCGAACAGCTCACATCCGGCGTAGGTCGTCGACAGGGGGTCGGGCCACTCCACCTCGAACGCCGCGAGGTCGTCGACGGTCATGAACCCGCCGCGCTCCTGGACCTCCCCTGCGATGGCCTCGGCGATCTTGCCCTCGTAGACGGTGTCCGCACCGCGCTCGGCTATCAGTTCGAGGCTGTCGGCGAGTCGCGGCAGACGCACCGTCTGCCCGACCCCGGGGGACGCACCGTCGAACAGAAACGCCTCGCGGGCGTGGTCGTGGTCGAACAGCGCCTCGGCGTGTTGCCACTGTGCGCTGACCACCTCCGTGACCGGGTAGCCCTCCCGGGCGTAGCCGATAGCGGGGTCAAGCACCGTCTCGAGCGAACGGCGGCCGAACCGCTCGAGGGTGGCCTCCCAACCGCGTGCTGTCCCGGGGACGGTCACCGTGTGTGGCCCGTGGTCGGGCATCGTCACCCCGTCGCGGTCCCGGTCGTCCCCGTAGGCGGCGCTTCCGCTCCCCCCGCGAACGGCCTCCCGAACACGGTCACGGGTCGCCCGCTCGGGGGCGTGTCCGGCGGCGCGCATCGCGCCCACCTCGCCGTCGGCCGTGCGGTAGCAGGCGAACACGTCACCGCCAAGCCCCGTGCTCGTCGGTTCGACGACGTTCAGCGCCGCCGCGGTTGCGACGGCCGCGTCGAACGCGTTCCCGCCGTCCCGGAGGATGTCTGCCCCTGCCGCCGCCGCGAGGGGTTGGCTCGTCGCGACCACGCCACGTGGGGCGTAGACGGTCGACCGGCGCGAGTCGAATCTGTCGAGGTCCGGCTCCATACCCCCCTTTTTGACTGCTCCCCTGTAAACAACCGCGATAGTAGTGCCCTTTAGCGGCGGTCAAAGGCAAACTTACCCGATTCAACCTGCCCGCGTAACCTTCCTGTGTGGATTGAGATCTCGTGCAGACCACAGCAGCAACTCGTCCAAATCTGGAGGTTCGTAGCCTAATACTGTCGGCTGTAACTTCGTGGAACGATTCGACACCCCGGGGTACCGAACTGTACCATTGGCTTACAGTCGACAGTATGAGAAGCATGATGAGACTGCCGAGGACTCGCTACGCTCGTGCTCCCGATTTTCGCTCCGCAAAAGGTGGGACCGCCGAGATTCGAACTCAGGTCCGACGCACCCCATGCGCCGAGGATACCGCTACCCCACGGTCCCACATGTTAGAGGAGGCCACTCCGGGAATTAACCCCTTCGATTCGCCGTGCCACGGGGACAGCGAGGCAGGGCCGGGAAACCCGCGGGCGCCCGCCGGGTTCGAACGCGTCTGCAGGGGAGTCAGAAGCGAACGCTTTTTGAACGTCTCACCGCGATATAGGGGCGATGACGACAGACGAGTCCGAGTCAGGCGAGTCCAGCCCCGACGAGCAGACCCGCGCGGACGGTGGTGCAGCGGGTGCCGACGACGTGGCGCTGGACCCCTGGGGCTCCTCGACAGTCTCGGACTACCGACGCCTGTTCGACCAGTTCGGCATCGAGCGCTTCGAGGGGGTGCTCGGGGAGGTGCCGGAGCCGCACTACCTGATGCGTCGCGGGGTCATTTTCGGCCACCGCGACTACCGTCCGGTCGCCCGCGCCATGCGCGAGGACGACCCGTTCGCGGTGCTCTCGGGGTTCATGCCGACCGGCGACCCGCACATCGGCCACAAACTCGTCTTCGACGAGATAATCTGGCATCAACAGCAGGGCGGGGACGCGTACGGTCTCATCGCGGATCTCGAGGCCCACAGCGCTCGCGGGCTCTCCTGGGAGGAGATCGACACACACGCCCGCAACTACCTGCTCTCCCTGCTCGCGCTGGGGTTCGACCCGGAGTCGGGGAGCCTCTACCGCCAATCGACGAACAGGGAGGTACAGGACCTGGGGTTCGAACTCGGTGTCGAGGCGAACTTCTCGGAGATGGGTGCCATCTACGACTTCGACGGCGAGACCGACGTCTCGCACATGCAGTCGGTGGTGACACAGATGGCGGACATCCTCTACCCACAGCTCGGGGATCCGAAACCGACGGTTATCCCGGTAGGGCCGGACCAAGACCCCCACGTCAGGCTGGCCCGGGACCTGGCCGCCCGAATGCGGTACTTCGGCGTCACGGAGGCGTACGCCAGCTTCGAGGCGAACGCCGCCGAACACCACCTCGTTGCGTCCGCGTACGATGCGCTGACCGGAGCCGGCGAAGATGCCGATACCGATACGGGCACAGCGGGCGATAAAGAGAGCGGGGAGCCGGTCAGGTGTATCGAGGCGGCGGAGTTTCTGGAACAGCGACGTGAACCTGGTGCGACAGACCCCGAGGCGACGACACTGGACAGCACGATCACGATGCTGCGCGAGGCGGGGAAAGAGCCGCTCCGGCCCCGGGTGCGGGTCGTCGACCGCAACGCAACCCCGGAGGCGTTCGAGGCGCTAATCGAGGCCGTCGAGGGCGAGAAGCGTGTCTACAACGCCCACATCGACAGTTTCGAGCAGTCCCGCGAGACGCTCGAACAGCTCGCCCGCGAGGTGGAGCTCGACCACGGCGGGTACGGGTTCCAGCCCCCCTCGTCGCTCTACCACCGGTTCATGACAGGTCTCACCGGTGGGAAGATGTCGTCGTCGGTGCCGGCCTCACACATCAGCCTGCTCGACGACCCCGAGGACGGGTACGACAAGGTCAAAAGCGCCACAACCGGCGGCCGGGACACCGCCGAGAAACAGCGCGAACTCGGGGGCGAACCCGAGGAGTGTCCGGTTTACGAGCTGTACGCCTACCTGCTCGCGGACGAGGACGACGAGTTCGCGAAAGAGGTCTACGACGAGTGTGCCGGTGGTGACCGGCTCTGCGGTGGCTGCAAGGAACAGGCCGCCGAACTGATGCGGGGGTTTCTCGCCGACCACCAGGAGAAACGCGAGGAATGGGCCGACCGTCTCGACGAACTCGATATCCAGTTCGAGTCGGAGAAACCCTGAACGGCCGAGAAGCTCCGTTCGACCCGAGTTTGCAAGAGGAGTTCTGTTCAGCTACGGGCTGTCGGACGCGAACTGGACTGGAGCAGTCGAACCTGAACCGGACTCGGACAGTCAGGTGTGAGTCGCGGTGTGTGGACTGTCGGGTGGACTGCGTGATTCAGGGGAGCGTGACAGTTACCGTTTCCTCGTCGACAGTCACGCGCACGGTCGCTCCGGCGAGTGGCTGTGTCACCCAGGTCCGGCCACTCGCGTCGGTGGTCCCGACAGACTGGTTCGCCACGAGTAGCTCCGCCCCTTCGACGGGGTCGCCGCCGCTGGTCACAGAGACACGCATCGGACCGGTCGTGATAGTCGTCTCGACGGTCAACTTGAGGCTGCCGCTCGTGTCGGTGAGTGTCTCGGACACCGGGACATCGGACATAGTGACAGTCTGTTGCTCGTGGAAGATGTTCGTCGTGGCGCCGTCGAGGTAGCCGACGAAACTGCCGCCGATGGTGCTGCCCTCGACACCGTAGACAGTCGCGTCAAACGGCGGCAGGGAGAACGAGAGCTCGGCACCGTTGTCCCCGCCGTACAGTTCCTCGGCGCGGTTGATGGCGAGAGCGTTCGCGTTCTCGTTCTCACCGGCCTCTTGGATGAACTGGTTCGGGGCGTTCTTTTCTCGCTGGTCCCTGAGCGTCGCCTGCCGCTGCATGTGGGTCCGATTCGTGAGCGCGAGAACGAGCGTGTCGGTGCCGGCCTGCGCGTAGACCGTGGTCCGGGGGTCGACCTGCCCGTCGGCGAGTGCGTCGGTGACGGGCGATTCGAGGGCGAGAATCTCGTCGTCGAGCGCCTCGGACTGCTCACGCACGGCTCGTGAGCTGTTGACAGCGTCACTGCCGATGGCGGCAGCCTCGACGCGGTCGGCGAGTCGCCGGTGGGCGGCGGCCGCCGCCCTCTGGCGGACGAGTTCGCGCAGGAGCCGTCCGGTCGAGATCTCGTCGTCACTGTAGGTCGCGAGCAGCTGTGCGTGCTGTTCGTCGAGCGCCTCAGCGCGCGCGCTGAGTTCGTCGGTGACCGACGCCACGAGCGCAGCAGGCTCCTCGGTCGTGTCGAACCGCTCTGTGAACGCCGCCGCACGGAGACGACCCCGGACGTTCTGCGCGTCGGCCGCGGCGGCCGCGGAGACGTCGATTCCCGGGTCGGTGTACTCCTCGCGGGTCACAGTCTCCGGGTCGGGCGAGAGATACGGCGGGTCCTGACCGACAGCCTCCTGGGTCACAGCCTCACCGGACGAGGCGAAACTGACCGTCAGACAGACCGCGACAGCGAGACCAGCCGCGAGGGCGAGAGTAAACGCGAGAACCGCTGGAGAGCCGGGTTGGTCCATACACACCGGTAGCAGTGCGAACAGTCAAAACGGTGTCGGGTTCTCCCGCACTCGTGTTATGGAAAGCATTTTGACTGGGGGGAGCAAGAGTCAGAGATATGTTGCGGTCGTTACAGAGAGATTCTGCCCTCCCTCTCCTGCTCGCACTGGTCGCGCTCCTCGTGCTGGTCGGGCCACCCCCAGTTGTTGGGGACACCCACGGTGACGGCTTCGAGGATGGCCAGACTGTGTTCCTGATCGAACTCGACACGAACGGGAACGCACACTGGCAGATCACCGAGCGGATTCCGCTGGTCGAGGAGAAATCACAGGTGGCGTTCAGCAGTGTGGCCGGAGCGTTCAACTCCGGGGAGTTCGACCTCGCGAGTGTGGACGCGGTGCAGGCGGCCGCGGAGCGGATCGACGGGTCGACCGCCCGGCAGATGAGCGTGACCGGTCGCGAGCGGACGAGCGCAATCGAGGTTCGGGGAGAGAACCGGACCGGAACACTAACTGTGTCGTTCACCTGGGAGAACTTCGCACGAACGGGCGAGGCGGGTGAACTGTATCTCGACGACGTGTTCGGGACCGGGGACGGACTCTGGCTACCGGGGCTGACAGCTGATCAAGAACTCGTCGTGGGCGCACGCCACGGGGACGCCGTGCGAACCACGTCCGGCGCACCCCCCGGGGGGGGAATTCGTTGGGGGGGGGCGGCGGGGTTGGG